>ENA-OWNT01002411-OWNT01002411.1-seawater-metagenome-genome-assembly--contig:-NODE-2411-length-19638-cov-48.890854_pt1 | contig 19638 bp, 18 predicted proteins | sample MGYA00238136_ERZ651165 | MGnify/ENA primary metagenome ERZ651165 (study PRJEB26861, sample SAMN08777766) | seawater metagenome | isolation source: coastal seawater | place: USA: Florida | collected...
TCCATGTCGACGGTGGCGATGCGGGAGTAGCCGCCCGTGTCGCACTGAAGGTCGCGGGCGAGGTTCATCATGGGGTCATTGTTGGCGTTGGTCTGCGGGATGTTCGGCAGAGCCCACGACACGGCGGTCGAAGCAAAGCCGTCGCCTTGGTTGAGGTAGACGTTCCACGAAGAGGCGCCCAAACCTCCGGTGCCGCAGTCGTCGGTCTCGACGAGGTCGGGCAGACCGTCGCCGTCCATGTCGACGGTGGCGATGCGGGAGTAGCCGCCCGTGTCGCACTGAAGGTCGCGGGCGAGGTTCATCATGGGGTCGTTGTTGGCGTTGGTCGCTGGAATGTCAGGCAGCGACCACGAGACCGCGGCATCGAAGCCAACCGCGTCGCAGGGCGGAGGCGGGTCTCCCGTTTCGTCCCCGCTGGAGGTCTCGCTGCCGTCGGTCTCGCTGGTTTCGCCGCCTGTCGGTGATGAGCCTCCCGAGCCCGAGCTGGGTCCCGTGGGGTTCGACGAGGCGCCCGAAGCCGACGAGCCATCGGTCCCCGCCGTCCCCGTCGACCCATCCTCGCCGCCAGGCATCGAGTCCGCCCCGCCCGAGCCTCCACAGCCGAGTCCGCAGAGCGCCAGGAGGATCGAAAGTGTGCAGAGCGGGCGAGTCATGGCTGGTAGACGGAGTGGGGTGTTCACGGTTGCAGGGCCTTTTTCGAGGTTCTGGGCGTGTGACGTGCATCGAAACCTCCACGGGGTCGCGGGGCTGGCGCGGGGCGTAGTTCCGCCCAGTGCAACCGATGGCGCTTCGGGGCTATCCTCTCGCGATGACGGACTCCGACGACGACGCGATGACGGTCGAAGAGATCGCGCGTCGCGCTGGAACCACGTCGCGGAACGTTCGCTCGTATCAGACCAAGGGCCTGCTTCCGCATCCGCGCAAGTCGGGGCGGGTCGGGTTCTACAACCGATTTCACTTGGCGCGCCTTCGGTTGATCGCCAGCATGCAAGAGCGCGGGTATTCGCTCGCGGCGATCGGCGACCTGCTCGAGGCATGGGACGGCCGCAAGACGGTCGGCGAAATGCTGGGGCTCGAGCGTGCGCTGTCGAGCCGCTATCACGAGGAGCGTCAGCGAGAAATGTCGCGGTCGGAGCTCGAGCAACGCTTCGAGGCGTTGCGGCAGCAGCCGTCGCTTTGGAGCCGGGCGACCGATCTCGGGCTCATCTCGCCCGTGGGCGGGGATTACTTCGCCGTGCCCAGCCCGCGGTTGCTCGACGTCGCGCAGACGATGCTCGAGGCGGGTGTGCCTCCGGGCGTCGCGCTCGATGAGCTGGCGAACCTGCGAAACCAGCTCGGGTCGGTGGCCAAGAGTTTGGTCCGCCTGTTTCGCGCGCACGTGTGGAAGCCGTGGGTGGACGCAGGGCGGCCGATTCGGCAACTGCCCAACTTGGTGCGGCGCATTCGCAAGCTCCGTCCGCTGCCCGCGATCACGGTCAACGCGATCCTCGCGCAGGCACTCGACGCGGAGCTCGAAGCCAACGTGGGCGAGCTGCTTTCCCAGGTCACCACGCACGACGACGATTCGGCGTAAAGCGTGTAGACCTCCGTACGCACGGCGCTCGGCGAAGGTTGTTACCCTGCTTTGTGATGAAGCTGCGGGTGCTCTCGTCTTTCCTCCTGCTTGCCGCCGCCTGTGACTCCGACTCGTCGGGGGATGGCAGCGGGACCGATACCGATGGCACCTCCACCTCGGGTTCGCCCACCTCGGGCATGCCTACGACCTCGCCCAGCGGGACCTCGTCTGCGCCCACCACGACCACCACGGACAGTGGGCCTGGCTCGACCACGGACGACAGCACCACGAGCGGTCCGGACGACAGCACGACCGGCATGGCCGAAAGCAGCAGCACTGGGCCGGGCTTTGTCGGCAGCGCGGGGTGTGGGACCAAGGCCACGCTGACCGACGGCGAGCATACGTTCATGCTCGACGGCTACGACCGTCGCTACATGCTGCGGTTCCCCGAGAACTACGACCCCGAGCGCGCCTGGCCGCTGATCTTCGCGCTGCACGGCAACGGTGGAAACCCGAGCTACTGGGACACGACCGGTGGCGAGCGAGACATTCGTACCGCGTTCGGCCAAGAGGCGATCTTGGTCATTCCCGAGGCGATCAACAACGCATGGCGCGACTACGAGGCCGACCCCGAAACGTGGCCGATGTTCATGGACCTCGAGCTGAACTTCTTCGACACCGTGTACGAAGAGGTCTCGGCTGACCTGTGCATCGATCCCGAGAACGTGTTCGCGATGGGGTTCTCGGGCGGCGGCTCCTACTCCGGGGTGCTCGGGTGCCGGCGCGACTACATTCGCGCGATCGCGGTGGGCGGCAGCGTGATCTACTTCGACGAAGCGGATTGCACCGAGACCCCCGCCGCCTGGATCACCATCGGCGACGGTGAGCTGACCTCGGGCCGCGAGGACTATCGCGACTTCTTCCGCGATCGTGCCGGCTGCCAGCCCGAGAGCACCCCCACCGAACCCGAGGGCTGTGTGGCCTACGACGGCTGTGACGCCGAGACCCCGGTGGCGTTCTGCGGGCACCCAGCCGGCCACGTCTGGCCCTCCATCGGCACTGACGCGACGCGCGACTTCTTCCGTCAGTTCTACGCGCGCTGATGTGCTATCTCCGCCCGCGATGCGGCGAGAGTTCCTGCTGGCGGCGATGCTGGTACCCCTTTCGGGGTGCGCGGGCGAAGCCGTCACGCTGGCTGCGATCTTCTTCAGCATGAGCGCCGCGGCGTGGCTGGTCAGCCGCGGTCGCCAGCGTTACGCGCTGCACGAGGCGGAGTCGATCAAGCGGGCGATCTCCAGTGGCAACCATCGCGCCCTGGAAGAGCGGCTGCATCAGGAGTTGGCGCTCGCCGAGGCCGGCGAAGCCGTCAGCGAGGAGCGGCAATGGCTGGCGCGGGCACAGCTCGGCGGGTTGCTGGTGGCGGAGTGGCGCCTCTCCGAGGCGGCCGAGATCTACGCCAAGGCGGACCGTCCTCGCGGAGCCCCGCACCTGCGCGCTCTGGCGGCCTTTGGTCGGCACGAAGTCGCGCTGCTGACCAGGACTGCCAGCGAGCAGCAGCTCCGCGAGATTCGAGCCGACCGTGACGAGTGCCTCGAGCACGTCCCGGCGGTATTTCGTCGCGACGTGCAGAAGGCTTGGAGCGCGCTCGAAGGCCTGTGCCTGGTTCGCATGGGCCAGGCACGTGAGGGGGCCCGGTTGCTGGAGGACGGCGTCAAGGCGTTGGAGTACAACCCGGCGCTGGTCGTCTACCTCTACCACTTGGGCCAGGCGTACGAGCACATCGGCGAGCGGACCTTGGCGGTCGAACGCTACGCCCAAGCCGCCCGCGCATTTCCGGGCACTCGATTGGCGAGCGAGGCGGCGTCGCGCACCAAGGCACTCGGTGGCAACGAAGACGGCCTCTTTCGCGACATGTTGCCTGAGAGCCCCGGTCCCGAGTCGAGCACCGCGCTGGCCAAGCTCTCGGACGAAGAGTGAGGCGCGGACGGGCCGCATCAACCGGCCCCTTTGGGGTAAAGCCGAGAAGCGTGAGGACGATGACACGTTTGGCACTCCGGCTCGGATGCTGTGTGTAGGCCCTACGCGCAGTTACAGCCAGCCGGCCGAGCGATAGGCTTGAATGGGGTGAGCGGAGGGGAAGAGACGCATACGGTATCGACGCGGTCGAACCTGCTCTCGCAACGCACAGACGCGACTGGGCCCGACACCCAGGATCTGGGGCCGCCACCCGTCCTGTCCTCTCGGTACAGAGTCGACGATCGGTTGGGGCGCGGCGGCGTGGGCGTTGTCTACCGCGGTTGGGACGAAGAGCTCGACCGTCCGGTGGCGATCAAGGTGCTGCGGCCCGACCGCACTGCCAAGAAAACCGACGAATCGGTCGACCTCGCCACGCGGTTGCGTCAGGAGTCGATGGCGCTCGCGGCCCTGTCGCACCCCAACGTCGTGGCGGTCTACGACGTGGTCGAAGGACCCGGCGGGGTCGGCATCGTCATGGAGATGATCGATGGTGTGGACCTGCGCTCGTGGCTGCGCGAGTCGGAGCCCTCGATCGAGGAGGTGCTCGGCGTTTACGCGCAGGCAGGGCGAGGTCTGGATGCGGCCCACGCCGAGGGCTTCGTGCACCGCGACTTCAAGCCGGGCAACGTGATGTTGGGTGCAGACGGTCGGGTGCGGGTCCTCGACTTCGGACTCGCGCGTCTGGTGGCGGCGGAGCCTATGGGCATGTCGCGGCACTCGGGTCAGCACGTCGTGTTGCCGCGGGCTTTGGCCACCGGAAGCAGTTTCACCGACCACGGCGCGGTCATGGGCACGCCCGCCTACATGGCACCCGAGCAGATCGAAGGCGGTCATCTCGACGCGCGCTCCGATCAGTTCAGCTTCTGTGTTGCGCTGTACGAGGCGCTCTCGCGCAGGCGGCCGTTCGAGGGCCCGTCGTTGCGCGAGCGCAAGCGTGCGATTGCCGAGGGCGCACCACCGCTGCTGGTCGGGTCTCGCCGACTCCGTGACGCGGTCGGCAAAGGACTGGCGCGCGACCCCGACCAGCGGCACCCGTCGATGCGCGAGCTCATCGCGGTCTTGGAAGCCGAGCTGCGCCCGTCCAGTGGCCGTCGGTGGTTGGCGGGCGTGGGGATCGTGGGCGTCTCGGCGGCGGTAGGCCTCTCGATGAGTGGCCCGGACCGAACGACGTGCGCGGCGGACGATCCTCGGACCTCGTCATGGACGGACGGACGTCGCTCGGCCCTGGCCGCCTCCTTCTTGGCTGTGGATGCGCCGTTCGTCGGCAGCGCGTGGTCGTCGGCCGAGGCCGAGGTGGACGCGTACGTGGAGCGATGGGTGCGGGAGCGCGACGCGGTGTGCAATGCCGAGACGCCGGACCCGGTGCGCACACGATGTTTGGCTCAGGTGCACGCGCGCTTCGATGCTGCGCTCGACGTGTTTGCGAAGGCCGATGCCGACGTGGTGGAGCACGCTGTGGCGGTGCTGCGCGGCCTGCCCGACCCGGCGGAATGCGAGCCCGCCGCAGCGGAGCGCTTCGCAGATGATGAGCTCGCAGCCGTGAATGCTCACGCGATTGCGTTGGCCGATACGCGCCACTACGAAGACGCTCTGGCGGAAGGGCGCAAGCTGCTGGCCATGGCGACGGCGCGCGACAACGCGGCCTACCAGGCGTTGGGCCTGCTGCGTGTGGGGTTGATCTTGGAGGAGATGGGCGCCTACGAGGACGCGGCCGCGCATCTTCAGGACGCCTACTTCGCCGCGTTGCGCGTGGACGATGTTCGGGCCGCGGTCGAGGCTGCGCTTGCGGCCGGCTCCGCGGTGGGCATGGGAGTGCGTCGTGTGGAGGAGGGCCGCACCTGGATTCGCCATGCTCGCACCACCATCGAACGGCTCGAGCGTCGCGAGATTCTCACGGCTCGCGCGGCGACCATCGAAGGCGGCATCTTGATGATGGGCGGCAAGCGAGACGAGGGCTTGGCGCTGCTCGAGGAGTCGTACGCGATCTATGTCGAGGTTCGCGGCGAGAACGACCCGGACACGGTCAACGTGCTCAACAACATCGGCCTGGCGTACCAAGAGCTCGGTCGCTTCGACGAGGCACTGGCCAAACATCAACGCGCGCTCGAGATCTTCACCGCGCTGATGGGTCCCGAGCACCCCTCGGTTGCCCACGCCAACCACGCCATTGCGGCGACCTTGTCGGCTCTGAATCGCCCCGACGAAGCGATCGAAAAGTACCGACTCTCGATCGAGATCTGGGAAAAACGCCTCGCCCCAGAGCATCCGACCGTCGCCATGGCGCACTACAACATCGGCTACATCCACCAGATGGAGGACCGCAGCAAAGAGGCGCTGAAGGTCTACCTGCACGCAATCGGATTGCTCGAGCAGTCGCTCGGTCGAGATCACTTCAACACCGCAATGGCCGTGCACAACGCGGGCTCCGTCCACCACGACCTCGCGGAGTTGGAACAAGCGCAGGCGCTGCTCGAGCGCTCGTTGGCCGTGTTCGAGTCGACCGACGCCAACCCACTCTACCTCGCCGTCAACCGCTACGAGCTGGCCACTGTCCTGCACGAACGCGGCGTGCAACCGCATCGCGTCACCGCGCTGATCAAGGCATCACGCAGCGCGTTCGATGGCGATGGTGCATTCGAGCGAAGCCAACGCGAGACCGTGCGCGCGTGGATCGAGGAGAACCGACCCGATCTCGCCGAGGGCACGGGCTGATATGCTCGAGTCGTGCAGCGTTGGGCCCTGGCGAGTGTGCTCCTGGTCGCGTGCCGGCCAGAGCCGATCGTAGACCCTTCTCCTGCGCCGACCCCCGTCGTTGCGCCCGTGGCCGCCGAGCCGCAGCAAGACCCCGAAGCCGAGCTGCCGGCCTGCGTGCCTGCGACCGCGGAGCAGGTGTGCGGCGACCGATGTGGCGTCGTGGATGCGGGCTGTGACGAGGTCTTGGCATGCAGATGTGCCGCAGCGCAAACCTGTGTGGCTGGGCAATGTCAGGCACGCGCGCCAGAGCCCGAGCCTCCGCCGCCTCCACCGACCAAGAAAGGGCCGTGCAGCTGCTGTGTGCATCGAGGAGGCGCCTATCAACCGGATAAGCAGCGGGCGAAACAAGAGGCGTATCGGAAGTGCGTCGAGGCGGGCGGCGGCTGCAGTTCGGGCTGCTCGCTGCCACCCTCCCGCCGACGCTGAGCCCGAAGGGCGAGTCGCATTTGCGGTGGTGTGCTCATGACCGAGTGGTGATGCGCGCCCAACTCATGCTGGAGTCATGATGGACGCTGCGGTGTTGTCCTCACAGGCTTGAAGGTGGATGGTCTCTCGCGCGCTCTCCCTGCTCGTCATCCTGCCGTCGTTTGCCTTCGCGCTCCTCTTCATCGGCACCGACGGGTTTGCGCCGTCCGAGCCCGGTGGTTGCGGCATTGCGACGGTGGGTGGGATGGCTATCTGGATTCTCACCGGCACCGCAGCGGTCTGTGTTCCCGGATTGCTCGCGACGGTCCGTTTCATCGCCGGAAAGCCGACCCGCGATCTCGAGAGAGTCGCCGAGTTGGCGCTGGCCGGCCATGCGCTGCTCGTTGGGCTCGCGACTCTCTGCGCTCTGTTCGGCTGAGCGATCGGACGTCTCGGGCGGCGAGCCCGACCGCGCGGCTGCGCTGTCGCGTTTCTTCAAGACCGCAACCCCAGCCCCGCGCATCCTCCTGAGCATGGCTGAGACTCGATACAGCGGGAGTTGCCACTGTGGTGCGGTGCAGTTCGAGGTGACTGCGGAGGTCGAGGGGCTGATGGAGTGCAACTGCTCGATCTGCGTGCGGGCGGGTTGGCGCCTCATCTTCGTGCCCGAGCCCGCATTCACACTGCAACAGGGAAAAGATGCATTGCAGGACTACCAGTTCGGCAAACGAAAGACCCACCATGCCTTTTGCAGGACGTGCGGCGTTCGATCGTTCTCGTGGGGGCCTGGGCATGACGGCGCCACGATGTACGCCGTGAACACGCGCTGTCTGAAAGGCTTTGAGACAGGTGCACTACCTGTGCAGCACTACGACGGTGCCGCGCTGTGACGGTGCGTGACCCAGATCGGTCGCGGCGGGCGAGGTCGCCTCGCGGTATCGTCGGATAATGCGAACTGTCGGGGTGGTGCTGGGTTGTCTCGGTCTTCTCTGTGGATGCAAACCCGCGTCCCCTGCAGGGCAGCCCGCCGCGACGGAGGAGCGGGTCGAGCCGAAAGCTCCGGCCCCGCCCCTTGCCGCGCCGGAGGTCGTGGCTCCCCCGTCGGAAGAACCCCCCGACGAAGAGGAGCCGAGCGAACCCACTGTTGCCGCCCCGGATGGTTGCGCAGCGGTGACGGCGGAGCTTCGCGAGTCCTTCGAAGGTGAGGACGTCTCGGTTACGAGTTGCCGCTCGGTCGCAAAGGCGCAGGAGGACGGGTTTGCGGTGGAGCTCTTCGACGTGGAACTCGATGAGCCGCACTCGGATGCCTACGGGGTGCTGATGCTGATGACCACCGAGGGGGTTGATGTCGGGTTCGAGCAGGTTGCAGAGCAGCGAAGTGTTCCGGGAAACGAAGTGACGTATTCGCTGGGGACGCCGGGCTCGAAAGGGGGCGAGTTCCGCGTGACCATCTCGGAGGTCGATCGCTCGTTCAGCACGGATGGACCGGAAGAAGAGGACTACGTGGAAAAGAGCGAGTCGACGCTCGTGTGTCGGTTCGCCAAACGCGAGTGTGAGGTCGAATGACGCGGCCTAGAGTTCTTTCGTGTAGCTCGCAGGCGTGACGCCGACGAGCGCTCGAAAGTCGCGGATGAAGTGGGCTTGGTCCGCGTAGCCCAAGTCGGCGGCGAGCGAGGCGAAGTCCGGGGGCTCGGGGTCGGCGAGGCGTTCGGCGGCTTCGTGCAGTCGCTTGCGGCGAATGACCCACTTGGGGCTCACACCCACGTGGCGGGCAAAGAGGCGCTGCAGGGTGCGGACGCCGATGCGGACGCGTTCGGCGACGTCGTCCACGCGCAGGATGTCGGGGTCTTCGACGATGAGCGCCGTGATGGCTTGCGCTTGCTTTGCGCCCGGGTCTTGGCGTGGGTTGCACGCCGACAGAGCACGCACGAGCGCGTCCAGGCGCTGCGTGTCGTCGGTGGCGTGCTCGAAGACCTCGGTTTCCAGGGCGGCGATGTCGAAGTTGAACAGCTCGTGCATCGGAACGCGGCGGTCGGTGAGGGTGGAGACGTCCTGGTCGTAGAAGGCCGAGAACCCGCCGGGGAGGAACATGGCCGAGAACACGCGGCCGAGGCCTTCGAGGCGGCGGGTGAACTTGCCGGTCATCACACCCACGACTTCGGAGCGGCCCGGCTCCAGCACCAGGTTCACGCTGGGGTGCGGGAGTACGTCCTGGTCGTAGGAGGGCAGGCCGCGAAGGTCCCAGTGCGTGGTCCAGAAGTGTTCCACGAAGGGCGCAAGCGGCTCGGGCGGGTGAAAGCGGGCGCCGCCGAACTTCTGCAGTCCCTTTTCGCGGCGAAGCACGCCCTTGCCGAAACCTGGCTTGCGGCGGGGAGCGCTCATGGTCGATCAGCCGGGGACGCAGACCGAGGACGATGCGCTGCCGTCGGGGCGCGAGCGAACCTCGCAGGTGTAGCCGTCTCGGCAGTCGGCGGGTCCGTCACACTGCAGCACGCAGCGCGGACCGATGTCGTCGAGTTCGACGCAGAGCGTACCCGGACGACCTGATTGGTCGGGACAGGTGCGCTCGCAGGGCTGGGTGCACATACCTCCGGGTAGCGATGCCTCGCATTCCACACCACCGCAGGCGTCGTCGCCCACGTCCGCACACGCACCCCCGATCCAGCCGTCGGAGGGATGTGGCGCTTCCCAGTCGGGATCGCATTGCGGGGCCATGTCGGGGTCTTGCACCGCAGGGGCAACGCCCCACTCACCAAACAAGCCGGTGATGTGCGAACGCTCGGCAGCAAAGCCGCCCGCGCGGTCGATTGCGACCAGGTGACGCCCGTTCGAGCGGTCGAGCACCATCGGCAAATACCGTGCGCCGTAGGGCACCACCTCACCGCTGCCCAGCCGTTTGAGGCCCAGGTACAGCAAGATCGTGCTGCGGCGGGGGAGTTGGCTCTGGTTGCTGACGAAGTTGCCCAGCGAGTAGACCACGAAGCCTTCGCGGCCATCGTCGGTCACGTAACGCTCCCACGGCTGCAGCACGTGCGGGTGGGCTCCGATCACCGCGATGGCACCCGCGTCGATGAACGCGTGGGCGAGTCGCATGTCACGGTCGGCGGGGGTGTGCGTGTACTCGGCGCCCCAGTGCGGCGTCACGATGACGGCATCGACGCCCGGCTCGTTCCGCAGCGTCGCGATCTGGTCGAGGATCGATGCTTCGTCGGCGTAGCAGTTGCGGACCTGATCGGCGTTGTCGGGGATCCCGTTGGTGCCGTAGGTGCAACCGATCCAGGCGATGCGAAACCCACCGCTTTCGGTGTACGTGTGCCAGTCGCCCGTGCCGTCGCTGCGGCGTGTGCCCGTGAACGGAAGGCCGGCCTCCTCGAGGGCTTCGATGGTGCGGTCGGCCCCGAGCGCACGGCGATCCAAGCTGTGGTTGTTGGAGGTGGACACGACGTCGAAGCCCGACTCCAGCAGGTCGCTGCCCAGCGACGGGTGGTAGTTGAACATTGGGTAGCTCGAGTACACGGTGCCGTCGAACACCATGCCGGGGTCGGGCACGTCTCGGCCGGACGCGTTCACGCCGCGCGCGGTGGGGCCCTCGAGGTTGGCGTAGGCCACGTCGGCCGCGGCGACGAGGTCCGCGATGTCGGACCACAGCGAGATGAAGCCATCGTCCGCCTCGTACGCTTGGCGCTGCAGCGGGCTGTGCAACAACACGTCGCCGACGGCTGCGATCGTAATGGTGTCACCCGGTTCGCAGGCGGCGTCGAACAGCAGCGGTCCTCCGAGGACTACGTCGTCCAGGTCGTCCGCCTTGCCTGTCGCGGCGTCGCTGTCTTGGGAGTCGGGCCCGGCGTTTCCACAAGCCGCCAACGCGAACGCGCCGATCAGGCACGAGAGTCGCCAAGTCTTCCCCACGTCTGCAGGGTGGGATGATGTGCGATAAAAATCAAGCGGGTCTTTGCCGGGCTATACTCGTGCGCGTTCATGAGCACATCGTCTCGGGGCTTTGGCTCGCAGTCGCTGCTGACACTCGCGGCCTTGGTCGTCATCGTCGCGGGTTTGCGGGAAGCCGACGCACTGTTTCCGCCCTTCTTGATGGCGGTGCTGTTCTCGGTGCTGGTCGCTCCGCTGGTGTTGGGCCTCGAACGCCGACGTGTCCCCGCGCCCATCGCCGTGGCAATCGCGCTGGTGTTGGTCTTTGCGGCGTTGGCCGCGTTCGGGGCTCTGCTCACCACCGCGTTCGCGGGCTACGAAGAAGCGTTGCCCGGCTACCGCCAGGCGATGACCGATCGCAGTGGTGCCGCGATCGCCTGGCTTGGTGACCGCGGCATCTACCTCGAGTCGACCGAACTCAATGAGGTGCTTCACCCCGAGCGTTTGTTCGAGATCTCGCTGAACTTCCTCGGCGGCATGGTGGGCGCGCTTTCCAACACCGCGCTGGTCCTGCTCACGATGATGTTCGTGCTGCTCGAGGCCACCACCTTCCCCAAGAAGATCCGCGCGGTGCTGGGCGAGCCCACGGGCGATCTCAAGGAGTGGCGTTCGATCCTGCTCGAGATCCAGCGTTACTTGGCGATCAAGACGGTGGTGTCCATCGTCACGGGTCTCACGGCCACGCTGCTGCTGTGGGTGCTCGGCGTGGACTTCCCGTTGCTGTGGGGGTTGGTGGCGTTCTTGCTCAACTACATTCCCACCGTTGGATCGATCATCGCCTCGGTGCCCGCGATCCTCATCGCGTTGGTGCAGCCCGACTTGGGCATCGGCGTGGCCGCATTGGTCGCGTTCGGCTACATGGTGATCAACACGCTGTACGGCAGCATCATCGAGCCGCAGCTCATGGGGCGCCGCCTCGGCTTGTCGCCGTTGGTGGTGTTCGTGTCGTTGGCGTTTTGGTTCTGGGTGTGGGGGCCGATCGGCGGCCTGCTCTCGGTTCCGCTGACGATCGTGGTGCGACTGGTGCTCGAACGCAGCGAAGAGCTGCACTGGGTCTCGGTGTTACTCGGCAACAGCTCCGAGCCCGAGGTCGAGCCGCCGGCGCCCAAGCGCAAGGTGCTGGCCAAGATTCGGCTCCCGCCCGACGTGCCGCCCGAGTCGATCTTGCGCACGGACGCGCTCGACCGGGTGCGGATCGAAGAAGGCGATCCGTCGGCGTCGATCATCGCGGGCGCGGTCGACAGCACCCCGGATCCCGATCGCGCGGGTTGAACCGCTTCGGTTTCGTGGTGGCCCCGTTGTTGCCGAGGTCGACCCACCCTGGGACGTGCCCGGCCCGCGAGGCAGTCTTACAAAGGGATGCGTGGCGTTGTATCGAACGATCCCTGCGCCGCGGGTTCGGTCACTGACGTGGGTGGGAGACACCCTCGTCGATTGGGCCCGAGGTGGAACCCGGTACTCCCTCGACGGGACGATCGAAGCGCCTTCGTGGCACCTCGGTTATCGCTTCGACGCGAGCACCTCCACGCCGGATGGAGAGTGGGCGGTGGTCTACGAGCGCTGCGGCACCAAGGGGTTGTTGCTGCGCAACGGGGAGATCGTTCGCGAGCTCAACCGCAGCTACTACATGGCCGACGTGTTCGAGTACCCCGTGGCGCTGTGGTACGGACCTGGCGATCGGCTGTTGCTCGCGCACTGTCCGGATCGCTACGACCGGCTGGAGATCGACGACGCAAAGACGGGCGAACGCCTCACGCGATGTGAAGACCGACTCTCTCCCGAGGTGTTTCACTCGCGTCTGCAGGCCAGCCCCGATGGCCGCATGCTTCTGTCGGCAGGCTGGGTCTGGTACCCGTGGGACGTGGTGCACGTGTTCGACGTTGCCACGGCGCTCGACGACCCCACACACCTCGACGAGCTGACGCCGCTGGGCACCGCTGACGAAACGGTGCACGAGTCCTCGGCGTGTTGGCAGTCGGGACAGCGCCTACTCATCGGCGGTGGCTTGGGCACGCCCGCTCCCCGCCGCACGGCACGGCCCCAGCTCGGCCCGCGCGGCATCGCGGTGCATGACGTCGACGCGGCACGCCTGGTGGCCGACCTTCGCCTGCGATTGCCCGCCGGGCGCATGATGCCCGTGGGCGACGAACACGTGCTGTGCCTGCATCATCACCCCCGCTTGGTCTCTCTGGAGACGGGCGCGCTGGTGCACGCGTGGCCCGAGATCCCCACTGGGCGCGAGGTAGGCAGCGTTGTGCGGGGCCTCGAGATCTACCCCATCGCGCTCGATCCCGAGCGCGGCAGGGTCGCAGTCGCGCGCGACGACACCATCACCGTGCTCGACGCCTCCCCCTGGTGCGAATGATCGGTCTTTTCGGTGATCCGACCGACCGGTTCGCGACTCTATGACTGCGATGAACCGGATCGGAACCCTGTTCGCGCTCTGCACCCTCGCCGCCTGCGGCCCCGACCCCGACCTGGTCGCGAGCGGCAAAGCCCACAGCTGCCGGGTCCAGAAGGCCACCAAGCAGCTCGCCGAACGCCCCGACGACGACGCGCTCGCAGCCGAAGTCCGCGAGGCGACGGAACTGCTGCAGACGGTGATCGACACCGCGGACCAGGGGGACCGCGCGGAGTTGGGCAAAGCGATCGCGGCCGAGGTCGCCAAGGGCTGCTGACGAGGGCGTAGTGTTCCGTCTCTGGTAGGCTCGACGTGTGAACCTCGTCGACGAGCTCTTCGCGATCGTTGGAGCCCTTCACGAGACGCAGGTCCCATATGCGGTGTGCGGCGGGATCGCCGTGACCATTCATGGCGCCACGCGTACGACGAAAGACATCGATCTCCTCGTCGATCCTGAGGACGTCGAACGTGCGGTCGATGCGATCAGGCCCTTGGGGTACACGTTCCGGGCGCTTCCGATGACCTTCGCCAAGGGGACTGAGCGCGAGCAACGAGTGCAGCGTGTCAGCAAGCTCATGGGCGAAGAGGTGCTCGTCGTCGACCTCATTCTCGCAGGCGGAGACACGCTCGGATATCTTCGGAGTGCCATTGAGGTCGACACTCCAGATGGACTGGTGCGAGTCGTTGGGCGGGGGGCCCTGGTTGCGATGAAGCGCGCCGCCGGACGGCCCCAGGATCTCGCCGACATCGAACGATTGGAGTCCGATGAGTCGCCGTGAACTCGATCCGGCAGCCGTTGCGGAGCGTCTGGCTTGGCTTCGGGAACACTGGACCCCCGAGGATATGGAAGCGGCTCGGGGCCGGATGCAGCCGCGCGCGCGAAGTGAAACGTTCGCGGAAGGGGCGTTCCGTCGGCTGAACGAACTTCGAGCGCTCTGCGAACTCACGCGCAGGCTGCAGCAGACCCGACCCTCGGCAGCCCAGGACGCGAGGCCGGGCCGTTTGGAACAGACATGACGTCGGCTTGGGAACGACGACCACGTGAACTTCGCATTCACGATATGCGGGGCGGGGAGTTTCGACTCTTGGTTTCCTTGACGGCATTGATTCGTCGGCTCGATCTGCTCTATCCGGGGTTCACAGCGGTGACGTGGAGGGTTTTCCGCGGCGCCGAGGGATACGGCGAGTACGTGTGTTCGTTGGAGGATCAGCTCGAGCGTAGAGAGTTTGTCGATGTGCCCGCGACAGACGCAATCACCGCGCTTTCCGAGGAGCGACAGTACTTCGACCACGTTCACGTCCGTGTCGCCGCGCTCGGGATCGAGTTCGGAGTTCACGACAACACGTTCCTCTACTTTCGAGGGCCGGACGATGTGACGAGGCAGGTCGCCGCGGGCTTCGAGCACACGGAAATGGTGGGAGAGGCCGAATGAGTCGACGTGCTCTCTCAACAGTCGGCCTCTTGGCGACCTGTTGGGGCTTAGCGTTGACGGGCTGTGCTCGCGAGCCATCGGTAGGCCCGGGCGCTCCCATTGCGGACCCAGAAGGGTCCGAACAATCGGCTCGCGTCGCGGTCGATCCGGATGCAGCATGTGTGAACCTCCCGGATGCGGAGAGGAGCTCCGCGTGCGGACCTCGAACGGCGAAAGAGGCTCTCAGCGACTTCTACTGGGAGGAGATGTTCATCAGGCACGCGCTCGAGCATCTCAGCCTGTGCGGCCCAGCCCGTGGACTCCGCCCGAGCCCGCGCGAGGCACCGACAACGACGATGGACCGAGATTGCAGCGACGTGTTCATGCCCCTTGAGACGCAAACGGCGGACGAGGCTGCCAACCTGTCGGAATCAGGTGCATTTCTCTGAATCTCAAGCACGGCGGCTGTGCTGGTGGCCCGTGGACCCCAGGATGCAGGAGACGGGCGGACGGTCGATATCCGTCGTCACGTCGAGATCACGGGGCGCTTCAGTGTGCCCGGCTGCTTGCCAATCGAGCGCCAACCCTGAGTTGCGCGGATTTCGACGCAGCCGGCGTTGTCGTCAGCGATAGAGCTTCACAAAGCGAAGCCACCGTGGGTGTTCCGCCCGTGGTTTCAAGGCGACGGCGACTTCGCGGCCGTCGAGCGCTGACTCGGTAAGGACGACCGCATCCGGGTCTTGTTTGGCTCGGGCGAATTCCTTCGCGTTGGCCTTGCAAACGACCTTGTAGAAGGCGCCTTCCAGCCAAGCCTGCACGCCGGGATCGTCGCGAAAGCGTAGGAAACACGCGAGCGAGGCGTGGGCGGAAGCCACCAATGCATGCCCCAGTGGGACATCGTCGAGGATCAATATGTACATCTTCATGGTTGGTCTCCCCGGCCACGGCAAGGAGACTCCATGTCGCCCGGCCATGATGGCCGAGCTGTGTGTGAACACGTCTACCCAGCCCGCTCGACGCGGGTCGTTGTCACGAAGGAGAACGAGACGTGCACGCGCTCAACGTAGCGCTGACATGCGGGGGCGGCAAGGCGTGTTCTTGTTCGAGAGGCTACTTCGAGAAGCCCTCGAACATCTCGACGAACCCGCAGGTGAGAAAGCCGGACCCGACGATGGCTCCGATGATCAACTCGATCGCGCTGCCGCCGACCCTGCCTCGGAGCTCGTCATCGGCCTTCGCCGATTCGATCACACCCTTTCCGAACTCAGACTGACGCTTTCCTGGCGGCATGAGATCAGGAGTAGCATGCCCTGGACGCTGCGCTCCGCCGTCGCTGACGAAGCCGAGGCCCCCGCCGGTCTACATGGTGTAGCGTTCGCCCATGAACCGCCGGTTGCCTCTACGCTTCGGATGGCTGCTCGCCGTACTGCCGCTGATGGCTTGCCAAGATGGCGGCTCGTCGGCTGCGGACACCGACATGGGCACCAGCACGGGCGGGGGCAGCACGGCGACATCGGGCATGACCGATCCGAGCACGACATCGGAGGGGTCGAGCACGGGTGGAAGCACGGGCGCGGACCCGGGTGATGGCAGCAGCGGATCCAGCACGGGCGCCGTCGCTTGTGACACGCCGGCAGACTGTGCGGCGCAGGCCGAGGGCGATGCCGCGGCGGAGCTCGAAGACATTCGCGAGGATGCGGGGGCGGTCAAAGCGTTCCTCGTGGACATGCCGCTCGGTGGTGACATTCACCATCACCTCTCGGGGTCGGTGTACGCGGAGACCTACTTGGGTTGGGCACAGGCCGATGATGACTACTGTGTGACGGAAAGCAGCCTCGCGCTTTCGTTGTCTTGTGGTGATGGCAACGACGTGCCGGTCCCCTCGGCGCGGCGCGACCTCTATCTCGACATCGTTCGCGCGTGGTCGATGTACGAGTTCGTGCCGTCGCCCAGTGAGAGTGGTGCAGATCATTTCTTCGCCGCGTTCGCGAAGTTCGGGGCCATCTCGGGCTTCCAGCACGGGCGCATGCTCGCGGACGTGCGGCGACGAGCGGCCGCGCAGAACCTGCTCTACATCGAGCCGATGCTCACCTCGAACTCCACCGCGCGGAGCCTGGGTCAGGACGTCTGGGCCTCTTTGGGTGGTGGGTCGCTGACACCCGCCGACTACGCTTCGTTTCACGCTGCGTTGCTTGCCGACCCCGGGTTTGCGGCAGCGCGGGCGCGGCTGACCGACGACGCAGAGAACAGCGAGGACATCGCCAACGCCGAGCAAAGCTGCGGCACAGCGTCAGCCGCTCCGGGCTGTTCCGTGCGAACGCGCTACCAAGCCTACATCTCTCGCAGCGGGACCGACTCTGGCGTGTTTGCGCAGATGGTCGCGGCCTATGAAGCGGCAATCGTCGAGCCGCGCATCGTCGGCCTCAACCTGGTCGGGCCCGAGTACGGGTCGACCGCGATGGCCAACTACGACGACCAGATGTCGATGCTCGAGTTCCTCGGGGACTACTACGCCGACACCAGCCCGTTGCGGCTATCGTTGCACGCGGGGGAGATCACCGCCGACACCGTCCCCGACGGCTACACGCTGGCCGAAGCGGACCACATCCGAAAAGCGGTGGAGATCGCAGGCACTCGCCGCATCGGCCACGGCATCGACGTCATGTTCGAGAGCGATGCCGACGGCCTCTTGGATCTGCTGCGCGACCAAGATGTGTTGGTCGAGGTGTGCCTGGCCAGCAACGACATCATCCTCGAGGTCTCCGGGCCCACACACCCGATTCAGGACTACCTCGCGCAGGGGGTCCCGGTTGCGCTGGCCACCGACGACCAGGGCATCGCACGCTCGAGCCTCGCCGACGAGTTCGTGCGCGGCGTAATGGACCAAGACCTGAGCTACCTCGAGCTCAAGCAGATGGTGCGCGCGAGCCTCGAGTACAGCTTCCTGCCCGGGGAGAGCTTCTGGTCGGATCTGCCAGGCGGTGTCGTCGTCGAGGCCTGCGCTCCCGCGCAGGGGGATACGCCCGTCACCCAGTCGCCGTCCGCCGATTGCCAGGCGTTCCTCGATGGCAGCGAACGCGCTCAGCTGCAACGATTGCTCGAATCGCAGTTCGAAACCTTCGAGGCGGAGCTCTAGCGACGCTTCCTAACGCGCCTCGAGACCCCGGAGGGGTGCGCGTTCTGCCGGGTCTTGTTCGTGCGAGGAGTCGAGCCGCGCCAGCAACCTGTTCACCCCGTTGGACAAATTGAGCAGGCCGAGTCCGCACGTGGTCTCGTTGCAGACCGCGACGTGGTCGCGCCCTTGCGCCGCGGCGAGTTGCTCGAAGAACCCCGTGTCGATCATGTGCGTGGTCGGAACGTAGGGCCAGTCGAAGTGTCGAAGCGCGGTGGGGGGAGAGGTCTTGGCGCCCATCCGGTTGAGGTCGCGGAAGTGCTGTTGCTCGACGGCGTCGTCGGGTGTCTTGGTTCGTGAGTACGACTGGGCCATCACATGGCCGCCAGGTTCGTTGATGTAGCCCATCAGTGCGGGGGTGAACGCTGGGGTTCCGAGTCGTTCGAGGTGCTCGGAGGAGAAGACGAGCGTGTTCTGGTCGGCCAATCCGGGCGTCTGCACCGAGCCCCGGGATACGGAAACCGACACCCGGGTCTCGCGGGGAGGGCACAGCAGCATCTCGAACGTCTGCTTCAACTCCGGGCCGAGGACGGTGCGCAGAAACGGTACGGGGGTGCAGATGAGCGCCCGGTCGAACACCTCGGGTTGCCCTCCGCATCGCAGGCTGATTCGGCCTCCAGCGACCGTGCGAACGTCGGTGACGGGCTGACCCAGGCGTAGCGTCAGCTCTCGCTCGGCCGCCATGCGAGGGAAGAGTTCCCCGAAGCTCATCGGAAGAATGCTCCAGTCGGTCTCGAGTTCGGAGTCCGGGAACCGCAGATCGAGAAAGCGGATGAACGCGTCTCGTTGACGCATCTTGACGAGCCCTCGGCTGACCAGGCGCCGCGCGAGATGGCGGAGTCCCGCGCTGCGATGGAAGACCTTTCGGTAAGTGCCGGGCAAGTACCTGCAGCGCAAACCCAGCACGTAGCCGGCGGCGTGCGTTCGGGCCCCGTCGCCGAATCCGTAGTGACGCAGCCCGAGGATCTCGTAGACGTTTGTCATCAATCGGGTGAGCAGCGGCGCGCCCATGCGCTCTCCCCAGTCGAAGATGTTCTCCCCCGGCCGAACGTAGCCGCGGCTGTACAGCGCCTCGGGCCCCTGGAGTTGCGATGCCTCGTAGAACACATCGAACGTGCGCAGCAGTTCCATCGCGAGCTGCAGCCTTCGCACCGTGTTGAGCTGGAGCGGGAGGGGCTGCGGCCGTCCATCTCGATAGAAGGTGCTGCGCCCGACCGGCACCAGTCGTGCTCCGTATTCGGCGAGCTCTTCGACGATGGGGTGCGTCAGGCGGCGTTCCTCCCAGCCGCATGGCGGCAGGAACTTGACCGCGAGATCGGAGCGGCGGTTCGCATCGCTCGGCGCGGGGAGTTGCACCGACTGCGCATTCCCTCCCACGCGGTCGTTCTGGTCGAAGAGCGTGACGTCTTGCCCCGCTTTCTTCAGCCGCGTGGCGGCTAAAACTCCAGCCGGTCCAGCGCCAATGATCGCCCACTTGGTCTCGGTCATCTCGGGTCCCGTCGTGGTGGTCGATCAGGGCGCGCCGAACCGCAGGGTCTCGTCGCCGGAGGTCGTGATGTCGGGAATTGCGCTCGAGTGAGGCCGAGTCGGTGCCACAACTCAAACGTGGGCCGGCATCGAGCCCGCGGCCCATACCCGTTGCTCATCGCTGGAATAGCGCGCGCTGATACCCAGGACAGCGTCCTCCGGGTTGTTGCGGCCTGTTCGCGCGCTGTGGGTTGGACGGCGGTGGCACTTTCCAATGGAGGGAGCGCGACCAACAGGGAGATGCAGAGGCGGCTTCGTGTTCGACGCGGGCTGGACTGTGGTCGCCTCCAAGGCGTGGTTGTTCAACGCGGTGGTGCGACACCTGCTGCCGCGAGCCCGACTCGCCCGCAGCGCCTACGCGGACCTGTCCTTCGCGGACGAACCGTCGAAGCCCTAGCAGGATGTCGGAAAACCCCGTCGACAGAGGTCGACGGGTGTGATCTAGAAGGATGGTGCGCGGCAAGCAGGA
>ENA-OWNT01002412-OWNT01002412.1-seawater-metagenome-genome-assembly--contig:-NODE-2412-length-19638-cov-3.149839_pt1 | contig 19638 bp, 18 predicted proteins | sample MGYA00238136_ERZ651165 | MGnify/ENA primary metagenome ERZ651165 (study PRJEB26861, sample SAMN08777766) | seawater metagenome | isolation source: coastal seawater | place: USA: Florida | collected...
GCCGCAGCACCTGGGATGAGATGAGAGTTGTGCCTGAAGGTGCAGCAGGACAGGTGACCATCACATCCAAGATGATTTGTTTGCCGCCAGCGGTTATGCGAATGTCGCCACGTTTTTCGGAGCTCTGGTTGATCATCGGTTCCGGTGTCTGTCGCCGTGTCGCCTGTGTATTTCGTTTTGACGAAAGATCTTCTGCTGCATTTGACGTCCAAACTCCGGGTCGGGGCAACTATACCGCCCTAAATTAAACGTGAAGTATTACATACTAGTACTAGTACTTTGGTATTTCGTATTTCGCAATTGTATACACCCAAGACGCTGCAACCAAGAGTTCTGAGCTTCTTGGGTCTTCGTCAGTCAGTTCTTCTGAGCCGACGAGTGAGTTGCCTGCGAGCGCAGAAGTGTCAAAACGTCAAAACTCAAAACTGCAAAACCAAAAACTGCAAAAAACAAAAACTGCAAAACGTGACAACGGAAAACAGGCAACAGAAAACGCGAAAGCGGCAAACGCTGATGAACGAAAGATGAGCGACTCCATAACTGACAACTGACAACTGACAACTGACAACTGAAAACTGAACAGTCACTCTCTTTCGTGATGCAAACTTTGAAACTTTGAACTTTGCAAAGTTGAGAATTTGAGAATTTGAGAATTTGAGAATTTGAGAATTTGGATTGTCGGATTGTCGGATTGTCGGAATGTCCGAGTTTGGAATTTCGGAATTTTGGAATTTTGTGTTGCGCCGAATGAATGTGCGCACACAGAATGTCAAAATGTGGAATTTGGAATTTGTAGATGTGAAATTGGAAATTGGAAAAAAGATTGTGACAAGGTGAAAAGTGAAAATGCGAAAACTAAAAATTGAAAGTTTGAAAGTTTGAAAGTTTGAAATTGTGAAATTGTGAGATTGTGTCCACGAAATCGACGACAAACGAAGAACGAACATCGATGCGCGGGCGGTGGTGAGGTCAGTCAGCAGTCGGTGGCGCACGGACCAAAGCAGGGAACGGAAACACGCCGCCTCTGCAAGGCGAAACCGGCAATACTATCGCCACGCTGCCCTATCGCCATGGATATCTTTTCTCCGACACAGACAACGACGCGGACCTCGACAACTACGACCACAACCACGTCCACGACGTCCACGCCCACGTCCACAACCACATCCACGCCGTCCACGCCCACGTCCATATTAGACCACGACCACGACCACGACCACGTCCACGACCGCAACTACGATCGCAACTACGACCACGACTACGACTACAGCGGTAACGACAATGGCTGCGGCTGCGGCTGCGGCTATGATTACGGGAACGACGACGGCAACACCACGACTACAACCACGACCACGAATACATGCCCTTCTACTACGACAACGCTTTCCACTGCGACAAAGACAGCTCAGAAACGGCAACGCGCGATGTTTTCCAGCTGACGCACGCGACCGGCAACCTTCCGAATCATAGCACGGCAGCGGAAGCGGGATGTCAGTTGTATTGTCCTTGGTCATGGAAAAAAGCAGCCCCAGGCGAAGAATCTCACGACAAGAGTTTGTGTGCCGCTAATAGTTTGCATTTTTGGAGTGAGAACCAGTTCGTGCTTTTGGAGTGAGAATCACTTCCCTTAGACTGGGAACAGTTGAACTCGCGACGCTGTCGAACAGTTTTCGTAAATCAGAGCGTGCGTCTTTTCAACCTCAATTTGATTTCGTCTGGCTGCCGTTCACGCCACCACTGTCGTTATGGGAGCTGGAGCGTCCGTTCCGCCGCTAATGAGCCTGGAAGACTGCAAGAACCTTACCTTGAAGCACGGGAACAGGCTCTGGAATGCGGAGTTGGAACAAGCATTCCACTCGCACAAGGATGATCAAGGCCTCATTGAGCGAAAAGCCTTCATCAAGCTTGCAAGCGACCACGGCGTTTTTATTAAAAAAATACCAAACAAATCGACCGGGGAGGTAGCAGTGTCGCACGCAACCCGCACATCGTGCCAGCCTCTCGACTGGAGTGATGAGGAGGACGATCTTGATGTTGTAACGGCCGTGAGCGTGGGCGTGGGCGTGGGCTTGGCCATCAGTAGCTCGCCGTCAGAACTTCCTGACTGTGCTATATCTTGAAACATTCGAAAACTCAGAAAAAGGTGAAACTTTGTGGACAGTCGAAAATATTGTTGCGCCACCCGTGGGAGGAAGTTTTGAATTCGTGCAGAGAGACCTCTAAGGCCTTGTTGATGAAGCCATCAACGAGGGGCGAAGTAGAGCGAGAGCAACTGTTTTACGGTACAGATTACTTGTTTAACTAAAATGTGGGGACAGTGGGCAACAGTACGGCGAAAAGCGACGCATGTGTGTGCGCGTATGTCTGGTTTGTTGGCTTCTTTGCGGTTCGACGCCGGAGAGAAAGCAGCCTGTTGAAAAAAAATCTGCTGCCAAATTGACAGTGGCAGTGGCTGACAGTTTTGATGAAACAACTTCAGACATGGTGTCCCCGAGGCCAGGATTCTGCGTTTGTAAGTGGTCGGCGAGCGGTGAGTTCGGGTTGCTTGGGTGAGTGACGTGAGTGTTGTGACTGAGAGTTACAGTCACAGTCACAGTCCCAGTGAATTGCAGGGAGAATGCGCTCCGACAGCAACATTCATCGTGACCTTCCGCACTGACCGTGGCATCAACTCACTTCACATGAGAGGCGCACAATTGCAAGGCTGTGGGAGCCTTTTCCCGTTACGTAACAAACGGTTTCGTTTGGTGCCGCAACAAGTCCAAATGGCCCAGTCAATGCTGAAGTGTTGGCGGCAGCGAGTCCGACAAGGGTCGGATTGTGGTTATCCAACACTTCAATCACAGCAACGTGCTGTTTCATCGCCATATACACATAGTGACCGCTCGGTGATAAATCCACGCCATGTGCTAACGCGCCAGAAATACCGAAGTGACTCAGCATTGTCGGGTTCATTGGATCTGTCGCAATATCCACGACGGTAAGACCAACATAACCACTAACGTATGCGGTGCGACCGTCCTGTGAAAATTTCACTCCAACTGGGTGGTACATGGCTGTGCCGTTTCCAACAAGTGTACCTATCATCACAGGGGCAGTTGGTACTGTGATGTTCAATACATTGAGAGTGTTCACTCCAGACCCGGTCACGAGCGCCAAAGCTCCATTTGGAGACACAGCCAAACCATACGCTTCGGTCATCGAGGTTGCTGAAGTACTTCCCAGCACGAGTGGGTCAGTTGGAGTACTGATGTCGACCACAGCAAAGTTACCATCGTGATACCCTCCGACGTAAAGGCGGGTGCCGTCAGGGGAGAGGCCCAGCACCCAAGCGTAGGTCAACTGGGTAGAATCGCGGATCTGTCCAACGACAGTTGGTTGCGAAATGTTAGTTGCAACGTCGACAACTACGACGGAGTGGGTGTAATACACAGCCACAAAAGCGTAGTTTCCGTCGGGTGATACGACTACTTCTCCTGGACCAAGCAACAGTGTGTCGTCGACGATCGAACCAACTATGGTCGGATTGGTGGGGTCGGTCACATTCACGATGGCCAAGGAGTCGGACCCGAACCCTGTCACAAACACATGCTTTGCATCAGGGGACAAAGCAATGTTGGCCGTGTGGGGGGTGTTAATAAAATCGCTGCTCATCACACCGCTTTGTACCGCGACACCACACTCCGTCGGAGTTGTAGTCGTCGTTTCTGGTGTTGTGGACGCAATAGTTGCGGCGTCAAGCTCCTCTGTGACATTCCGTCCCGCCACCAACAAGCCACCCGTACAACTGCACACACCTTCGACCAGCAGCTGGGGACTTGATGCATCACTACAGGTGCTTGAGGAGGACAGACCACGCCGTCGGGTTGACGTCGCGTTCGACAAACGTCGCCGTCCACCACCAACCCATGAATTAATTTTCTTGTTGATTTCGCGTTGCCACCGTGCATACTTCCGTTCGTGGGTGGCGTGCTTCTGTTGAAGTTGGACACTGTCTTGTTGAAGCGTGTCGTAGGCGTTTCTTATCTGACTCAATTCTTGTTGTAGCTGATTGGTTTGTTCCACGAGGACGGCAACCAACCCACGGAGGTCGTTCTCATCACAATCGGCGGACCACACAATAGTTGGTCCAAGCAGCAATAACACGAGGAGAATTGAAGAAGCTGCCAGCATGAGTGTTGTTCTCAGGCAGAGCAGTACCTGTTAAGGTCGGTGTTGTTGTTGGTTGTCGTCGTCGTCGTCGCCACATTGCAAAACAGCAAAACAGCAGAAAAAGTGTTTTCGCATCGCACGGTCAAGAGAGAGAGCGCGCGCACGAGCGTTTGCTTGTGAAAGAGAGCAGGTGCAGGTGGAGTGGAACTCAGACCCGCGGGGGACACCAGCTTACTGGAGAAGAAGCATGTTTAACTCCCTCCACAGACCACCGTTTCACAAACGGACGAGTATGAAGTGTGCACAAGATTCTCACTCAGCTGGGTTGCAGCTGATTCCGCGCTTTTTCGCCAGATAAGCATACTTATAAAACGTAAAACCATGACGCGGAACAAGATAACCTTACCACAACAGCAACAGCAACAACAGCAGCAGCAGCAACAACAACAACAACGGCAGCAGCAGCAACCACAATACCAACATCCCTGCTATGACCATAGACCATACCATAGGACCAAGACAGCGGACGTCGTATGGTGAGTCAAACTGACCTAACTCACAAACTTCACCACTCACCACTGACGAACTAACTGAACTGGGCGACTAGCTGGCTGGCTGCTTGATTGCTTGACACACACACACCAACGACGAGGTGCATTCGCTTGCGAAGGAAGTGAACGATGGATGGATGGATGCAAGATTCAAAGATACGAAATGAAAATGAATGAATGCCGCTGCAGTGCCGAGTGAGTGTTGTGTTTTGTGTTGGTGGGCGTTTCCACAGGCTATTCATCATTCGTCATTCGTCATTCGTTCGTTCGTCGTTCGTCATTCGTTCGTTCGTTGTTGTTGTTCGTCGTTTGTTGTTCGTTGTGAAGGACAATGATGGATTTTGGATGCAAGGTAGGTGCAGGGAACCTCCAAACGACGGCGCTTTTGATCCCTGGAATGTGCTCCTGCTCACGTCACGGTATGGCTCACATCTCACACGGCGAGCTAACGAACCCCGCTACCTCAAAATCAAAACCATATCATCCGCTTTTGAGTTGATCTAAATTCAACTTCTGTAAACTGTACATCCAACTTTGCCCATTTTTCCTCTTTTATTTCCAGGTGCACGGGAGCAGGTGGTGCCAAGCTCAGTCGAGTCAAAATGAGCATCAGGGCGTAAAGTTGATTTTTACTTTACAGCATGGTGGTCGGTGATCGGAACGACGGCTCACTCTGACTGTGACTGTGGGTGGGACGGGCCTCCCGCCTCCCTCCCACCCACCCACACTCTCCTCTCACCTGAAACGTACGAACCACCAACGCCCGCTCTCTTCCACAACTTACAGAAGTCCTGGTTGAGGATAGTATAGATTCAGTGCATTTACCCGTGCGTATCTATATCGTGATACAGCAATTCACGTAAAATATGTGTACCATGACAAATGAGTGCTGGAAACCTTGATTTTGATAGTGTCGGTTCAGGAAAACTCAACCACACTTTGCATCATACTTCAGCGAATATCCCTTTCTAGGAATTAGCTCATTCATTGATCGTAAACACTAAATTCCTAATAAGCGACGTTTTTGGACTTGCAATAAGTACTCATCAAACTGTTCTACAAACGGGAATGCGCGTTATTCTGCAGGCTGTGTGTTTGTGGCTGTGGTTGGCTGTTCAACGCCAACCCTCTCCCCCCGCCCACAGTGCAGCACTGCAGTCAGTGAGTCAGTCCACAGTCACCCACAGTGACTGTGACTGTGCCTGTGACAGTGACTGTGACAGGGAGTGAATGCGTGACCGGTGGCGGGTGAAACGGACAGGTCACTCGGTCCCTCCCACGCCCACAAATCAGTCAGTCAGTCAGTCAGTCGTCGGACGCTGCACTCTTCAGCTCTCACTCACTCACTCACTCACTCACTCACTCACTCACTCAGATTCAGTCACTGAGATTGTGAAACTGTGGATGGTGGACGGTGAATGTGAAGGGCCAAGTTCCGGTTTTTGAAGACGCGGTTGTGCGCAGAACCGGTTTTGCATATTTGCGCGGCGGCGAAGTGCGGTGGGCGGAGCAGCAGGACTGAAACAATCAAACGAACGAACAAAACGAACAAACGAACAAACGAACAAACGAACGAACGAACAAACGAACGAACGAACGAATAAGCAAACGACGACGACGACGACGACAGACGACGACGACAGACGACAACGTTGGCGACTATTGTTTGTCGTCTGACTGTAATACAATGTTCGCGTTCCGACCCATGTGCGTGAACGCGTGTGTTGGGTACCACGGCGTGAGTGATGGTTGTGACACAAATTTATTCTGGTCTGAAGGGAAGGCCGCGTTTGGCACGGCATCTACTCGGGTGACCAGAAATGGGATTGGACGGACGGATGAACGTCGGTGGTCTTCGACGCTTCGGTCTCGACGGTTCACCGTGCTTGGAGTCGGTCAGCAACGGACACAACTGCGTGCGTTTGCGTGCGGTACTGCTTGTTGACCCGTGCCGTTGGTTTGTGCTCGCTTGCTATTTTTGTGTTCCGGTTCTTGTTTTGGTTTTGTGGTGCTAGAACATATTTGGTGCTCGAGTAGCGTGCCAAATTTACGTACCTGCAGGCTGATTGCACCCTCCGCGCTGTCGAACCGTTTTCGTGCGCTGGAGCGTGCGCCTCTTTAACCCAAAGTTGATTGCGTTTGACCTGTCGGTCGCGCCACCACTTCCACCATGGGAACCGGAGCGTCTGTGCCCCAGCTCATGACTCTGGACGACTGCAAGAAACTCGCCGGAAACCACTGGAATGCGGAGTTGGAGACTTCTTTCCACTCGAAGAAAGATGATCAAGGGCGCATCGAGCGTGACGCCTTCATCGAAGTTGCAAAGCACCACGGCCTTATCATGGAAAAGAAGGCCTTAAAGAAAGTGGCAAGACGTAATATTGTGTTTGCAGAGTCGCTTGCCAACACAAATTTCGAACACAAAAAGTTTCCGAAAACCAAGGAGGAGGAAGCAGTTTTGCGGGAGGCCCTGCACAACCACTTCCTGTTTGCAAAGCTGGAAGATGCTTCCTTGAACATGATCTTGGGTTCGTTGGAAAAGAAGCCTTTCGAACCAGATTCCGTCATCATTCAACAGGGCGATTTCGGCAACACGTTCTACGTGATTACCGAAGGGAAAATCTCCATCGAAATTGACGGCAAAGAGGTAGCCTGCCTCGACGCGCCACATGCCTTCGGTGAACTTGCACTGATCTACGGAGCACCCCGCGCTGCGACCGTCAAAGCCCATGGACAATGCGTATGCTTCGAAACGAACCGTGAAACTTTCCGCCAAGTCCTCGCCACAACTTCGAATGGCAAACAGCTCAACCGATGCGAATTCCTGGGGAAAGTGCCGCTTCTTGCAGCGCTGCCCAAGTACACGATCGCCCAAATCGCTGAGGCGATGCGTGAGGTGAAGTTTGCTGCGCAGGAAGACATTGTGAAGGAAGGTGAGATGGGAGAAGCAATGTTCGTGGTTTGGGCTGGCAGCGTGCGGGTGCACAAGACGACCCCGGAAGGAGTGGTTGACGTGGCGCAACTGAAAGCTGGCGACTACTTTGGGGAGCGATCGCTCCTTACCCATGAGGCTCGCGTGGCGACGTGCACGTCCACAGAAGAGACCATCTGCCTGGAAATCACAAAACAAACCTTCGATGACGTCTTGGGGCCACTTGAAAACTTGCTGGAGGATATGAAGCACATGGCGACGGAACGTGAGCAGGAGCTGAAAGAAGCCGAAGTGCAGGGACCCACCACCATCAAGACCGCCACTGTCATTGAAAAAGATCTTTCGGAGCTGAAAGTCATCCGCACCATTGGTACTGGCACCTTTGGCCGTGTCAAGCTTGTGCAGCACTGCAAAACCCGAGTGGCCATGGCAATGAAGTGTCTCCGCAAGACTCAAGTTGTGGCCGCCCGACAGCAAAACAACATCATGTATGAGAAAAATTGTATGGCAGTCATGAACCACCCGTTCGTTCTGAAGCTCCACGGCACGTGGCAGGACGCGAATCAACTGTACATGTTCATGGAAATCGTCCAAGGCGGAGAGCTGTGGTCTCTGTTGTACCAGAAGGAAGTGTTGCCCCGCACTGTGCTGTTTGGCCTGCGCGAGAACGATGCGCGCTTCTACACGGCGTGCACACTTTCTGGCTTCGCTCACATCCACGCACAAGGTTACGTCTACCGTGACTTGAAGCCTGAGAACTTGTTGATCGATAAGGACGGCCACATTCGCATTTGTGACTTCGGGTTTGCAAAGAAGTTGAAGCGAGGGCAAAAAACGCAAACCTTGTGTGGCACCCCGGAATACCTGGCGCCTGAGTTAGTGCTCTCCCGTGGCCACAACTCCGCAGTCGATCACTGGGCACTCGGCGTGCTCATTTACGAGTTGCTCTGCGGTTGCACTCCTTTCGTCGACCCCGATCAGTCGCGCATTTTCGTCAAGATTGTCAATTCGCACCGCGTGCTCACCTTCCCGGAAGGCCTCAACACGTTGGTCACTGACCTCATCCAGAAATTGTTGAACCCGAATGCCGGTCTCCGTCTTGGCCAATTGAAAGGCGGCTCGAAGGACATCATGTCCCACAAGTGGTACGTGCAGAGTTGTGTCCATGCCCATGTTGTGTTGTCAGTGTCTTGACGCGCCTTGCGTGTTGTGTCGGATTTTGTGATTTCAGGTTCAAGGGCATTGTGTGGGAGCGGCTCGAAGACAAGCTGTACAAGGCACCATGGAAACCCAAAGTGGCCAACCCTCTGGACGACCAGAACTTTGATTTCTTTGATGAGGACGACAACGTCCCCAAGTATCGCGGCGATCCCAAGTTATTCAAAGACTTCTAGATGCTTTCGCGCAACAGCGTCTCTTTGAACCTTCGCTGGCAGCAAACCATTCATTCATAGTAAAGACACCCGCGTGCACCGGCACACCGCAATCACCTCGGCAGGATGTTCGGTGGCGGCACTGCGAAACCCGTCGCCCATGGACGGAACCATCAATTTGTTCCAAGAATTCGAGTTTTGTTGGTTCGAGAATAACACATTTAAATTAAATACACGAGTCAATCAGGTTGAATGAATGAAATAAGTTCACCTCCTGCCTCGCAGGCTGTTGAACACATGTCGCGGCGATGGCGGCCGCGGCGGAAAAGGCGGTCGGGCGCGTCGACACCCTGGTCAACAATGCGGGCGTGCCCGGGCGCGGCCTTCTGGTTCAAGCCCGTTCCGGCGGCCCCGCCAATTCCAATACATGTCCCACCAAACTGAGAAACGAACGTAATATGATTACCATTCATCACCTGGAAAATTCCCAGTCAATTCGTATCCTGTGGCTTCTGGAGGAGCTGGAGGTCGGGTATGAGATTCAGCACTACAAACGCGGTGGCCCCGGCACGAGCGCGCCACAAGAGTTCAAGGATCTCCATATCATTGGCACGTCCCCCATCATGTCAGATGCCGATGTAGTACTGCCTGAGACCAACGCGATTGTTGACTATATCCTCGACCGTCACCCGTCGGCGACACTGCGCCCTGAACCGGACAGCCCGCAGCGGACCCGGTACCTTTACTGGCTACACGCCACACAGGCCAGCCTGATGCCCCTGTTGCTGGACGCATTGATGTATGGCCGTATAATTTCAAATGCACCGGAAGCAAACCGGGAAGTCATTCGACAAGAAGTCGACAAAATTCGGAATGGCTTCGTTATTGCGCGCTACGATCGGATCATGTCCTTCATGGATGATGACCTTGGTCGTTCAACCTGGCTGTCGGGCGACGAATTGACAGCCGCAGACATCGTTATGGGATACTGCCTGTCTGTGGCCGAAGTGCGCGTCGGCCGCCTTGAAAATCGCCCCAATGTCAGGCGTTTTCTCGACCAGATGCGCGCCCGGCCAGCCTATCAGCGGGCCCTGGAAAAGAATGGGCCGTTCAAACCGCTGACAGCATAATCATTGTGCGACTGAAGCAGCATCCTGCACCAAGCATTTGGTCCGGGGCTTAGGTCCTATGGACCGACTACCGCCTGCAATATCGGAAATCGCAGCAATCGGCGCCCTGCATGCGGGTCTGGGTGCGCTTCAGTTCCATGCCGATTTTCAGCGCGTCGGCGAAGTCGCCATTGCAGATCAGCAGCGTGCCGATATCCGTCGCATCCATATCCGCCATCAGCTCGGCATAGCGGCAATTGGTGACGTCCATGTCGAAATGCTCATCACTCTCGCCGGTGATTTCATAATCCAGTGCGCCACCCGCAGCGAACATGTCCGTGCCTGCCTTCATACGGGTAAAGTCCGCTTCCCGGGCCGATTGCGCCGCCCGTTTTTCCCGCCGTCGATGCATTTCGCCAAGCGCATCATTGATCACCTGCTCCCCCAGTATCTCCTGCAGGTCGCGGATCAGCGGCACGGCGTATTGCATCTGAATGCGCGTGCGCTCCAGATTGGTGAGTTTTGTCATTCTGTCCCCCTGTCTTACATACGGCAGGCTAGTCTCTGCCATAAAAACGGGCAAGCAAGCGTAGGCGCTCTCAATCCCTGACGTCGATATAGACGTGATCGTCCGGCACGTTGCGCAGTGTAAAGACAATGCCGGTCAGCAGCGCAGCGTAGATCACGGCCAGCACCGGTACCACGGCCCATCCGGGCAGGAAACGAAACAGCAGGCGGCCAAGTGGTGTCATATCAGAACGCCTCCAGGACAAACGTGACCACCGGCCGGGTCGCCGTCAGCCATATCGCCACGAAAACCGGTCCGGCAATGGCAGCCGCAGCATTCAGCATGGTGCCTCCCCGCCCGGGCCAGGGCACACGGGAAATCAGGTGTGAAACCACGATCCCCAATGCCTGCCAGACCGCCCACAGAACATAGTACAGGGTCGTATCATGCCACAGGCCGATGGCCATCATCGCCGCCAGTACCCCAATAACCGGCATCCGGGTCAGCGCTGCGACGGGCTGGAAAACGTAATCCCGACACCAGGATGACAGCGTCATGTGCCAGCGGGACCAGAATTCGATCAGGTTTCGCGCCTGCCAGGGACGATTGAAGTTTTCTTCGATACGGATGCCTATCATCAGGGCGGCGCCAATGGCGAAACTGCTGAATCCTGCGAAAGTGAGATATAGCTGAACCCAATCTGCGGCGGACTGGGCCCAGAACCACAGGCCCCCGCCATCAGCACCGGCCAGGCCCGTCAGCCTGTCACCCACCTTGCCCATGATCCAGCTGCCCAGCACGGTCGCCTGCGCCAGACCGAGCAGCGCCCGTTCTGCACCGGCGAAGAAATCCTTACTGTCCCACCGTCGCCGGTCCCACTGGCGCGCAAATTCAGAAAAGCGATTGATGGGCCCGGTCATCAGCACCGGCAGAAAAAACTGATACCGCAAATGAGCCAAGACGCCCGGTCGCCCCTGCCTGCCCATCCACCATTCAAGTTGCACATGCATAAGCCGGAGCGTGAAATATGCTGCACCTATCAACAGAAACCAGTCCTGTATACGACTGAAGAACAACGCGGCAGTCAGAAACAGACACCAGAACAGAGAGAGCAGCCCCCGACCGCCGAACCGGTCACCAACCGACATGGTTAGCGGCAGCAGGATTGATGCAATCCCCAGCCAGGCAGCCGTGAACGGTGACAGGATTACCAGAACCAGAAACGTCCATACGGCCACACCGTCGGCAGCGCGGGCAGCCGGTGCCATCCATGAAAACGGGACTGCCAGCAACGCAGCAACGACCATTACCATCAGGTCAAACGTCATCGCCGACCTGCCCACCAGTCACGCAGTGCAGCCCGGAACCGGTCACGCCCCCGGCTATTCATATGTCCGAAATCGTAGAAATACTCATTTGACCAATGGGTAGCAGGTTGAAATATCTCCACCCCCAACTCCCTGGCCATCTGGACAGCATGCGCCGTGATCTCCGCTGCCTGACGCTGTCCGATCTGCTTATGCTCCCATTCTGACCTTGGGGGTGTGATCAATACAATCCGTTTCCCTTCCTTTTGCAGGGCATTCACTGCACCACGGAAACTGTCCAGCTCCTCTCCTGGCAGAGGATGAAACGGGTATCGTTCGACAAAGCCTCGACGGGCTCTGAACTCACGCGACGACTCAGCCGCAGGACCATCCCATCGGGGCAACAGCGGCTTCCCAAGCTGATGGCGAACCTCCCGGGCGGCACGTTCCAGAAACAGTTTGACGCGAATTCGGGTAGTGGGTGTGCTGACAGTGTCACATTCAGTTTTCGGCGAATTGGCGGTACAATAGACCAATGGCTGCGTTTCGATGAACACAGTTTGCGCTGAACTGCCAAATAGCTGATTGAGAATCGTCACCATCTGAGAAACGGTCAAACCACCGATGGCCAGCACCCGATGGTCCCGGCCATCATTCAATACCCCGTCACCGGTCATCAGATGCGGAATGGCGGAACTTAGAAGCGAGCTGCCGACCAGCACCACTGGCCGGGACGTAAAACCCGGGGTTTCCGGGTACGTTCTTTGACCGTCCATCCATACCAGAGCGCCAATTAGAGCCGCGCTAGTGATAAAAGCCAGCACCCAGGCGATCGCCAGCGCACGGGCTGTCATGTCTGCAACGCCTCAACCTCACGGATAAGTTCGTCGATTCCCCGCAAGCTGGCCACGCGCGCCGCCGGTATTTGCAGACCAAATTGCGCCTCTATCGCCAGAATCAGGGTCAAATGGCTGAAACTGTCCCATTCTGGCAGGTCATCCACCGTGGTGGATGCGGTAATCCGGTCCGGATCCAGACGGAAATTCTCGGCCGCAATCATCTGTATCCGCGTGGCAAGTTCATGATCCGGCGGGAAAGCGTCATGCCTGGCGTTGCGCTGTACATCGCCCAGAGCTGCGGAAACCACCTCCACCAGTTTTTGCCGCTGGGGCTTACCCGCATCCCCACGGGGAATATGGTCCAGCGCCACGAATTGCCGGGGCAGTTTGAAATCTTCGAGAAACGCGCTTGCATGGGCTGCCAGTGCGGTATTGGCCACGCCCCCTGGCGCAACGATGGCTGTGACCGGCATTTCGCCAAACACCGGATCGGGCAAACCGATAGTCACTGCCTCCGCCACGTCGGGCAGACGCATCATTACCTCGTCAATCTCTTCCGGGCGGATCAGGAACCCGCCGGAGTTGATCGCTGTTTTCAACCGTCCGAGTATGGTGAAACTGCCATCATCATTCTGCCGGGCAATGTCCCCCGTGCACAGCCAGCCATCCCCGGTTCGGGACTGCCGGGTCCGGTGCTCATCGCGCCAGTATCCCGGTGAAATATTATCCCCGGCCAATTGCAGTTCACCGCTGCCATCGTCATCTGCGCCGTCCACCGGCATCAGCCGCGCCTGACAATCCACGGCGTAACCGATGCTGCCCAGCGGCGGACGCGGATCGCCGAGCCCGGTATAGGTTGCACAGGACACGGTTTCCGTCATGCCGTAGGAATTGCAAATCCGCACGCCAAAGCGCTGTTCCATATGTTGCCAGAAACCGGCGGGCAGACTTTCCGCCGATGACATCACACAGCGGAACTCCGGCGCGTCGAGGTAATCATCATGGCCGGCATATTGATCGATCATGCGCAACATGGTCGGCACAGTCACCAGATGGGTTGCCCGCTGCTGCCGGATGCGGTTCAGCCATTCCTCGACCCGATGAACGGCGAAGCCGCCGGACCGGATAACACAGCCACCGCAATACAACGCCAGTAGCGGCCCCTGCACCAGACCATCCACATGAGTAAACCGCAGGTCATTGAACAGGCGGGTTTCCGGCCCGCAGTGAAACACGTCGGCCAGCGTCGCCAGCTGGGCGGCGATGTTGCGACGGCTGATCATCACGCCTGCTGGCGCGGATGTGGTACCGGATGTGAATACAATATAGCAGAGATCATCGTCCCCATCCGGCAGGCGCGGCAAATCCCGGACCGTGTTCGCATCAACTCCAGTTAATGCAGCCGCATCCGGTTTCTTCCTGAATGGCAGGAATTTCCGCACCGGGCCACGCCCCCCGGCGATGGGGGAAACGGTGTCGCGGGCCAGCCAGTCTTCATCGGCCCGCCGCTCATCAATCAGGACCAGCGCCGGTTCCAGCATTCCGGCAATGGCGGCCAGCCGGTCAGGGGCGGCATCCGGCGACGCCTGCACCGGAACCAGCCCGTCCAGCATCGCCGCGACAAAGGCCGAAATGGCGGTAAGATCGTTATCTGTAACGATCAGCACCCTGTCCCCGGCAGACAGATCATGCTGATCAAAATGTCCCATAAAATGCCCGACCAGATGTCGAAACGCCCCGCGGGTTATCGACCGGTCCGGCAGGATCAACAGATCTGATTTCGGCGATTGCTGCAGGTTCCGCCAGATGGTTTGCAGGATGTTGCCCGTCATTCCTGACCGCCCCTGGCCAGGCCGGTCGCGGCGCGTGTCAAACGCTGTGGCCGGGCCGGGTTGCCCGCCACCAACTGCCCGTCCAATATGTTTTTGCGCACCACCGAACCGGCGGCAATGGTGGCGCTCGCCCCAATCTTGACCCCGGGCAGGATGGTACTGCCCGCACCGATCAGCGCGCCCGCCCCCACCCGGACATTTCCGGCCAGGGTGCACCCCGGGCCGATGCTGGCGTAATCACCGATCAGATTGTGATGCCCCAGTGAACTGGCCCGGTTGATCAGCACGCCATCGCCAATCATGCTCAGCCCCCCGACCACCACACCGGCATTGATATATGTTCCGTCACCGATGCGGCTGGTATGGGCCACTACCGCCGTCGGGTCTACCAGCGGTTCGGCCAGTGTCAAACCAAGTCCGGCGCCATGTTCGACCAGTTCCCGCCGCCGGTCCGGCACAAAGGCGCAGGGAATGAAACCGGTCTGCCCGTCAACGGGGGTAAATTGCGCCAGCGATATTACCCGTGACCGATCCATCAGCCGTACCGGCCCGCCCAGATCAATGGCAGCATCAATCGTCCTGCCCAGCCGGTGGCAGGTTTCTTCGTAATCCACCACCAGGGGCGACCTGACCCCGAACAATATCATATGCGAAACCACCCCTCGGCGCCGCCGGAACCGCAGCGCACGTTGCACACCAGCTTTGTCATCTGGGTAGTACAGAGGTGCGACAATTTCAAGTTGGCATATGTGCACCTATGCGGCCTGAGACAGCCGGGCCCGCAGAAAATCGAGGAACAGTCTGACGCGGTATGGCAGGTGACGGCGGGACGGGTACAGGGCGTAAAGCCGGATGGGCGGGAAGTCGACAACACCGTCCAGCCGGACAAGATGCCCGGCCCGCGCGTGGCTTCCGATAAACAGGTCGGGTATGGCAGCAATCCCGGCACCTGAAGCCACGCTTTCAATCAGCGCGGCAGTGCCCGGCAGGCGCAGGGCCCAGTCCTGACGGTAGCGGCGGAGGGTCTGCTGGTCCCGCTCCCAGAGCGTCCAGTGATCGCCATAGCGGCTCGCCGCCATATGCAGGCAATCGTGCTGGTCCAGATCCGCCAGCACTTCGGGCCGCCCCCGTCGTTCGAGATATTCCGGGGCGGCATAGAGGCCAAATCCCGCATTCATCAATGGTACGGCGATCTGGCTGGAATCCTGTAATTCATATGCCAGACGCAGGGTCAGGTCGATCCGGTCGGCGATCATGTCCCGGTGGGCGTTGCTGAGGTCGAGATCAAAGCGAATATCCGGCCAGTCCTGGCGAAATGCCGTGATGATGGCGGGCAGCAGGTTCCCGGCGGCCATGCCGTCCGGCGCGCTTAACTGGATCAGCCCTGCCGGGCGGGCGCGGTGCTGGCTGCTGACGGAATCTTCCAGTTCCGCCACCTCGGCCAGAATGCGCTGGCATCCTTTCAGATAGGCATCACCACCTGGCGTCAGCTGCATGCGTCTGGTCGACCGGTTGAGCAGCGGGAAACCCAGCGCCTGCTCCATCGCCGCAATGCGTCGACCAACCATGGCAGGGGTCAGGTCCACCTTCCGCGCAGCCGCGGCAAAACTGCCCTCCGCCACGACCGTGGCGAACAGTTTCATATCGCGAAATTCCATCATTCGATACTTTTAATACATTCAATATCAAATTTCACGGTTATTAACCTGGCCCAATATCGCCTTATCTGATCAACAACACCGCAGATCAGGGGAACCGGGACCATGTCAGACAAGATTGTGACCACCAGCGCCAAACAAACCCGCGCCCGCCACCATGTGGCTCTGCTGGGCCGGGAAACCGGCGGTCAGCTTTCCATGCGCGTTACCGATACCAGGCCCGGTGACGGCACGCCCCTGCATCTGCACCGGGATCAGGCCGAAACCTTCCACGTGGTGCGGGGCCGGTTCCGCTTTCAGATCGGGGACGAAGAGGTCTCGGGCGGCCCGGGCTTTACCGCCCACATCCCAAAGGGCACACCACATTGCTTCACCTATCTGGACGACGATGCGCCCGGCCAGTTAATCAGTGTACTGACCCCCGGCATCCATGACGGCTTCATCGAAGAAGTCCCCATTGCCCAGGAAAACGGCCTCAAAGGCCCGGCACTGGCGGAACTGGCGAAACGGCACGGTGTGGAGATCTTGCGGTGAGGTGAAAAAGAGTGCGACTTTGAAGGCAGTAACCGACGGTCAATCATTCTTCCTGAAAATCAGATCGAAGATAGAAAAACCGCTGCATTTTGTTTTATCGACAATCTCCATAACGGAATCATCAAGCAAGTTTCCTCTACCTGAAAAATAGGCTCTTCCTGATAACATTTTCATTCTTTCAAGAATATCATCGCGCAACCCTCCTGAGCCACGATCAAATATTTGATAAATATCGAAATCATTTCCGATGATGGCAATCGAGACTTTGACTGGCCAATCCTGCCATATTATAAATTTATGACTTGCCCGCACCTTGGCGTAAGATGGCGAATTCCAGTATTGATAATAAGAAACCCAGTTCTGATTATGATTATGCTCATGCTTTTTAACTTCTGCTTGCCAATCATTCCAGGACGCCAAGCGAATTTCGTTACATTCCAGTGTTTTACCCAGCTCCCCAAATGAAACAGTCGGGCGTACAGATGTTCTCTTGGACTTGTTCTCCGGAATCAGATTGTCAGGAGGGGTGTTCCGCGACCAGTTAATATAGTCCGGTTCAAAGAAATGTACCCTGATGGCATCGTCCAACTCCTTTGTTATGAATTGAGAGAGAGTATCACCAGCTGCCCTTGCAATGCTGGACAACCCCACCATCAAGACAGAGACTGCCATCACCAAACTGATCAATGAGCCACGGCGGTTCATCGGGACCTCCAAATTCAAGATATATCCGGCACAATTTCTTTCCTCTGCAAAACACCATTTAATAACACAAAAAAACACTCCCGAGCCTGAAAGCGGCTGAATTGGCAACAGGCGTCGGCCACCTAACGCTTCCGGCGTTTCTGGAACGGATCAGCTTTTGTCCCGGTATTTATTGAAGACAGCAAATTACCATCTGTTCCCACGGCGTAGGACATGCGATTGGTAAGCAAGCTGTTTGTCGCCTGCACGCGCATGAAAGAGGGTGAATTCCAGAACGCATACATGGACAACCATTGGCGATCTTCCGGATTCGCCTCAACTTCAGCTCGCCAGTCATGCCACGACGCCAGGCGAACCTCGTGGCATTCCAGTGTTTTACCCAGTTCCTCGTGAGGTACTGTGGGTCGCAACGAAGTTTTTTCCGATTTGTCTTTCGGTATCAACTCCTTGGGCGGCAAATTCCGGGACCAATTGATATAGTCTGACCCGAAAAAGTGCACTCTGACCGCATCACCAAGTTCATCGTTCAAATGCCCAGCAAGACTGTTTCCAGACGCCTCGGCTGGTGTGCAAGCCCCCACTCCTAGTAGTGCGGCTGCAACCACCACGCCAAAAAAGATTTTCCGATGAGCCATTTGGATCTCCATTCAACCAGCAAATACTCGGAATCCCTCACCCACAATCCGGTTCCCCCCTCCCGTCCCGCACGATGTGTCCGAGCGGCAGAGGGGCGCCGGATTTCAGGTTTTTGAGGGCGATGGTCGAGCGGATGTCACGGATGTGGGGCAGGTTGCGGAGGGTTCCGTTGAGCATGGCATCGAAGGCGGTGACGCCCGGCACCACCACCTCCGCCATGTAATCGGCACCCCCGGCGAGGGAGTGGCAGGAGACAACCTGGGGGAGCGCGACCAGCGCCTGTTCCAGGGCCCGGGCGGCGTTGGGGGACGGGTCATCCAGCCGCAATTCGACAAATACCGTGAGCGACAGGCCAACCGACTGCCGGTCCAGCCGGGCAGCGTAGCCCTGCAAAAAACCATCTCGTTCCAGCCGCCGCACGCGGCGCAGGCAGGGGGAGGGTGACAGGCCGACCCGTTCGGCAAGATCAGCATTGCTGAGACGACCATCATCCTGCAGGGCGGAAAGTATCTTCAGATCGATGGCATCGAGCTGGATATAGGGCAAACACACCTCCGATTGGCAGAATCTGCTAGAATTGTCGCCCGGACAGGTAAAATACGCAAGGACATGCGCCTGCATATGCCGCTATGTTGCGACACGCGAACCGGGAAACCGGGCGAACGCACACAAGGGGAGGCGCATATGTCGATGAAGCAGCAGCATGTTCTGGCGGGTTACATCGCCGCGCTGGTGGCCTGTCTGATCGGGGTGGGCTGGCAGATCACCACACGGTCCGGCGTCACCAGCAACGGGCTGGGGCCGGTGGATCTGGCGCTGTTGCGCTACGGGCTGCCGGGGCTGGTTCTGCTGCCGGTATGGTGGCGGGTGGGGCTGGTGCCCCGCAGCGTGCCGATCCGGATCACCCTTGCCGTGGTGCTGGGCATGGGCCTGCCCTTTGGGCTGCTGGTGATGACGGGCGCTAGATTTGCGCCGATCAGCCATATGGCGGCGATCCTGCCCGGCGCGGCGCCGCTGCTGGTGGGGCTGATGGCGGCACTGGTGCTGCGGGAACAATTGAGCCCGCGTCGGCTGGCGGGCTGGGCGGTGATCATTATCGGGATCGCCGTGATGTTCCATCAGGCGCTTGGCACGGGCGGCGGCGATGCCTGGCAGGGGGATTTGCTGTTCCTGGCCGCCGCGATGATCTGGGCGGTCTACACCGTCGCCTTCCGGCAATCAGGTCTCGGCCCGTGGCAGGCGGCGGCGGTCGCCAATGGCTGGTCGATGCTGATTGTTATCCCGGCCTGGCTGCTGCTGCAGGATGGGGCGATGCTCAGCCTCGCCCGGACGGCGCCGGACATGCTGGTCCTTCAGGTGGTCTTCCAGGGTATTCTGGCCGGACTGATCGGCCTGTGGGTCTACGGATATGCCGTGACCCATGCGGGCGCGGTACAGGCCGCCGCCATTGGTGCGCTGGTACCGGCCCTGTCGGCCGGAGGTGGTGTACTGATCCTGGGGGA
>ENA-OWNT01002413-OWNT01002413.1-seawater-metagenome-genome-assembly--contig:-NODE-2413-length-19637-cov-16.026585_pt1 | contig 19637 bp, 19 predicted proteins | sample MGYA00238136_ERZ651165 | MGnify/ENA primary metagenome ERZ651165 (study PRJEB26861, sample SAMN08777766) | seawater metagenome | isolation source: coastal seawater | place: USA: Florida | collected...
CTTGCCGCCGCTGCCCGCAAGGGCAGCTGGGTCGATGAGGTGATCATGCGGGGCAACGACCTCGTCTTCGCCTTCCCCTCGCTGGTCATCGCGATCCTGATCACCGCCGTCTTCGGCGCGGGCGCGGTGAATGCGATCATCGCCATCGGCATCTTCAACATCCCCGTGTTCGCCCGGATCACCCGGGGCGGGGCGCTGAGCCTGTGGGAACGCGAGTTCATCATGGCCGCGCGGGTGGCGGGCAAGTCCGCCTCGCGCATCTCGTTCGAGCATATTCTGCCCAACGTGATGAACCTGCTGATCGTGCAGGGCACCATCCAGTTCTCGCTGGGCATCCTTGCAGAGGCCGGGCTGTCCTACATCGGACTCGGGGCGCAGCCGCCCACGCCCAGCTGGGGCCGCATGCTGGCCGATGCGCAGACCATGGTCTCGCTCGCGCCGCATCTGGCGCTGGTGCCGGGCATCGCCATCGTGCTGACCGTCCTTGGGCTGAACCTCATGGGCGACGGGCTGCGCGATCATCTCGACCCAAGGCTGAGGGTGGCGCGCACATGACCCTTCTGAGCATCCAGAACCTCTCGCTCTCGATCCACAAGACCGAGATCCTGAAGGACGTGTCGCTGACCGTCGAATCCGGCGAGATCGTCGCGGTGACCGGCGAAAGCGGTTCGGGCAAGTCAATGACCGCGATGACCGTGATGCAACTGCTGCCCGAACTGGCGCAGACGCGCGGCTCGGTCGTGCTGGACGGGACCGACCTGCTGAAGCTGTCCGAGGCCGAGATGTGCCGGGTCCGCGGCCAGTCCGTCGGCATGGTGTTCCAGGAACCGATGACGGCGCTGAACCCGGTCAAGACCATCGGCGACCAGGTGGCCGAGACCATCCTGATCCACGACGCGATGCCCAAGGACAAGGCCTATGCCCGTGCCCGCGAGGTGCTCGACCGGGTTGGTCTGCCCGCCGAACGCTTTCCGCTGACGCGCTTCCCGCACGAGCTGTCGGGCGGCCAGCGCCAGCGGGTCGTGATCGCGATGGCCATCGCCCTGCGCCCCAAGCTGCTGATCGCGGACGAGCCGACCACCGCGCTCGACGTGACCACGCAGGCCCAGATCCTCGACCTGCTCAAGGAGCTGGTGGCCGAGTTCGGCATGGGCCTGCTGATGATCACCCACGATCTTGCCGTCGTCGCCGACATGGCCGACCGCATCACCGTGATGCGCTACGGCGAAGTGGTGGAGACGGGGCCGACGCGTCAGCTGCTGGCCAACATGCAGCATCCCTATACCCGCGCTCTGTTCGAAGCCTCAGGTCACCTGGTGGACCTGCCGCCCGCGCCTGCGCCCAAGCCGCTGCTGGAAGTGCGCGACGTGGTGCGGGACTACCGGCTGCCCCGGACCAAGCTTTTTGCGCCGCCGGGTCACTTCCGCGCGGTGAAGGGCGTCAGCTTTACCCTGAACCGGGGCGAGCGGCTCGGGCTTGTCGGCGAATCCGGTTGTGGCAAGTCGACCCTGACCCGCGCCCTGCTGGGCCTCGAGCCGATCCAGGGCGGGGAGATCCTGCTCGACGGGCAGCCGGTGCTGTCCGAGGGCAAGCCCAACCTCGCGGTGCGCCGCAAGATGCAGGTGGTGTTCCAGGATCCCTTCGGCAGCTTCAACCCGCGTCACCGGGTCGACCGGCTGATCACCGAACCCTTCCACCTGCTCGACAATCCGCCCACCGGCGCGGAGCGCGAGAAGGCCATCGGCGAGGCGCTGACCGCCGTCGGGCTGAAGCCGTCGGATGCCAGGAAGTACATCCACGAATTCTCGGGCGGCCAGCGCCAGCGGATCGCCATCGCCCGCGCCCTGATCATCCGGCCCGAACTGATCCTGTTCGACGAGGCGGTCAGCGCGCTGGACGTCTCGGTGCGCGCACAGATCCTCGACCTGCTGGCCGAGCTCTGCCGCGCCTACAACCTGACCTACCTGTTCATCTCGCACGACCTCTCGGTCGTGCGGACGGTCACGGATCGCGTACTCGTGATGAAATCCGGCGAGATCGTCGAGCAGGGCGAGACCGAACAGGTCTTTTCCAACCCGCAACATCCCTATACCCAGACGCTCATTGCGGCGGCTCCGCAGCTGCCCGATCTGGATGAGTTGAAGAGGAGCCTCACCGATGCCTGACACCCTGCGCAACCCGCTCTGGTTCGATCCCGCCACCTGCCTGATCGGCGGCGAATGGACGGCTCCGGCCTCCGGTGCCACACTCGACCTCGTGAACCCCTCCGACGGATCGGTGATCTGCCAGATCGCCCGCGGCGGAGCCGAGGACATCGACGCCGCCGTCAAGGCCGCCCAGGCCGCCCGCGAGGGCGAATGGGGCGCGATGACCGCGCTCGAACGGGGCCGTATCCTCACCAAGATCGGCCAGAAGGTCCTCGAGAAGACCGAGGAACTGGCCGCGCTCGAGGCGATGGACGTCGGCAAGCCGCTGACCCAGGCCCGCGCCGACGTGATCGCGCTGGCCCGCTACTGCGAATTCTACGGCGGTGCCGCCGACAAGATCCACGGCGAGACCATTCCGTTCATGGATGGCTACACCGTCTACACCCTGCGCGAGCCGCACGGGGTGACCGGGCACATCGTGCCGTGGAACTACCCGATGCAGATCATCGGCCGTTCGGTCGGCGCCGCGCTGACCATGGGCAACGCCTGTGTGCTGAAACCGGCGGAAGAGGCCTGCCTCACCGCGCTGGCCTTTGCCCATATCGCGCTGGAAGCCGGTCTGCCCGCAGGTGCGCTGAACGTGGTTCCGGGCCTTGGCGCCGAGGCAGGCGCGGCCCTGTCCTCGCACCCGGGCATCCACCACATCAGCTTTACCGGCTCGGTTGCCACCGGAGCCCTGATCCAGGGCGCTGCGGCAAAGAACGTGATTCCGGTGACGCTGGAACTGGGCGGCAAGTCGCCCCAGCTGGTGTTCGACGATGCCGACCTCGACGCGGCCCTGCCGTTCCTCGTGAACGCGGGCGTGCAGAACGCGGGCCAGACCTGCTCGGCCTCCTCGCGCATTCTGGTTCAGCGCGGTGTCTATGACGAGGTCGTCAAGCGGATGGCCGAGGCCTATTCAAAGCTGACGGTCGGCCCCGCCGCCGAGGATCTGCGCCTCGGGCCGCTGATCTCGGCCCGCCAGAAAGAGCTCGTCTCGGGCTTTATCGAGAAGGGCAGCGACCTGACGCTGGCGGCCGAGGGTGTCATCGTCGACGGCACGCCCACGACCGGCGCCTATGTCAAGCCGACCCTCTTCGCCGACGTGCCGGCGGATCACGAACTGGCGCAGAAGGAGATCTTCGGCCCGGTGGTCTGCATCTTCGAGTATGATGATCTGGATACGGCGATCGATCAGGCGAACTCGCTGCCGTTCTCGTTCCAGGCAGCGGTCTGGGGTCAGGACATCGACATGCTGATGCGTGTCAGCAGCCGGCTCGATGCCTCGGCGGTGATGGTGAACGACCACACGGCCTTCCGCGTCGACTGGATGCCGTTTGCAGGTCTGAAGGAATCCGGTCATGGCGTGGGCGGTGTTCCGCATTCGATGCACGAGATGCAGGTGCAGAAGATGACGGTGATCAACTCGCCGGAAATCAAGGACTGACGGGACAGTCTTAACGGGAAGTCAATGATTGAACGTCACTGTCGCTTGTGTCGCGGCAGTGACGATTCAACCACATTTCGAACGGGTAGCGCTCCATGTTCTCCAGCCTCCGAGCATCAGCTTCATCGTCGTCCGGTGCGGTTCCCGCGAAGGATGACGAACTGGGTTTCGCCTCGCTGATCTGCTCCCGGCTCTGCCACGATCTGGTCGGTCCGGTTGGTGCGATCACCAACGGGATCGAACTGATCGAGATGGAGGACGACCTTGCCGATGCCGGTGAGGCGCTCGACCTGCTGCGGCATTCGGCCGACAACGCCTCGCGGCGTCTCAAGTTCCTGCGGCTGGCTTTCGGCTCCTCCGGCGGGGATGACATGCCGCTGCCGGTCGCGGATGCCCGCGCTGCCGCCTTCGCCTTCTTCGAGGATCACCGCCTGGAGCTGGTCTGGCCGGCCTCCGATGGCGGCGTGTCCAAGGGGCGCGTGCGCCTGGCCCTGAATCTGCTGATGGCGGGCGCTGGCGGTCTGGTGCGCGGCGGCGAACTGTCGGTCGACATCTCCTCCAGCCGCCTTGCGATCAGCGGCGTCCACGAGCGCGCCGGTCTCGGCGAGGCCTCGGTCGATGCGCTGACCGGCGTCCGCGAGGCTTCCGCCGGCGAGGACGCGCGCATCATCGAATGCTTCCTGGCGCAGAAACTGGCGACCGCCGAAGGGCTGACCATCAAGATCGAGCAGGGCGCCGGACGCTTCCTGATCGCCGCGGTCTGATTCGCGTCACTTCAGTCAGGGCAGAGGCACACCCGCTTCCCTGAAGCTTTCCTGCTGACGTGCGCCGAGCCTGTCTGCGTCGAAACCTTCGATCAGTTCGTGGAACATCCTGTACCAGTTGATCTCCGACTTCAGGTGCAGGAAGACGCCACCCAGGCCGATGGCGGCGCGGTCCATGAACACGAACTCCTTCGGTGGGGTGACGCCGCCATGTGACTTCAGCTCCCGGTGGACGCGCTCGGCGACATCCTTGCCATAGACGCCGTCGTCGCCGAATTCCTGGATGCGCCGGGGCCGGTCTTCCAGCAGGGGCGCGTAGACGAAGGACGCCCACAGGTTGAGCGTGTCGATCACGTCCGTGGTCAGACCCTCGAAGCCCCAGCTTTCATAGGCGTGTACGGCCAGGTCGCGGTCATCGTCCCGGATGGCCCGGTACAGATCGATGACGCCCTCGACGAACTTCGGATGGAAGGTCCGGATGCAGCCGTAGTCGAGCAGATTGATCGTCAGATCGTCGCGCACCGTGTAGTTGCCCAGATGCGGATCGCCGTGGATCACGCCATAGCCGTAGAAGGGCACGTACCAGGCGCGGAACATGTTCATGGCCAGCCGGTTGCGATCCTCAATGGGCGCATCCTTGTATTCCAGCAGGCGCTTGCCCTGCAGCCAGCCCATGGTCAGCAGGCGGTCGGTCGACAGTTCCGGCACGACTTCCGGGACGTGGACGCCCGGCTCGTCCGCCAGCATCAGGCGATAGAGCGCCATGTGGCGGGCCTCCAGCCGGTAGTCCAGTTCCTCGCGCAGGCGTTCGCCGATCTCGGAATGGATGTTGGACGTGTCGATGGATCTGTCGTAGCGCCGATAGATCGTGAAGATCAGCTTGAGCTGCTTCAGATCGGCTTCGACGGCGGAACGCATGTCCGGATATTGCAGCTTGCAGGCCAGTTCCCGCCCGTCGTGCCCGATAGCGCGGTGGACCTGCCCCAGCGAGGCGGCCGAGGCGGCCTGACGGTCGAATTCGGCGAACTTGCTGCGCCAGGCGGGCCCGAGTTCGGACATCATGCGCCGTTTCACGAAGGCCGGACCCATGGAGGGCGCATCGGCCTGTAACTGCGACAGTTCCTGGGCGTATTCCTTTGGCAGCGCTTCAGGAATTGTCGACAGGATCTGGGCCACCTTCATTAGCGGGCCCTTCAGGCCGCCCAGCGCCGCTCTCAGCTCCTGCGCATGGTCGCCACGGTTGATCTCGATGCCCAGATAACGCTCGCCAGCCAGGCGCGCCGCCAGCCCGCCCACCGAGCGGCCGACGCGCGCATAGCGCCGGACCTGCGATCCGATCCCGTTCTCGTTATCAGCCATGACGCCCGCGTCTCACCATCAACGCCAATATAGGCAGTCGTCCGGGGATTACCGTGCGGCGAAGTTGCGTCGTGCCTGTGGCCTCGGTTCAGAGACCGCTGCCGTCAGGCTCCGTGTTGCCCAGCCCCAGCTTTTTCAGGGCGTCCACGGGTTGCTGTTTCTGGCCCAGACCGGCCTGCCGGATCATCACGATGGAGACGCGGCGATTGGCGTCGGCGAAGGGGTCTTCCGGCTTCAGCGGCTCCTGATCGGCCTTTCCGGTGACTTCCTCGATGCGGGTCTGCGGCACGCCGAGTTCCAGCAGCGCGCGGCGGCTGGCATTGGCCCGGTCGGCGGAAAGCTCCCAGTTGCCGTAGCCGTTCGACGAGCGGTAGGGCGTGGCGTCGGTGTGGCCGGTGATGGAGATCTTGTTCGGCAGCCGGCTCATCACGTCGGCGACAAGCGTCAGGATCTTCTTGGTGTGGCCTTCCAGATCGGGGCTGCCCTTCTCGAACATCGAGCGGCCCTCGGTGTCCACCAACTGGATTCTCAGGCCCTCTTCGGTCATGTCGACCATCAGGTTCTGGGCCAGTTCCTGGATTTCGGGCGAAGACTGTTCGATGGCGTCCTCGATGGCGTCCATCGCTTCGTTGAAGGCCTCTTCCTCGCGTTCGGCCAGCGCTTCGGCGATGTCTTCCTCGTTTGGCATGCCCTTGCGGCCGCTCTCGCGCTCCTCGGTCTCGGACTCGTTGTCGGAGATGCCTTCCTCGTCAACCTCGTCGCCGGCCGGGTCGAATTTCTTGCCGTCGTCGTGGTTCTCTTCCTCGTCCTCGATATCGCCGACGGAGACAACGACAGTCGGCAGACCGGCATTCGAGATCCGTGCGCCTTCGCGCACCATGGTCTGGCCGCCCATTGCGCCGCCGGAACCGGACATGCTCTGTGAGACGGAGGCGGGTGCGAAATAGTCGGCGATGCCGTTCTGCTGCTCGTCGGTGGTCACGTTCAGCAGCCAGAGCAGCAGAAAGAAGGCCATCATGGCCGTCACGAAGTCGGCATAGGCCACCTTCCAGGCACCGCCATGGTGTCCATGGCCGCCCTTGACGACTTTCTTGACAATGATCGGCTGGGCGCCGTCCGCCATTTCGAGTGCCCTCCGTCAGACCTTGGGGGCGTTCTCGACGGCTTCCTCGATCTCCTTGAAGGTCGGCCGTTCGTGGCTGTAGAGGGTCTTGCGGGCGAATTCGACGGCGACCGCCGGGGCGTAGCCGTTCATGTAGGCCAGCATGCCCGCCTTGATGCACTGGAAATACTTGGTTTCGGCCTCCGCATAGGCCTCCAGGCTCTTGCCCATCGGGCCGACAAAGCCATAGGCCAGGAAGATGCCCAGGAAGGTGCCGACCAGGGCCGCTGCAATCTTGCCGCCCAGGACCTCCGGCGGCTCCGAGATGTACTGCATGGTGATGATGACGCCCAGCACGGCGGCGACGATGCCGAAGGCCGGCAGGCCGTCACCGGCCGTGGTCACGGCGGCGGAGACGGCGTGCTGCTCGTGATGGTGGGTCTCGATGTCCTCATCCATCAGGGCTTCCATCTCGTGGCTGTTCTCGGTGCCCATGGTCATCAGCCGCAGGTAGTCGCAGATGAATTCCAGGGCGTGATGGTTCTTCATGATGTTGGGGAAGGCGGTGAAGATGGAGCTCTTCTCCGGATCCTCCACATGCGCTTCCAGCGCCAGCATGCCCTTGGCCTTGGCCAGCTTGAAGATCGTGTACTGCAGCGTCAGCAGTTCCTCATAGGCATCCTTGCTGTGGGGCTTGCCCTTCATGATCTTCTTGATCGATCCGAACACGCCGAAGATCACCGGTTTCGGATTGGAGATGATGAAGGCGCCGAACGCGGAACCGCAGATGATGACGACTTCCAGCGGCTGGATCAGGATGGCGAAGGATCCGTGGGGCAGATAGCCGCCCAGCACGGAACCGATCACGACAACGACACCGATAATGAAGAACATGCCTGACAACCCTTCGGGCGGTGGATTCCTTTGTTGGCCCACAGCATGTCCCGGTCGCGGTTAAGATCACGTTAGCGATGATCCCCCGGCATTCCCAAAAGCGCATGCAGCCTTTACAGTCCCGATCGCGAGAGCCGGGGAGCGACGGGACTTTGGATCAACGACATTTGCGCGACGTATTCGGTTGCTTCGCGACAGGGGTGACCATCATCACCGCACGTCTGGACGATGGCTCGCCGGTTGGTCTGACCGCCAATTCGTTCAGCTCCGTTTCGCTGGATCCGCCGCTGATCCTGTTCAACCTGGATCGGGGCGCGAACTGCGCCGAGGCCTTTGCATTGGGCAAGCCGTTCACTGTGAATGTGCTGCGCAACGATCAGGAAGCGCAGTCGAACCACTTCGCCTCGAAGGTCGAGGACAAGTTCGCGCATCCGGACTTCGAATGGCGCGACGGCGCCAATGGCTGTCCCGGGCTCGCCGGCAGTCTGGCGCAGCTCGAATGTGTCTGCGACAGCCTGCATGACGGCGGCGACCACTGGATCATCATCGGCCGTGTGCAGCATGCAGAACGGGACGCTGATGGCGCCCCGCTGCTGTTCTTCCGCGGCCGCTACGAAAGCCTGGCCTGACCGGTCCTGTCCCTGTTTCAGGGCTGTTTCGTCTTGTCCGGATAGAGCTTGTAGAGCTTCTGCACCTTCGGCGCGGCAATGTAGGCGATGTAGGGCTGCATCGGATTCCGGGCGGCGTAGTTCTGGTGATAGTCCTCGCCGTCGAAGAAGCGCTCCAGTTTTTCCAGCCGCGTGGCGACAGGATCGTCGAACACCTTGGCCGCATTGATCTGGGCGATGTAGGCCTCGGCAACGCGCTTCTGCTCGGCGTCGGCGTAGAACACCGATGAGCGGTATTGCGGGCCGACATCGTTGCCCTGCCGGTCGACATGGGTCGGATCGTGGGCGACAGAGAAGAAGATCTTCAGCAGCATGCCGAAGCTGATCTTCGCCGGATCGTAGGACACCTTCACGACCTCGGCGTGGCCGGTGCGGCCGCTGCAGACGGACTGGTAGTCGGCTGTCTCCGCGGTGCCGCCGGCATAGCCGCTGACAACCGAATTCACGCCTTCCAGTTCCAGGTACACAGCCTCGACGCACCAGAAACAGCCGCCGGCCAGCACGGCCTCGCCGCTGTCCTGTGCAGCATCGATGTCGGTTTTGGGGTCCGGGAAGCTGCCCGACACCAGGCCGAAGGCCCCGTCTTCGCGTTTCGATCCGAACAGTGCCATGGAAGCCTCCTTGTCAGGCCGCGATCTCGGGCAGGGGCAGGCCATGCGCCTCGACCGAGTTGACCTCGTCGGAGACCGTCGCCCGCTGCACGTCGCGCTTGTATCTCATGTCGTCAAATGGCGTGCCCCGGTGCATGGTGCAACGGTTGTCCCAGATCACGAGATCGTTCACCCGCCAGCGATGGGTATAGACGAACTGGCGTTGGGTGGCATGCGCGATCAGCCGGTCGATGAGCGCGCGGGCGTCCGCATCGTCCATGCCGATGATCTTCAGCGCGTGGGAGGCGAGATAGAGATTCCTGCGCCCGGTATCGGGATGTGTGCGCACCAGAACCTGCGGCACCGGCGGCATCGCCCGGATCTCGTCCTCGTTGAAGCGGTCGTAACCCATGCGCATGCGGGAATAGCGGATGCAATGCTCGGCGATCAGGCCTTCCAGCCGTGACTGTTCGTCCGCGGGCAGCGCGTCCCAGGCGGCGCGTTCGTCGGCGAACTCGGTCATGCCGCCCGTGGGCGGGATCTCCCGTGCGTAAAGCAGGCTGGCGCGGGCCGGGATCTGCTTGAACGAGCTGTCCGTATGCCAGAGCCGGTTGCCGAGCTGGAACTGCCGGAGGCGGTTGTCCTCCTCCAGGATCTCGTTGTCGGGACCCAGATTGGAGACGTCCGACAGGTCCAGCCGCAGGCGCTTCTCCTGATCCGGGCGGTGCTGGGCGATCGAGGTCTCCGGCGGCCCGAACAGGCCGGCGAATTCCACATGCTGCTGCTGGGTCAGGTTCTGGTCAGGAAAGACCAGCACCGCATATTGCGCGAAGGCCTGCTTGATCGCTGCCACGGTCGCGGCGTCCAGCGGCGCCGACAGATCGACGTCGGCCACCTCCGCGGCAAATCCTTCGGTCACCGGCCAGATGTTCAGCATCATGCGTGTTTCCTCCCGACAGGCATCAGATCACACTGCAGCGGCGTGCGAGAAGCGTCACCCCCGCAACAGTCCGCCCGGCCGTGCGCCAGTGAGTTCGCCGTTGGCGACGGTCTCGAGACCAGCCTTGAAGGTGTGGCGGTAGCCCTGGGCCCGCTGTATCAGGCGCTTGCCGCCGGCGGGCAGGTCGTAGACCACCTCGGGCAGCAGGGCGGCCAGATTGTCGAAATCGATGACGTTGATATCGGCCTTCATGCCGGTTTCCAGGGTGCCACGGTCGGTCATGCCATAGGCGCGGGCGGTGTCGCGGGTCTGCTTCTTCACCAGATAGGGCAGGGGGATGCGCTCGCCGCGCCTGCGGTCGCGGCCCCAGAGCGTCAGCAGCGTGGTCGGCGCCGAGAAGTCCGAGATCAGGCCAACATGCGCGCCGCCGTCGGCCAGGCCGCAGACCGTGTGCCGGTCCATCATCATGGTACGGACGACTTCCAGATCGCCGTCGGAATAGTTCTCGAACGGATAGAGCAGCAGCGCCTTGCCTTCGTCTTCCAGCATGGCGTCCAGCGCGACTTCCCACTTGTCGCGGCCTTCCCGCGCGGCGCGGTTGCCGATCGAGTTTTCCGGCGCGGGTTCGTAGTCGATCGGGAACGACATCGGATGCGCCCGGTCGAGCCCGAAATCCATCCACTTGGCGTGGCCGTGGCTGCGGTCCTCGGCCAGCAGGCGGGCGCGGACGTCCGGGTCGTTCTTGAGTTTCAGATAGCGTTCGCGCGGGCTGAGGTTGTCCATCTCGCGCCAGGTCATGTGACGCAGGAAAGGATGCACCGAGGTTTCCAGCCCCATCATGATGCCGATGGGGCGGGTGCCGACCTGGCCGTTGGCGCGAATGCCGGCAGCGTTGGCGGCGTGGATGCCGTCCAGCGTCTCCCGCCAGCGCTCAGGCGCGTTGTCGACCTGCAGCAGCAGCACCGAAAGCGGACGTCCGGCGCGCTCGGCGGCGGCGCGCAGGATCTCGAAGTCGCCGTCTGCGAAATCCGAGTTGGCCTGCAGCACGCCCTTGCCGGCGCGGCGCATGGCCTCGGCCAGCCCGAACAGTTCCGGTTCGCGCGCGGTCAGCGACGGGGTGTAGCGGCCGTCGGCGGCCTTGTGCTTGATGGTGCGCGAGGTGGTGAAGCCCAGCGCGCCCGCCTTCAGGCCTTCCTCGAGCAGCACCCCCATCTGCCTGATCTCGTCCTCGTCCGGCAGCGATTCGAAATCCGCGCCCTTCTCGCCCATGACGTAGAAACGCAGCGCGGCATGCGGGACCTGACAGCCGATATCCATGGTCCGCGGGGTCTCCGCCAGCACGTCCATGAATTCGGGGAAGCTTTCCCAGCGGAAGTCGATGCCTTCGGACAGGACGATCTCGGGAATGTCCTCGACGCCTTCCATCAGGTTGATCAGGTAACCCTCCGCGCCCGGCTTCACCGGTGCGAAGCCGACACCGCAATTGCCGAAGACCGTGGTTGTCACGCCATGCCAGCAGGACGGCGTGATGTCGGCGTCCCAGGTGGCCTGACCGTCATAGTGGGTGTGGATATCGACCCAGCCGGGCGTGATCAGCGCCCCGTTGGCGTCCACCTCGCGCGCGCCCGGACCGGCCTTGCCGCCAACCTCGGCGATCAGACCGTCCTTCACAGCGACGTCGCCGGTGAAGGCCTCGCCGCCATTGCCGTCGATGATGGTGCCGCCGCGGATGACGAGATCATGCATGGCCGTTCCTCCCCAGGAATGAGATGGCTAACGGTATTGCGCAGGGGCAGGCGGAGTTCAAGCGCTGGCTTTGCATGGCAGCGCCCGCAGGGACGTCAGGCGGCGTCGGCCTCGGCCTGTTCCTTTTCGCGCCGCTTCTCCACGAAGACGGCGCAGTAGATCGAGATCTCGTAGAGCAGGATGATCGGTATCGCGAGAGTGATCTGGCTGATCGGATCCGGCGGCGTGATGATCGCCGCGACAACGAAGACGCCGACAATGGCGTACTTGCGCTTGTCCCGCATGCCCTGGCTGGAGGCGATGCCGACCTTCGCCAGCAGGGTCAGCAGCACCGGTAACTGGAAACACAGGCCGAAGGCGAAGATCAGCTTCATCACCAGCGACAGGTACTCGCCGACCTTGGGCTCCAGCTGGATCGCCAGGGTCTCCGACCCGACCGGCGCAGGCGCCTCGAAGGACAGGAAAAACTGCCAGGCCATGGGCATGACCATGTAGTAGACCATGGCCCCGCCGATCAGGAACAGGATCGGCGTCGCCACCAGGAAGGGCAGGAAGGCCGACTTCTCGTTCTTGTAGAGGCCCGGCGCCACGAACATGTAGATCTGCGAGGCGATGATCGGGAAGGCCAGCATGAAGGCAGCCCAGAAAGCGACCTTGATATAGGTGAAGAAGGCCTCGTGCAGCGCGGTGAAGATCATCCGCCGGCCCTTGTCCTCGCCCAGCAGGTCGGCGAGCGGCTGCATCAGGAAGGCGTAGATGTTCTCGGCGAAATAGAAGCAGAAGATGAAGCCGACGATGATCGCCGCGACCGAGTAGAGCAGCCGGTTGCGCAGTTCTACCAGATGCGAGATCAGCGGCTGCTTGCTGTCCTCGACCTCGTCATAGGCGTCCTGCCCATCGGGTCCGTTGATCGCGTCGGTCATGAACCGCTTGCCTTCTTCACATCAGGCTCGGCATCGGCGGTCGTTTCCGCCGCTTCGGCAGCAGGCGGTTCCCCGGGCTGGTCCGCGGTCGTGTCAGCTGTCTCCGTCGCCTTGTCGAAACCTGGCACCGGCGAGGTCGACTGCGGCTTCGCGGGGCGATTGATCGGAGTGCCGTCGTCTTCCTCGTCATCGTCGAAGATGCGGTCGAAGATCTTGTTCTCGGTGCCCGTCGGATCGAGCATCGAGTTGGCGTCGGTGGCGTCCTTGACCTCGTCCTTCAGCTTGTCCAGTTCGGCCTCGCGCGCGACATCGTCAATGGTGCGCTGGAAATCGCGCGCCATGCCACGAAGCTTGGATGCAAACTGTGTCACGGTCCTGAGCACGGTCGGCAGTTCCTTCGGTCCGAAGATCAGGACCGTCAGGACCGCAACAACCAGAAGCTCGGACCAGCCGAGATCGAGCATGAGTTCCGCCCGTCAGAGAATGCGGAGCGCCGGAGCGCGCCGGCTCAGGAACTGGTCGCCTTGTCCTTGTCCTCGACCTTGGACTGCTCGGCTTCGCCTTCCGGCTTCGCCGCCTCGCCTTCCTTCAGGCCGGAGCGGAAGCTCTTGATGCCCTTGCCCACATCGCCCATCAGGCCGGAGATCTTGCCGCGGCCGCCGAACAGGACGAGCACGACGACCAGAACGATCAACCAGTGCCAGATGCTGAATGAACCCATGTTAATGCTCCCAACGTCTCTTTTCTGCGGCGGAACTAACCCCAAAGGCCGTCCGTCGCCAAGTCATTTCCGCCCCTTATAGTGGGTACGGCCTCAGGCGGGAAAAAGAATTATTCTTTCTGGGTCAATCGTGACCGAGACGGCGGCGCCGTTCCGGGGCGGTCGCTCGCTGCACCGCACCCGCATCAGGCCGGCGTCGGTCCTGACCATGACCCGCCAGTAGGCGCCGATCAGGCGGCTGTCCTCGACCGTGCCGTCATTGCCGCCGGCGGCAATGCTCAGCGCTTCGGGCCTGAGCACCAGCGTGGCCGCGCCATCCGGCAGGCGGCTGGGCGGGTGGCCGAACGGCGTGACCACCTCGCCGCCCTGGATCCGGCAGTCGAGTTCGTTCACCGGACCGAAGAACCGCGCCATGAAGGGATTCACCGGATGCAGGTAGATTTCCTCCGGCGTGCCGGACTGCACGATGCGCCCCGACTGCATCACCGCCACCCGGTCGGCCATGCGCATGGCCTCCTCCGGGTCGTGGGTGACCAGCAGGACCGACGCGCCAAGCCCTTTCAGCAGGTCCAGCGTATCGTCGCGGACAGCGTTTCTGAGCGTCACGTCCAGATTGGCGAAGGGTTCGTCCATCAGCATCAGGCCGGGCGCGGGGGCCAGGGCGCGGGCCAGTGCCACGCGCTGCTGCTCGCCGCCGGAAAGCTGATGCGGGTAGACTCCGGCCCGGTCCGCCAGTCCGACACGGGTCAGGATCTCACGCACCCGGTCAGAGCGTGCGCCGCCATTTTCCTTCGCCAGGCCGAAGCCGACATTGCCGGCGACGGTCAGATGCGGAAACAGGGCGTAGTCCTGGAACACCATGCCGATGCGGCGTTCCTCGGGCGGGATGGATCGTCCGGGCTCGGCGGCCAGCCGTCCGTCGATCTCGATGCGGCCGGATTGCAGATCTTCGAGCCCCGCCGCCAGTCTCAGGCTGGTGGTCTTGCCGCAGCCGGAGGGGCCGAGCAGGCACAGGATCTCGCCCTTCGCCACCTGCAGCGACAGCCCGTCGACCGCCACCTTCTCGCCGAACCGGTGGGAAACGTCATGCAGTCGAAGCTTGGTCAAGGGGCAGGTCCGGGTCTCGCAGCGCAAGCCAGCAATTGAGAACGCATCGGCCCAGCGGTCAAGTGCGCAGCAGCCAGACGAGGCCCACACCGACGGCGCAGACGGCCACGCCGATCATCCGCACCCGCTCGGCGGGCTGGCTCAGCAGAAGCGCCAGCGCCTGGCGCATGCCATCGGGAAACAGCGCGTAGAGCGCCCCTTCCAGTGCAATGGCAAGCGCCAGGGCGACCAGCAGGTCGTCCATGGGACCGCGGCCTTACCGGCTGCGTTTCTCGGGCGAGATGTCTCCGAAGTAGCGGAAGAAGTCCGAGTTCGGATTCAGCACCAGCGAGGTGTCGTCGCTGTTCAGCGCCTCGCGATAGGCCTGCAGCGAGCGGTAGAAGGCATAGAACTCCGGATTGCCCTCGGCCACGTCGTTGAAGATCTCCGCCCGGGCGCCGTCGCCCTCACCGCGCAGGATTTCCGAGGTCTTCTTGGCCTCGGCGATCAGGACGGTGCGGTCGCGGTCCGCCTTGGCGGTGACGCGGCGAGCCTCTTCGTCGCCCAGTGCGCGTTCTTCCTTGGCCTCGCGTTCGCGCTCGGTGCGCATCCGCTGGAAGATCGCGTCCTTGTTCTGCTCCGGCAGATCGGCTCGCTTGATCCGGACGTCGACAACCTCGATGCCGTTGCCGGCCATCTCGGCGCTGACCTGGTCGCGCAGACGCGCCATCAGGTCGCTGCGCTCGCCGGTGAGAAGCGCCGTGAACTGCTCCTTGGCCAGCAGTTCGCGAAGCTTCGAGGCAACGATCGTGTCCAGCCGGTTCTCGGCAGCGGGAATGGTCCGGTAGGCCTGGAAGAACTCGAGCTGGTTGGAAATCCGGTAGCGCGTGAACACGTCGACGACCAGCCGCTTCTGGTCCGCGGTGATGATCTCTTCGGGGTCGGCGTCCAGCGACAGAATCCGCTTCTCGAAGTAGACGACATTCTGGATGAACGGGATCTTGAACTGGATGCCGGCCTCGCTGACGTTCCTCACCGGATTACCAAACTGCAGCACGATCGCCTGCTGGGTCTGGTGCACGGTGAAGATCGAGCTGTAGCCCGCGAAAAGAACTGCGGCGGCGATGATGATGCCGACTATGCCTGCGATTCTCACTGCTGCGTCCTCCCCCGCTTGCCGGTCAGTTCATTCAGCGGAAGGTAGGGGACGACACCCTGGCCTCCGCCCTGACTGTCGATGATCACCTTGTCCATGCCCTTCAGCACCTCTTCCATCGTCTCCAGATAGAGACGCCGGCCGGTGACCTCGGGGTTGCGGCGGTATTCCTTGGCGATGGCGGCGAAGCGGCTCGCCTCACCCTGAGCCTCGGCGATCTTCTGTTCCTTGTAGGCCTGGGCCTCTTCCAGCATCTTGGCGGCCTCACCACGCGCGACCGGCACGATGGAGTTGGCGTAGGCGTCGGCCTCGTTCTTCTTGCGCTCGCGGTCGGCCTTGGCGCGCTGCACGTCGCGGAAGGCGTCGATGACGTTGCTGGGCGGGTCAACCTGCTGCAGCTTCACGCCCTGGATGGCGATGCCGGAATTGTATTCGTCCAGCGTCGACTGCACCAGATCGCGGACCTCCTGCTCGATAATGCCCTTGTCGGTGGTCAGCATCGCCTGGATGGGCGTACGGCCGATGACCTCACGCATGGCGCTTTCGGCCACCACCTTCAGCGTCTGGGTGGGATTGTCGATCTCGAACAGGAACTTGCCCGCCTGGGCGATGCGCCACTGCACCGAGAAGTCGATGTCGACGATGTTCTCGTCGCCGGTGAGCATCAGACTCTCGTCCTTGATGTCGTTCTTCCGGTCCTGACCCAGCCTGCGGAAGCCGATATCGGTCTGCTGAACGCGGGTAACCTCGGGCGTCATGGCTGTCTCGACGAACGGCAGCTTGAAGGCGAAGCCCGGGGGATCGGTGCGCACGAACTCGCCAAAGCGGAGCACGACGCCCTGCTGTGACGGCTGCACGACATAGAAGCTGTCCCGGCCGATGAAGAAGGCCAGCACCAGAATCACGATGATGGCGATGATGCCGCGATTGCCGCCGCCGCCGGGGCTGAACTGCTTCAACCGGTCCTGACCGCGCCGGATCATGTCCTCGAAATCGGGTTTCTGCGGACCGCCGCCGCCACCGCCGCCGCCCGAGGGACCCTGCCCCCAGGGACCGCGGCCGCCACCGCCGCCGCCGTTACCGCCGCCTTGCCATCCGCCGCCTTGACTGTTCCAGGGCATGAAGTTTCCTTGTGTCCCGTGATGAGATGCCGCGCCGCAGCCGCCATTTCTTTCGGCGGTGCGGACGGCGCGTTATATGACGTTGGCCGCATCGGGGCAAACCCGCGTGTGGCCTACTGGTTTACTTGCCCATATCGGGCTCGCAGCGGAGTTTTCAACGATGGCGAAAGTCAGCGAAGCTGACGTGAAGGCCGCGCTGGCGCGCGTGGTCGATCCGGACCACGGCAAGGACGTGATCAGTGCGGGCATGGTCTCGGGGCTGGTGATCAAGGACAGCAATGTCGGATTCGCCATCGAGGTCGATCCGGCGAAGGGCAAGCAGAAGGAGCCGCTGCGCCAGGCCTGCGAGGCTGCGGTCATGCGGTTGCCCGGCGTCACCTCGGTCACGGCCGTGCTGACCGCGCACCGCGAAGCCCCGGCAGCGAAGCCGAAGCAGCCGCCGGCGCCGCCGGGCCAGGCGCGGCAGAATCAGCGCGCCGAGATCCCCGGCGTCGGTGCTGTCATCGCCGTCGCCTCGGCCAAGGGCGGCGTCGGCAAGTCCACCACCGCGATCAACCTGGCGGTCGCCCTGTCGCGCATGGGCAAGCGGGTCGGCCTGCTGGACGCCGACATCTACGGTCCCTCCGTGCCGCGCCTGATGGGCCTGTCGGGCAAGCCGCATTCGCCGGATGGCAATTCCATCGATCCGATGAGCGCCCATGGCATCGTCTGCATGTCGATCGGTTTCCTGATCGAGGGCGACACGCCGATGATCTGGCGCGGCCCGATGGTGATGAGCGCGCTGGAGCAATTGATGCGCGACGTGAACTGGGGCGAACTCGACGTGCTCGTGGTCGACATGCCGCCGGGTACTGGCGACGCGCAGCTGACCATGGCCCAACGCACCCCGCTGGCCGGCGCCGTGATCGTCTCGACGCCGCAGGACATTGCCCTGATCGACGCCCGCAAGGGCATCGCCATGTTCAACAAGGTGGATGTGCCGCTGCTCGGCATCATCGAGAACATGAGCTACTTCCTCTGCCCGTCCTGTGGCGAGCGTTCGGAAATCTTCGGCCACGGCGGCGCGCGGGAAACCGCGGAGGAACTCGGCTGCGACTTCCTGGGCGAGGTGCCGCTGCACATGGACATTCGCGAGACCTCGGACGGCGGCGCGCCGATCGTGGCCTCCGCGCCCGACAGCGCGCACAGCGCCATCTACATGGAACTCGCGGCGAAGGTCGCGGCCAAGCTGGAAGGCAAGGGCGCCGCCGCCGGCCCGCGCATCGTGATCAGCTAGAAGGCTACTCCGCTCCGCCGGGCCGGGCCATCAGCCCGGCGACAGCCTGAGGCAGCGGCGTGCCCCGGTTCAGCACGGCGTCCACCGCCGCTGCGATTGGCATGTCGATACCGTGCGCGGCGGCAAGCGCCAGCAGCGGTTCCACCGTGTAGGCGCCCTCCGTCAGTGCGCCCGTCGGCGTGCCTCCCTGACCCAGCGCCAGGCCGAGCCGGTAGTTGCGCGACTGCTCGTCGGTGCAGCTCAGCACCACGTCGCCCAGTCCCGAAAGCCCGGCCAGCGTCTCCGGCCGGGCGCCGAGCTTCACCCCCAGCCGCGTCATCTCGGCCAGGCCGCGGGAGATCACCGCCGCCCGGGCGTTCGCGCCCAGCCCCGCCCCCATGACCGCGCCGGCGGCAATGGCCAGTACGTTCTTCGCGGCCCCGCCGATGGCGACGCCGGTGACGTCGGTGCTGGCGTAAACCCTGAGCGGTCCGCCGGCGAAGAGGGCCGCAAGCCTTTCCGGATCGCAGTCGGCAGCTAGCGTGGCCGCACCGGGCAGGCCCCGAGCCAGCTCAGTCGCGAAGGTGGGGCCGGACAGGATTCCGGCGGACGCGTCGGGCCAGAGTTCCTTCAGCAGGTCTGGCATCGTTCTTTGCGTGCCCTGTTCCAGGCCCTTGGCGGCGGTGACCAGCCGTTCCGGCCGCAACCCGGAAGCCGCGAATGCCGGAGCCAGCGCGCGCGTCGACTGCGCGGGCAGGGCGAGGATCAGTACGGTACAGCCCCGGAGACCGCCGAGATCCGTGGTCAGTTCCACCGCATCGGGCAACCTGAATCCGGGCAGCGCGGGGTGCGTTCCATCTGTCGCCAGCGCTGCTGCTGCACCGCCTTCGCGGCCCCACAGCAGCACCCGGTTTCCCGCCACGGCCAGGCAGGCGGCCAGCGCCGTGCCCCAGGCGCCTGCGCCTACCACCCCAATGGTGGATGTGCCGTCCCTGTCCATGACGCAACTATCTGCGCTGGCGCGGTCAATTCAAGCGTCGGAGGCTCTGCGTCATAGGGACGCGAAGGTCTGCGCGTGATTTGGGCGGGCCGCCGCTGCGCGCTAGCCTCTCGGCAAGACCTGTTCGGCAGGCATGAATTCAGACGTGAGGAACGCGCCATGAAGATGACCGGAAGCTACGAGATCGCCGCGGACCGTGAGACGGTCTGGCGGGCGCTCAACGATCCCGAAGTCCTGCGGGAATGCATTCCCGGCTGCGACTCGCTGGAGATGACGGCGGAGAACGAACTGACAGCGGCGGTCACCGCCAAGGTCGGTCCGGTGAAGGCCAAATTCACGGGCGTGGTGGAACTGAAGGATCTGAACCCGCCTGAGTCCTACCGCATCGAAGGTTCCGGCAAGGGCGGCGCAGCCGGTTTCGCCAAGGGCGGGGCCAACGTGGCGCTTGCCGAGAGCGAAGGCGGCACGACGCTGACCTATGAGGCCGACGCCCAGGTCGGCGGCAAGCTGGCCCAGATCGGTGGACGGCTGATCGACGGCACGGCGAAGAAGATGGCCGACCAGTTCTTCGCCGCCTTCTCCGAGAAGGTGGCTGGTGGCGCGGCCGAGGCTGCCGCCGTTGAGGCCGCGCCGGAACCCGCGCCGGCCGTGGCCGCCGAGGCCCCGGCGCCGGCGGCGG
>ENA-OWNT01002414-OWNT01002414.1-seawater-metagenome-genome-assembly--contig:-NODE-2414-length-19637-cov-4.165542_pt1 | contig 19637 bp, 17 predicted proteins | sample MGYA00238136_ERZ651165 | MGnify/ENA primary metagenome ERZ651165 (study PRJEB26861, sample SAMN08777766) | seawater metagenome | isolation source: coastal seawater | place: USA: Florida | collected...
GAAGCTGCGAAGACGGGGGCTCCTTCCTTGCCGCCAGACCTCCGTCCCTAAGGTCGAAAGGCGCAACAAAGCGACGCACGCATGATGTGAACGAACGTCATATTGTTGTTGTTGTGTTGGATGTTGCTACGGTCGTTCCTATTCAAGCCTGGAACAAGTTGGACGGAGGTGTTGCATTGTTGACGCAATGACAACCTTGAAAAGGACAATTTCTTATAGGCAAGGCGACGCGAAAAGTAGTTCAATTTTTTTTCTTCTGGAGCGTCATCGGGGCTTTCAGTGCAACCAACGATGTTGCTGCGCTTGGCAGGGGTCACTGGGCCTTTCCAAGGCCTGTGCGGCGTCTATGAAAAAATATCAGACCGCAAATCGGGCCAAAATTGTTTTCGTTTCCTCGGCGTGTTCCACGGTTTTTCCGACTGGGTCCTCTATTTTTCGAACTATGACAACTGGGTCGTGGGTCGACAAGATGAGATGGACTCTGGCGCCGGTTGGATTTGCTCTGAGAAAGTAGATGTAACGGACGAAAATGCTCTGAACGACCCGTCGTTGACTTCAATCTGGAAAGTGTATGATGGCTCAACGTGGGTCGAGCAACACACCGCGACTTTTGCTCCGCTGCCGTACATTCCGTCAAATGGCGACCCTTCCACCGATACAGAGGTTGCACAAATCAAGAGTTTGTACGAGGGTTCCCAGAAAGAGCTGGTAGCGTCAGAGACAACAATAATGAAGCTTCAAGAAAGCAATTCTTCGCTTTCGAAACAGCTGAGCATGCAGTACAAACGTCAGAAGAATCTCAAGAAAGCCCTCGAAAACGCCGACCTCGTTGCCATGGAAAACAGCGCGTGAGTCCATCATTTGCTCCGTTGTTGGAGTCCATGGAGGCCTCAAGCCCTGATTTGACTCACCGTTCGGTTCTGTTGTAGGTTTGGCCTTCTCGATGAAATGAAGCGTGCGTTAGAACGGCCGAAACACAAAAACCAGAGGTTCTCCAAGGGACTGTTGCTCAACTTTATTGAAAGTGTCGTTGAGGAGTACGTGCAACAAAAGATAGCAGACTCTGGGAAGCAATTTCAAAACGGTCCAATGTCACTGGCGGAAATTGAGATGCAGTCCCGATTAGAGAAGTCCCAGCAACCACACAAGGTATTGTTGATGTGAACGGTATGCCTGTTTGCAGCCGCGAAGCGCACTCATCCACCGTGTGCGTGCAGGGCAAGGAGTCGGAGCAGCGCACACATTGTACACGTTGCTACCGAAAGTTTTCGCAGTGCACATGTGACCGATGCTTTGAGTGTGATTGCATCATTAAGAATATGGGTCGTGACCGGCATCACTGTCGAAAATGTGGTATCCCGCTATGTGAAAATGATTGGGTGAAAAAAGACGAATCAAGAGGCCGTCGAGTTTGTCGCAGCAACGCACGGTGCGAGAACAGGCAGTACCAGGTTTGTTTTCGTTTCGTTCCCACAAGGTTCCACGGAGTATTTAAAGTCTGACCGTGACCTTGTGCATGTATGATGGACGGCTTGAAGTTGAAGGAGTACGCACAGTTGTCGGATCCACTCGGGCATGACTCCGTCAGTGACGAAGCAGAAAACACTCGAAGCAGCCAACCGGCCGCGTCGCAACGCCGGCCTGGGGCGACCCGTGGGCGGCGACAGACCGATGGTCAGTCTCGGGTGAAAGGTGAAGGAACTGCGTCGACTACACATACAAAAGAAACACTTTCGGGGGCAGCGCGCGTGGGCAAGAAGAAGAAGAAGAAAAGTCGACGAAAGCACAGGAGAAAAGGAGAAAGTCGATCTCCCATACCACTGGACGACATGAGGACAGAATTGGCAATGGCACAGAGACTTGCACGCTTGAAAGGTGATGATTCGGTCAAACCTGTCGAGTTGGCTCGCGAATTGGTGCAGTACGGCAAAGACCGAAGCTCGGACTCTGGAAGTGAGTCGAACAGTAGCTTGGATTGAGAGTACCCGGTACAATGTATTTTTATGTAAAGTTTCACACTTGTTTGTACACGCTGGTGTGTCATTTTATTGCCGTGAGCGGAATGGAATGATCGGCAAGTGCAAACAATGTTGCCGAGCACTTCATCAAATATGAAATCAGACATTTGTGTCATGGGAAGGTTGCAACCTTTTGCTCATGATGCTGGAAGCTTGTTTTGAATTTGAGGAAGTGGGCGAGACAAGTGGAGAGGAAGTGGGCGTGTGGAGAGCAGCGGTGTTCACTCACTGCGCGGCGGGCAAGTGCACATCAACCAAAGTATCGTCAAGTTGGGAATTTGTAGAATAACTTTTCGAGGTTCGGCTTGCCAGCGAAGTTCTGTAGACTTACTCGTCAGCATCGCCCATGTAGAAGTAGTTGCCGGAACGCTTCTGTTCGCGATCTTTGACCGACTCCTTCTTGTTGATACGGGGTCTAAAGTTTGCAGGGTCGCGGCGGAACGTGATTTCAAGATTTTGGAGGAACTTGTTCATACCCGACAACAGCGGCTGCGGTGTGGTGGCAGTGGCCTGCACGAGAAGCGAAGATGCAATGAGCTGTTTGAATCTGCAACGCGGTCATCATTGCGGCACCTTACCTCAATACCAGGCTGCCCTTCATACACTACCACCGAGTCTGCCAAATACGTGGCCATGATGAAATCATGTTCCACAACGAAGGCGCTGCGGTTGGAGTGGGAGATGAAACGCTTGATAACTTTGGAGGCGATAATACGCTGCTCGGAGTCCAGGTAGGCACTGGGTTCGTCCAGCAAGTACACTTCTGCTGGTTTGCCGAGGCACAGGATCAGGGCCACGCGCTGGAGCTCACCACCTGCATCAGTACGCATCCGTCTTTGAGCAAATTTTCGTGCAACACAAACGAAGGAAGGCACAACAAACCCGAGAGAGTGGTAACTGGCTGATCGAGCAAGTCCTCGATGTTGAGAGGTCTGACGACGTCAGCTTGGAATTGAGGGTGCCGGAAAGCATCACCGCACTTGAGTTGAATCAATTCACGAACGGAGCCAGGGAATTTCGGAGAAATTGTCTGAGGCTTGTACCTGGTTGAAGTGAGCATGTCAAGGTGAGCGTAACGTGAGGGTGTGGTGTGTCATGGTTTGTACGACGACGTACGAAATGGTGAGCTCTGGGACAGAGGTGAACTTTTGGTCCATGTCGAACTTGCGACCTTCTGCCGCTGCTTCTTCCATGGCTTTACGGCGGTTTTCATCGTCAGCGTCAGAACTCATCAAACCGGCCAACATTCGGATGAACGTCGTCTTGCCTGTGCCGTTTTCACCGAGCATGACAACAATCTGCGAGCCGCGGAAACCTCCGGACTCGATGTGAAGACGGAAGGGTTGGCGTTTGCCCTTGCCCTTGCCCTTGCCCTTGCCTTTACCCTTGCCTTTTCCTTTTCCTTTGCCCTTGCCTCTGCCGCGCCCGCGTGGATACAGAGTCTTGTGCATTGTTGGGTAGTTGTGGTGCCTGTTGGCTTGGATGGACTCTTTGGTTGTGGTCATTGAGCCCTGCGACACTTTGAAGCTGAGCTCCTCATTACGGAAGCGCATGTTCTCGGTGTGGACGAATCCAGACAGAAAGATGTTGATGCCCTCTCGAACAGAGAACGGCATCGTCACAACACCGTAGGCTCCGGGGGTCCCGTACAGCACGCAAATGTAGTCCGACAGATAATCCAGGACACTGAGATCGTGCTCAACGCAGAGAACGTATGTGCCGCTGGCATCCTTGCCAGCCTTGAGCATAGAGCGGATTAATTCAGCGGCCTGAAGGCGCTGCTTGACGTCCAAGTACGATGTGGGTTCGTCGAACATGTAGACGTCAGCCAACTGCACGGCGACGACGGCGAGTGCAAAACGCTGCAGTTCTCCGCCGGAGAGCACTTGCACATCACGGTTGACGAGCTTCTTCAGCTGCAAGGCTTGCAGAATCTCAGACCGCACCATCCGTTCGTCTTTTGCTTGAAGGATGCGACCCACTTCGCCACGCACTTGCTTCGGGATCTGGTCGACATACTGAGGCTTCACCACAGCCTTCAAGTCCTCTTCTAGAATCTTTGTGAAATAATTTTGAAGCTCACTGCCACGGAAATATTGCAGGATTTCATCCCAGCCCACGTGATCCTCGAAACGCCCAAGGTTGGGCCTGAGGCGAGCAGAGAGAATTTTCAGTGCCGTGGACTTACCAATACCATTGATGCCAACCAAACCCAAGACCTGGCCAGGTCGGGGCATGGGCAAGCGGTGGAGCTTGAAAGAGTTGGGGCCATAACGGTGAGTAGTCTGCGAGTTCAGTGATTTTGGCAGGTTGATAATCTTGATGGCGTCGAACGGACACTTCTTGACGCAAATACCGCAACCAACGCAGAGTGACTCCGAAATGTACGCGAGTTTCGACTTCTTGCCAACATCAATGCACTGTTTGCCCTGGCGCACCACAGGGCAATTGCGGTGGCACTCACGGTCGCATTTTCTGGGCTTGCATCGTTCTGCGTCTACGATAGCAATACGGGAGTTCTCCTCCTCTTCATTCTTTTTCGATCCGCCTTTCTTCTTCGGCATGATGAAAAGTCACACGACTTCACGTGCGCAACTCTGACTGTACGGTGCCAGGGATGGAGAACAGCGTGTCGCGTTCTCAATAGAATCAAAGTAAATAAGCAAGGGCGTTTTCCGCGCGCGGTTGGATTGTACGGCAGCGAGCACAGTATTGTCCTGTCACACACAGTTCACAAGGTTTGTAGCCAGTGCATTCTGCGGTCGTCATTGAGGTCAAGTCAGAACAGTCGTCGCGTCGATCCAAGGCAAGGAAAGCAGTTGATTTCCAGGCAGGCATCGGCCTAGTCGTGGTTCAGAATTCAGAGGTCAGTCGTTGGATGTCCCACCCTTTTCCATTCCCTGCCATGCCATTCCGTTCTGTTCCATTCCATGCCGTTCAGGTCTTCAGAATCCACGTGCCAAGTTAAGTTGATTCGTCAGACGTTGGTCTATCACAGAAGTCACGTCGGCCTCTTCTTCACAAGACACACACGTCGCGTCACCACCTGTGGCACCGGCACTGGCACTGGCACTGTCGCGCGTGTGTGTGTCTCTTCGTTCCTCACCAAACTCACTTCGCTTCGTTCCTTCCTTCGGTCGTTCGTTCATTTGTTCCTTCCTTCCTTCCTTCCTTCCTTACTTCATTCGTTCTCCATTCGAATGTTTTTGTCGTTCGTTCGTTCGTTCGTTCGTTTGTTGTCGTCGTCGTCGTCGTCGTCGTCGTCGTCGTCGTCGTCGTTCATCGTCGTCTGTCGCATCACAGCGCAGAAGCGCAAAGCGCAAAGCGGCGAATGGGCACTCAGTGAGTGAGCACACTGTGAGGGAGAGTCTCATAGAGCATTGAGCACTGAGCGCTGATTATTGGGGGAGTGAGTGAGTGAGTGAGTGAGTGGGTAGAGTTCACTCGTCGCCTCCCAGCCAGTGTCATTCAGTCAACCAGTCACTGCGGCCATCATGAAGTGTGGAGTGAGGTGGCCTGCCTCACTCACTCACTCACTCACTCACTCACCCAATAATCAGTCAGTGTCCTCCACAGTCAGTCAGTGCACTCACTCACTCACTCACTGCCAGTCACTCAGTCACTCAGTCCGTCCTCAGTCACACACTCACGCACTGCCACTCACTCACTCACTGCCACCCACTCACTCACTGCTCACTCACTCACTGCTCACTCACTCAGTGAGCATTTGTCGTTCGTCTTCAATTCATTCACTGCATTGCTGAATTTTATTTTAATTTTAATCTTGGTTTCCATTTCTACTGTACTATACCTCAACTGACACTCTCTCTCCACATTCACGTCCACGACTCAATCTCTGATTTTGAAGTAGTTTCGATTGATTGATTGTTGATTGTTGATCGCCTCCTCACAAATCTGGAAATCTGGAAATCTGGAAATCTGGAAATCTGGAAATCTGAAATCCCCGCCAGCATTTGTTTATGTATTCAATGCGTTGTCAGATAACTCTACAAATTCCACAATGTCGGCGTTACTGTTTATGAACTCGGAAGGAAGGCAGTTGGTTCGTTCGTCGGTTGGTTCGTTCGTTCGTTGGTTCGTTCGTTGGTTCGTTGGTTCGTTGGTTCGTTCGTTGGTCGCCGTTGCACTGACTTCTCCTCCGTTATGATGTTATGATACCCTCTGTCAGCTTCAGCTTCAGCGGCGGCGCTTCAGAGCTTCAGCCTTCGGCCTTTGGTGAGGAGTACTTTCAGAATCGAGCAACGACGACGACTACGGACGTTCGTCGTTGTTGGTCTTGCTCTTCTTCTCCTTCTTCTTCTTGTGCGAGAGTTGTTGTTGTGGTGTTGCTGTTCCTGTCTGTCCACCCTCGTAGCCGGCTGGGCGTCGTCGTCGTCGTTGGCGTCGATGGTGACGGTGTCATGGTTGTTGTTGACGCCGCCGTTGCTACTTGTTAGAAGATATTGTTCGACACAGCGCAGTTTGCGCGCCGGCTTGGCTCGACTGGACAACTTACTCATGCATGACGTACTTGTAGTAGGGTTCAAGGCGTAGAGACTGACGCCGCGGCAACCAGAAAATGGAGCAGAGCAGAGCAAGGTAATGCGGGGAAGACGACGGTTGTGAGTGGTGTTGGGTGATTGTTCGTTGCGGTGGGCCAGGACTTGGTGTAGTGGCAATGCAGCACGGGATCCATGTTTGTGGTGCGTTCGCACTGAGGAGTGCCCAGACGACGCACTCACAGCACAGACGGAGTTTCACGGCGACCCTCACACATGCGGGCGACGGAGGCCAGACTCCGAAACTTGCTCGAACACATGATTCCCCGAGAAAGTGGGAAGGGAAATCTTTGCTGCCAAATGTTGAAAGTAGTAAATTGCACTGCAACGGGATCACATCCATTGTGATGTGTGATATTCTGATAGAAAGTCAAAATTGCGCCCCATGCCAGTTATGCTTCTGCAGGAGATCCACGATGAGTCAAACGCCCTGTCTAGTCGTGTACGAGGTCGCGATGTCCATGGACAGCAATTTCCCTAGAATTAGAACGGTCACTTGATTTTGTTGTCAATCATGCCGTGGGTTCAAGAACAACAGTCACCGACGACTGCAGGCAAGTCGACACATGATGACTTTTCTCCCACGATACATCACGGCGATCATGCCGACGATGATCGATTAAGGAGCGAGTTCTTGGACCAGTTACAATCCATTAACAAAAGTGGAATGAAGTACATGGAAGAGGGTCGCTTGGACAAGGCATTGCACATGTTTCAGCTGTGCGAAACAATAATCCAAAAGACAAGCCTCAGCCACACAATGCCGGCGGAGGAAAAGTCTTTGCGCCTGACGGTGTACAACAACATCGCTTGTGTGTACCAGAAAAAGAATGCCTTGGAAACGGCGTTGCAGTACCTTTTCAAAGTTATCGAAGAGTGTGGGCTAGACGCGCGCCAGCGGCGACATGTAAATGTCGGCTCGCACCCGAGTCGAACGGAGAGTTCTTCGTTCGTCGATCAAATGGCTTTGTTCGACGAGGCCACAGCTCATCTCAATGCGTGCGTGGTCTTATCAGGGCTCAAGCAGCACAAGCAAGCCCTTCGCTATGTGCGTCGAGCAGTGGCACTGTTTGTGAACATTCGCGACCCGTCCTTCGTCGACGCAGCCATAAAGGCGTCATCTGACGCCGGTCGACGGAAGCGGAAGAATCAATGGGACGAGTCTGGGATTTCAGACAAATACTTCAAAGGTCTTGCATTGGCTTACTACAACGAGGCAGTTCAGCATGAATTTCTGCAGTCAATCGACGACGCCAGGCTCAGTGTCTCAAATGCGCAGGAGGTGTGCGACGCAAATCTTGGTGCCGATCATCCGGTCACCAAAGCAATTTTAGCCAACTTTCCTTTCAAAGGCAATGAGGAAAGCAATGGCAAGTGGGTTCCAAGGAAGCTTGTCGACACAACAACATGGATTCAGCATCTCGCAGGTGCAGTGGCGCCTACGTCGGAAGAAGGCGATGGTGGAACCAAAGCCAAAACAATAGATACACAGGAACCTCAAGCAATAGCTCAAACACAAGACGATATTGCTCATGGAAGTCATAGTCAGCGCAAAGAGACGAATCACAAGCACCGGCACCGCAAAAAAAGGTCTTCCAAACGTTCGAAGTCAAAGCAACACAGAAGCACCATGAATGATGACGAAGGCCCCGCCACTCACCAGCAGCAGGAGCCACTGGTTGCAGCATTGCTTCACTCGTACACGAAAGCAAACAAATCGTTGCGGAAAAACGAAGATGCCATTACGATGATATTGGGCCGTGGAACTTATGGGATCGCGGATAGGCAAGCGTCCTTGCCGCAAGACCGGCGGAAGGAAGACCACAGTGGCAAGCGTTCACGTCGCAAAAAGCATCACCGTACACACAAAGAGAAGAAAGTCAGCACGAAAAGCAATCGCGACGACAGCACGTCGCGGCCGAAGGATCCGGAACCCACTGGTTCAAGTTCTACGAAAGCCGGCACGAAACGCAAACCAAAGCACAAGCACAGAGGACCCCACAAGGCTGCGAGCGACTCAAACCAGAGGGAGTTTTCAGCACACATTCAAACAATTCGAATGCTAAAGCAGTTTGCAATTGCTTCGGCATCGCTAGACGCCACCGACGACGATGATAACCCCGTGGACACGACGAAACAGGGCTCTAACAAACAACAACGTTCAAAGCAAAAGGTGTCAAGTCAAAAGCGTAAAAGAAAGAAATCGAGCACAAAAGCGACAGGAGACACGCAGCAACAGCAAGCCTCCAAACAGGGCGTTCCACCACTCGACCTAAGTATTGCAGCCAACCAATCAACACCGGAAGATAAAGGCCAGCACACGCACATTGGGCTCGAAACAGGGTCGGCCACCAAGCCTTCAAATGGTGGGATAGCAGCGGCTTCGTCTTCTGAGGCAAGGTCGGATGGCCACGGCTCTGATATAGGTGTGCAGGAGTCTGCCACAGCGTCGCCAACAAACCCTGGCGAAGAAAGTGCGGCGGTCGACGCAACCAAGCCGAACTCGCCGCAAATGGCGCAAATCCAAGGCGATCAGAGCGAGTCTTTGTCACACTTCCCAGCCGACGGTGTGGGCAACGTTGACGGCGATGGTGCTCAATCGTCGAAGAGTGACGCAAAAACCACAACATCGAACGCTGACGATGCCAGTCCCAACGAATCAACGGAGGTCGCTGGCGATGTCAGCGTCGAAAAGGATGATGACTTGAGCCAAGATCAGCGTCTACATCGAGACAAAATTGAGAACAGACGAATGCAGTTGCAAGCAGAGCGTTCGCGACTTCAAGAAAATCGCCGACGACAGCGGACAGACTGCATAGCCTACCTCACTGAAGCAGGGCGGAAGAATCGCGACAGACTCGCCGGTGTTCTCGAAAGGCACACTGACAGCGTTGCGGCTTTGAAGAATTTGGGAACCGCAAATACCAATTTCCTTCAGCAGGAAAAAAAAAGGCTAGAGCAAGAGCGTGCAGCAGCTCAGCAAGAACGTGCAGCAGCTCGGCGAGCTGCCATAGATTCAGCGTCGCTACATTTGAGGCATGTGGGACATACGTGCCTAGTGCGACTACAAAAAGCCAAAGAAGATGCCTTTGCCCTGCGGCAGCGTCTATTGTCGCAGTCAAAGCAGGGGTTGGAGAAATGCGGTCTGGTTTTCCAACGGCATTTGTGTCAACAACGTGACGCGATTCAATTGCTTCGAAACTTTGGACGCCACTGCAGTCGTCGTTTAACATCACAACTGTGGTTGCTCCAAACTGGTTCAAGCAACGTTGTGCGCATCAACAACATCAAGTCCTTCAATCAGTCAAAAGTTGTTATTCGATGCGACCTACGCAGGGTTGGCGACACCCACATGCGACACCTCACCCGTCAGAGCAGAGTGAAACACGACCTCATGCAGCAGGGTACTCGTTTTGTGGAAAAGCTAAACTCAAGTTTGAAACTTGTCGCAGATGCCTTGGAGGAAGCAGGATTGTTGAAACATCGTAACTTGCATGAAATTGCAAGCATCGGAAATTCCATGCAGGTGCGTCCGTCGTCGGCAGCGCGGCCAATATTCTTGCACCGTGGACTACCGCAACTTCCAACGCCTCCTGCGGCATGGGAGCGCAAGCTGAACGAGGTGGACGGCGGTGACGTATCCCGAGGTGCGCTTGCGCTGTGCTCCCAGCAACTGCAGGATGGATCCGCATTCTTTGGCTCAGTTGCCGCATCATTGCAAAATGCACTCAAAGCAAGTGAAGATTTGCACAATATGTTGCAGTCAACTCATGCCGCAGATGCAGTCCCGGGACAAAATCGACGCTCCAGTAGGGTCATCGATTTCGACGACACCATCGATGGTCACGACGACGGCCACGGCGACGACGGCGAAAATCATCGCACGGTGCTGACAACGGCCAAATTTGTTGCGAAAGGATTAGAACGGGAGCACAAACGATCTCAAAAGCTTGTGGAACTTATCGAGCAAAACATGGCGCCCGCCAAAGAGCTCAAATCCGCCGACTCGTTGCCGTACATGTATTGAAGCAATGCCACCAGCAGCCAAAGACTTTAATAAAACTTTAGAATTACCAATCAATTCAATCAACCAGCGCAAGCCACCCTTTGCTCCTCACTCATCATAGCTTAGCAAGTAATCGCATGGTTTGTACATCTTCGCGGCTACAGTGCAAACTGTGATTGTTCCGTGCTGCGCCAGAAAGCCATCCAATGCCATTGCGAACACGCTGCTGGAAAAGTACGAACGTGCCATTACTTTTGCATGTTGGTAACCACCTTTTTCGTGCATGGCGGTCCGCATCAAGTCACGTTCGTGAATGATATGGAAGTTCGTCTTCAGTGAATCGAAATACGTTGCATTTCGCTCATTGGTGAAAATCACTACCGGTGTGTCAGCCCCAAATTGGCCGTCGGCCTCCGAGAAAATTTCGACGAGAACTTCACGAATGCGATCAACAGATGTGAAACCATCAATCTGGGATCGAGAATATTGCTTCGTATACAGTCCACCTAAACCACGTCTCATCTTCTGCGATGTGCTGTGAAATGTGGATTCGGCCTGTCCAGCGACGAAAATGCCTTGCTGTGCACCAACAGCGTCACCGCGTCGCACGTGAATGGTGATAAACGGTGAAATTGCCTGCATTACGAAACATGGTATCATGAATGTTCCAAATGGCCAGCATGGCATCAAGCTGGGTGATGACGACAGTAACTAACCTGCACTATTTTCGTTCCGATTTCCTTGATGTATCGACTTGGTGGTGGTGGACCGCTTGCGCCAGTGTGAGGTCCTTGCCAAAATGGCTTCCCTCGACCGTTCATGCTGCGATGAACATCGGCAAGTGGAGCAGCATCCCAAAACGCGGAACCTGGGATTGAATGCTGCTGCAGGACGACTAAATTTGCGGTTGAAGCTTTCAACGTGGAAAGCAAATCCGGTTGCCTCACGTCATAGAACGATTTGGAAACATCGCCCCGCCGCTGCATGACATCTTCCCACGTCCGAAAACGTGGATCGTCGAATGATCTGTTGTAAATAAGATCCCAGCCATGAAAGACATTTCCCGTGAGGTGTTTTGGATCAAGCATCAAAGCTGGTGGTAACAATATGAGCCGTCGGTTGATGTATTCGGCAATGCTTTCCAGCCTGAACAAAACTGTCTCCCAGTGACGCACGCCGCCGCTGTGTCCAGTTGCTCCATAGTCGAAGCTGTTCTCTTGCATAATGAATGTTACCATCCTTTCGTCTTCGGTGTCCACATTTCCGACACGATTTAGTCGTTCGTGCAAACGGTCAATCAGGCGTGAAGCTTCCGACAGAGACGATTCTGCCTCTTGCAAGCGCCTTTCTTGCGAGGCAACTGTTTGTCGAAGTCTCGAATCACCGGCAAGGAGCTCAGACAGACACGAGGCGTCCGAGTCGTTGAACCGTCGGGAGCAATATGCATTTTGTGCAGAAGATGATGAATTAGAAGATTGGCTTCCAAGGCCACATGATGCAAGGCAGAATACAGCAAGTGCAAGCTGCAACGCCGACGAAAATTTCATGTGAATCAATACCGATCGCTCATTTCCACCCGCTCACTCGACGCCGCCACGTCGAACTGGGACTCACATTCAAGGACGACAGGTACAACAAACAGTATCGAGAAAAACTTGCTGTTGCGATCTAATCCCCGTGCGGTCGATATCTAAATGTTTGTGGGGACCGAGAAGCACAAGGGTGCTGCAACTTGCTCCGAGATATTATTTGGCCAAGGGAAAAGGTTGCCAGCCATCTTTGCGTGTCCGCGTGGCGTTTTGTGGTGTTGTGTTGCCTCGGCACGCGTTGCACACTCCAATACTTTCTCTGAGCCTTCCACATCAACGTCGCCACTCCTTGGCTCTTGTCAACGAATGGCCAAAGCCTCCTCGCCTCCTCCACCACCTCACGTGGCTTTGCCACGGCTCGACTCAAGACCTTTTCAAGCTGTGGTACCACAACACAACGACACACGCACGAACACACGGCCACAACGACGCAACAACGAAAGAAACGACGCAACAACGAAAGCAGCGACGCAACAACGCAACAACGCAACAACGCAACAACGCAACAACGAACGCAACGACGCAACAACGCAACGACGAACGCAACGACGAACGCAACGACGCCACAACGCAACGACGAACGCAACGACACAACTACGCAAGGACGAACGCAACAAACGCAAACAACGTCACAACACAACAACGCAACAACGTACGAAGAGCGGAGGCAACGTTCGAGTTTTCACCCCCTGGACGGCGACAAAACCACTTTTCACTCCCCTGCCCAAGGCCAAAGGACCTCACACATACATACACGCATGGCCATGGCCAAAAACGCTGTCACACGTCACACCACACCACACACCGTACACTTTGACGACGGCGACGCTGACGACTGATGACTTACTTCCTTACTTCCGAACATCATGACTTTGTGGCGTTGACTTTGTGGCGTTGGACGGCCTGCAAAGAGCGAATCAATAAGAGGGCAACGAAGACCATTGTTCCGCCCATCATTCACCGTCCACCACAAACCACGAGAGCCGCGACGATGATCAAGAGGTGGACATTGCAACAGCAGTGACGTTCGATGAGTACGCACTCCAATTGCGACGCGCTGTTCGACGGCGCCATGCGAGGAGCAGCAGTTGGTCGTTCAGGTTGCATGCGGTGACACTGTCGAAAGTATACATAGCAGGTAGACGTTGCTTCTCTGTCGAGCTGCGTTGGACTATGATATGAGCGGAAGAGACGGGATGAGTAGTGGATTGCTGGCCGGAAAATGACACGTCGAACAATTAAGCCGAGAGTGAAACAGTTGGGTAAACATTCTGTCATCACCCGGTTTTGTCCGAGTCCGTAATGTCAGGACAGGGGTGAGCACTGCCACAGCTACCAATGTCCGCCGACGCAAAGTTAGGGACATCAAGCACCCACGAGAGCGCTGAAATGTCTCAAACAGGACAACGAGTCGCCAACAACGCATCCGGAGTACCGTTTGCGCAATGTGTGCCTGCTTTGAGTCCACAACTGCTGGAGAAGTTAGCAGCAGCAAACTTCACGCGAATGACACCTGTCCAAGCGGCCACCTTGCCCCAATTGCTCACGCATAAAGATGTGTGCGTTGAAGCCTGTACCGGTTCTGGGAAGACGCTCGCGTTTCTGATCCCAATTGTTGAGCTGATTCGCCGGTCGGAGTTGCTCGGATCCTCAAAAGGTGTTGCCGGTCTTGTAATCTCTCCAACGCGGGAACTGTCTGTGCAAACCCACAAGGTGTTCCAGCGAATTTGCTCCAACATTCCTTGTTACCTTCAAACCGGAGGTGTCACTGTGGAAGATTTCATGAACACGAAATCGCTCAGCGGCTCGCACGAAACTTGCGTTCTGATCGCCACTCCCGGACGACTGTGGGACCTGATCCAGAGGGGAAGTTTGGTGTTTCGCAACCTGGAAATCCTCGTGTTGGACGAGGCCGATGTTTTGCTGGATATGGGTTTTCAAGACACCATCACTTCAATTTTGGCGCATCTTCCGAAACAGCGGCGGACAGGGTTATTCTCAGCCACTCAGTCAGCAGGAGTCGTCGAACTAATTCGCGCCGGCCTCCGTAATCCTGTCACGATTAAAGTGCGCGTAAAAGATGGCGGGAACAGGTCCCAGAAAACACCCCTGTTGCTGGACAACTATTTCTTCGTCGCTCGCTGTGATGCAAAACTCGCGTACACGTTGACATTTATTCGTCAGCTCGCCAAGGCTGCCAATGACGATGCTGCGACAAGCTCCCCGAATACGTTGCAAGTCCACCACGGAAAAGTCATCGTTTTCTTTGCGACGTGTGCTGCCGTAGATTTCTTTTTCAAGGCCACTCGCCCACAGGTTCAGCCACATCAAGGGAAACGATCGGGTCATACATCCACCACCAAGCAAACACAAGCAACAAACGCCTCTGGGCTGGATGCTGGTCAAGGAACAAGAATATTCAGCTTGCATGGAAAGATGGACAACAAGCGGCGGATTAAAACATTGGAGAGTTTTCGTACTTATGAGGATGGATTGGCAGTGCTGTTTTGCACTGATCTGGCTGCCCGAGGCCTGGACATCCCCAATGTGGATTGGATCATCCAATTCGATCCACCTCTGGAACCTGACTTCTTTGTGCATCGCGTGGGCCGCACGGCTAGAGCGGGGAACAAGGGCAAGGCCTTGGTGTTCTTGTCTCCGCACGAACAGAAGTACACTGAATTTTTGGCATCCCGGAAAGTTCCTATTGCTGATTTTCGGGACACCATGCCTGAAGTTACAGAGGAAGAGTTCAAGGCCTTGAACGACAGCCTTCGCTTGCGTGCGTTGAACGATCGTGATGTTATGGAGAAAGGCGTTCGGGCGTTCGTGTCACATGCACGTGCATACCGTGAGCACCGCTGCCGGCACATATTCAAAGTTTCTAATCTGAAGTTCGGTCAGTTGGCGCGTGCATTCGCCATATTGAGACTTCCCAAAATGCCTGAGCTGAAGACTGCAAATGTGCGGGGGTTTCCTGAAGAACCCCGTGCCGTCGTGGACGCCATTCCTTACTTGAATAAGGGAAGGGAGAAACAACGAAAAGTGCAGTTGGCCAAAGCCAAGAAAGAAGCAGCGACGCAAAAGGCAAAGCATAAGGGCAAGCCCCGCGGGCGAAAAGTTGTCAAGAGGAAAGGTGAGGTCGCAGGCGACAAGGACGAGCCCAAAAGAAAGCGAAAAGGCCAGCACCAAAGAATGTTGGAGGAGTGGAACAGCCTCGCGAAGGAAGAGAGGTTGTACAAAAAACTCAAACGAGGGAAGATTTCAAAAGCAGAATACGAGCGCTTGTTGGGCGAGGAGTAATCAACTAAATAACCATACTCGAGTGCTCATACACCGTTCCGTGAAATGCACCAACCGCCTTGAAAAAACACCTTCACGAAGAAATGTTCACACCGTATCAAAGTATCTATCTGTTTCTTGAATACAAGTGTTATTACAATTAAACACTACAACAAAAAAGCCAAATTGCTTTCACGTAATAAAAATAAATGAATATGGGAACAGGGGCCAGCCATTCCAAGCGACGGATCCAACTAAGGACGTCAGCAACTCTTGATTTGGCCTCCGCCAGCGACGTTCGTGCCAGAGGATTTCAAGAAGCCCAAAACTAACTAACAATGACCAAGGATGGACCTACAACGGGGAGGCTCCCCGCAATGACCGGGCACTCTGTCGGATAATATCGCTGTCCTTGTACTGGTCAGTGGGCTTGGAGGCGGAACGGATGATGTCGCTATCCTTGTACTGATCCGTGGGCTTGGAGGCGGAACGGATGATGTCGCTATCCTTGTACTGATCCGTGGGCTTGGAGGCAGAACGGATGATATCGCTGTCCTTGTACTGGTCAGTGGGCTTGGAGGCAGAACGGATGATGTCGCTGTCCTTGTACTGGTCAGTGGGCTTGGAGGCGGAACGGATGATGTCGCTGTCCTTGTACTGGTCCGTCGGCTTGGAAGCGGCCGAAGCAGAGCCAATGAGGCACAAGGCACCCAAGATAAGAGCGCGGATGTTCATGACGATCACCTGAAAACACCGAGAGACTAAACCTAGCGAGAACGGAAGTTCGAAACAAAAAACAGGAGCGGCAGAAAGTGAAAGCAAATAACTTGTCACCGAAATTCCAAGCAAGAACACCAAGCGCGTTTTCCATGCGTCTCAACATTGCTTGCGTGCGACATTGATCCTCTCGTCTTTGTTGCACGCGCGGCGTGCAGCGCGCGTTTGTGTTGTCCTGCGTGCAACCACCAACACAGTAGCTACTTTGCTGACACGTAATTGCTGTTGGTCGGCGTCTTCATCGATCGGTCGGCGTTTCTTGTCATCGTTTGCTGTGGTTCGTGTCAATGCGTGCTGGTCGGCGCCGACGACCACACAGATGCACACCGCGCACGCGCAAGCTTGCGACATATCAAACAAACCACACTGCAGACATGCAAACGTGGCGGGCGGGCGGGCGGGCGGGCGGCACGTGACGCACACGACGCCGTGCCGAAAAGTCAACAACGCTTGCGAACAGCTCGCTAGCTCACCGTCACCAACCACCTCCTCGACACACAGACAGACAGATGCCAAGCAACACCAGACCAGACACGACACCACGCACGACACATAACAACAACAAACCACCACCCAACAGCGGGCAGCTGCACACAGCGGGCAGCTGCACGCACACACACCCACAAAAGCGTCACCGTCGTTGCTGGTTTTGTGCGTCGGTGAGGCAGCACATGACACGTCAATCAGACAGCAACGTCGCGCGGTCGCCCACACGCCCACTAAACAACTGACCGGCCCTCTCGCGTCACGCGAGCACGCTGCACAGTGCCTGGCAGTGAAGGCAGTCAACTGACTGCTGCAGCTGCCGCTGGCTCACTGGTTGACTGCCTGACAGTGAGTGTGAGTGAGCTTGAGTGAGTGTGAGTGAGTGTGAGTGAATGTGAGTGAATGTGAGTGAGTGTGAGTGAGTGTGAGTGAGTGGCGGGAGTGGTGAATGGGGGACAATCAATCATGAGTACCTGCCAGTCAGCGTGCATGCAGGTGCGCGAGAGTGAGCATATCCCACTGCGGCTGGGAGGGCAGCCGGTCAACTGACTGAGTGTGAGTGCACGGGAGTGAGAGGGAGGAGTGATAGTCAGTGAGTGATCGTGAGTGCGTGGGAGGGGACGAGTGGGAGGAGACCCGACTGAGGGGGTGTCGTTAAAATTTTTTGGCGGAGATAGTACAGTGGATTTGGTGTGGGCGTGGCTGCGGTAGTGCATCGCGAAGCACTGAACGGCGCCGCCGACCAGCGCCCTTTCGTTGGCAGGTGGGGCGTGCCAGTGGAGGTGACTGATTGGATATGTAGGAGTGGGAGTGAGTGAGTTATAGTGCGTGCAGGTGATCGAATTCGCTCACTTCCGCCTTCCGTCAGTCCTTTGTTGTTTGCATTGTGGTGAACGGCGAGTGACGTGTGCCGTCATGTGCGTGTTCCGTTGTGCGCGTGGGAGGGAAGGGAGGAATCCAAAACAGTCAGCAGCGACTTGCTCGCTCCGAATATAACTATAACACTATAACACTCATTTGCTCATTTGAGTAAGGTATCCAACATCACAGTATGCAGAACGTGGAAATTCTACCGCAGTTATACCCACAGTCACTACCAGTGGTCTAATGACTGTACACTCCAAAGTTCTCATTTTCTCAAGTTTACAATCGCCAATCGTGTGGCAGCCCGCCAATGAGTGGGTGGCCAACCGCTGCCGAACGTCACACACAATCTGACATCTCAGACGCCCACCAATCATATCCCTTATTAAGACTAACGCCATTACATCCACAGTGCGCACTCAAATACCACAAAACCGCAAAAGAGGAGAGCAGCCAGTCAGTCAAACAGTCAGCTGCGGCTCTGTGCCCTCCCTCCCTCCCGCGCCTCTGTTCAAAACACTCAGAGTCATTGAGTGAGTGAGTGAGTGAGTGAGTGAGTGAGTGAGAGTGGGCGCGTCTGACATCCACGACACGTACGTACACTCACGTACTCACACGCGAGGCGCGGCGCACTCAACAAGTGCAAGGAAATAGGCAACGCGGGACTCACGAAAAATAGAGAGCAATTGTCGACGAAAAACGTCAACGAAAACATCGGATAAAGGAAGGAAGGACGGAAGGAAGCAGCAGCTCGCTGATTGGGCGTGACGTCATGGGTGACGGACCGCCTGGCAGTGGGCATTTATTTGTGGGTGGTGGGTGGGTGGTGGTGGGTGGGTGGCGTCGGGGATGGATGGATGGGAGGGGTGGATGGGGGTGGACGGGAGGGCTGGGGGCTGATGATGGGTGGCGGTTGGGTTGGTGTGGGTTGGTTGGTTTGGCTGGTGATTGGTTGACAGTGGAGTGTGTGCGTCCAAACTCGCGGAGCCGCAGTCTTCAACAAACCTTGGACGCGGGAAACGGGCAACAACGCCACGCCGTCCGGGCCTCACGAAAAATCGCAGAATCACCAAAATCGCTCCAAGATCCCAAATCCCAAATCCAAATCCCCCCAAATCCAACATCCAAAATCCAAAGCAGCAGCTGACAGCTGACGACTTTTTGGTTTTTGGTTTTTGGGTTTTGGGTTTTGGTTGTTGGACTTTTTTCTTTTGTTTTGGTGACTTCAACACTTCAACACTCAACACTCAACACACGCAGTCACACAGTCACACAGTCGTTCACTCCCACCAGTACTGTACAGTACTTCGCCCAATTCCATGTCAGCTGACCAAGGTGCGCCATAACACGTTCGTGAACACGGTGACTGCCTGACTGTGTGTGTGTGTGTGTGTGTGTGTGTGAGCAGACGAGACAAGACAAGCCTTGCGTGCGTGCTGTTTGCTGCCAACTGCCGCCAGACTGCCAGACAGACTTGACACAACACCCACACACATTCATTCATTCATTCATTCATTCATTCCTCAATCACCCACAGTCAGTCAGTCAGTCAACCCACGGTCAGTCCGTCACCCACAGTCAGTCAGTCAGTCAGTCAACCAACCGCAAAAGTACAGGCTCACACAACAGAGCGACTTTCACGGAGTGAGAGCGAGCGACTGTGTGTGGGACTGTGGGACTGACTGTGGGGACACTGTGGGGGCACTGTGGGGGCACTGTGGGGGTGGGAGAGTGGGACAGTGAGTGACGATGAGTGCGAGAGAACGAATCAGTTGATATCACATCAGCCTGTAGAAAATATGGTTGGTGAGTGAGTGAGTGAGTGAGTGAGTGATGAGTGGGACTGTGAGGGAGTGAGTGAGTGAGTGAGTGAGTGAGTGAGTGAGTGAGTGAGTGAGTCAGTGGGCATTGGGCGAAATCATTCGTTCGTTCGTTCGTTCGTTCGTTCGTTCGTTCGTTCGTTCGTTCGTTCACTGTTCTTCACACTGTCAGCCGCACTGCCCCACTGCCCCCCTGCCCCACTGCCAGCCAGCTCCCACCGTCAGTCCCACGCAGC
>ENA-OWNT01002418-OWNT01002418.1-seawater-metagenome-genome-assembly--contig:-NODE-2418-length-19619-cov-6.047692_pt1 | contig 19619 bp, 11 predicted proteins | sample MGYA00238136_ERZ651165 | MGnify/ENA primary metagenome ERZ651165 (study PRJEB26861, sample SAMN08777766) | seawater metagenome | isolation source: coastal seawater | place: USA: Florida | collected...
CGCGACGAGTACGTCGAAGACGGCTCGGTGGTAGGCCTCCGCGGCCTTCACGTACGCTTCGAGTCGGGAGGACGTGGTGTCGTCGTTGTAGTGGGCCTCTGCCTTCCGGTAGGCCGCGAACTTCGGCCATGCCTCGGCCTCGGCCAGGGCTGCGAGGCCCCGGCTGTACCAGGCCATCGCTGCTGGATGCGGGCCGACGGTGACCCGAGCTCCACAGCCAGGGCAGGGAACGGCCGTGCTCTGGGTGATGGGCCCGGGGTCGAAGGGGATCCCACACTGTACGCAGCTCTGCGTGGGGTCTTCGGCCTTCCACGCGGCCTCGATGGCTCTGGCGATCACCGCAGCGCCATCCACCTTGCACCGATACTCCCCAAGGTCGATGGCCGCCTGCAGCTCCGTCTGCGCCTGCGTGGCGCGGGCTCGCAGGGCGTCGATCCGAGCCTCGGTGCGCCGGTCGGCACCGTCGGCCAGCTCGTCCAGCTTCGCGTCGAGGGTCTCCACCGCTGTGTCGAGCTTGTCGCCGAGCTTGTTGTGGCGTGCCTGTACCGCGCTCTCCAGCGCAGCCTGAGGGGTGTGGTCGAGGGGGGCCGTCGCGGCGACGTCTCCGAAGGCCCCGAGGACCTCCTCGTGCACTTCGTCGAGACGGTTGGTCAGCTTGCTCTGAAAGGCGTCCCAGCGGGACGTCCACTCGTCGAGGGTCGGCATGGTCACTCCGTGGTCTTGCCGCCGCAGTAGCGGCAGGTGAGGTCGGTCCCCTCGCGGGGGGCCCCGCAGTCGGGGCAGGTCAGTACGTGGCTACGGCGCGCCTGAGGGGGCGCTTCGGCCTTGCGCTTGGCGATGCGGACGGCGTTGCCGAAGGCGGAGCGGCGCTCCGGACGGGAGACATCAGGGGTGGGGTCGTCGGCGCTCACAGGACGAGGTCCGCGTCGGGCCGGGCCTGGAGCAGCGCCATCGCGCCGCCGAGCCTCAGCGGGAGCAGGTGCCGAAGGCGGCGCGCGGCCGCGAGGAGCTCGGCGTCGCCCTGCGCGGCCAGCTTCTCGATGACGCGCGCGCGCTTCGCGGGCGTCGCCCGGGTGCCCTCCGGGAACAACACGGTGGCCTCGTTCGGGCCCACGTCGGCCACGAGCGCCTGGAGCGCATCCAGCTGGGCTCCGGCCTCCAGACCGCGGGCACTCCGGTCGACGAAGAGGTTGGGCGTCCGATTGCCGGCGATGTCCAGGCACGGGTCCAGCAGCAGCTCGCGCTTGAGGACGTAGCGCATGCGCACGTCGTCGCGCGGGATCATGAGCGCCGGCGGGATGAGCGTGTCGATCATCGACGTGTGGCGCATGAGCAGGATCGCGGGCCGGTCGCGCAGGCAGTCCGTGCCGTCGACCTGCAGATCGATGCCGTAGATGCGCTCGAACGCCGCGAGGTTCAGGCCGGTCCAGCGCCCCTGCAGCCGGTGCGTCCAGTAGTCGTAGTGGGGCGGGCGCCGCCCCCTCCACCAGCCCGTCAACCACCAGATTCCTGCGAGCACGGCGATCCCGTAGAGCTCCGTGAGCAGCATCCAGGTGATCGCCAGGGTGACCCGCAGGAGCGCGAACCGGCGCCTCCGCGCGATCCCCACCAGAAGCCCGAGCAGCACGGTCACGGGGAGCAGGCCCACCAGCGCGACGGCGGTCAGGACGGTCAACGACACACTGAGGATCCGCCGCACCGCCCGGCGCCCGGCAGGTTCTGCCTGGACCGCGAGGGGCCTACGGGGCGTGGGGAGCATGCTCGCGATGGCGCAGCAGGGGCGGGATCGCGGCCGCGACCTCCCGCGCGATCCGCTCCGCGCCGTCCCGGTTCGGATGGGTGGAGTCGGTCGGTTGCAGCAGCGCTTCGGGGGGGGGCTGGCCCAGCGAGGCCCCCAGATCCAGCACGGGCGCGTCGGATGCGCTGAGGAGGGCGACGAGCCCCGCGAACTCCTCCGGGGACGGGTGCCGGGTGGGGACCGCCACCACCAGCGCGGGGATGGCCTCCTGCGCCAGGATCGCGTCGAGGTCGGCGCGCAGGCGCCCCCCGTGCTCCAGCGAGTACACCAGCGACGGCTGCCGCGACTGCTCCCAGGCGTACACCGCGCGGAGGAGGAGGGCATAGGCGGCGCTTCGGTCCAACCAGGGGCGGATCGCGTCCGGGAACGGCGCACTGCGGTCGGGGTTGGCCAGGAGCCCCGAGTCCGTGACCCGGAACCGGGTGGGCTCCGGCAGCAGGTCGTTGAACACCACGAAGACCACGAGCACGTCGGCGTCGATCTGCGGTCCGAGGCGCGCCCAGCGGGCCCGGTGGTTGGCGAGGTTCGTGGCCGGATGAGCCAGCGTCCAGGCCTCCACGCCCACGCCCGCCGCCGCCAGCTCGGACTCCAGCTTCCGGGGGATGGCGTCGTCGGCGTCCAGGCCGAAGCCCCACACCACGCTGTCCCCCAGCAGCGCGATGCGCGCCGGGCCGTGCTCGGGTCGTGTCAGGGAGCGCTCCGGATCGCGGAGACCGTGTCGGTTCGTCGCCTCTAGGACGCCCCTGAGCGTGCGGGCGGACGCCGACGGCCGCGGGGCGAACGCCTCGTCGCCGGGCATCTCCCGAAACGGGATCATCGTCTTGTCGGTGACGAGCGGGACCGCGCGCGCCAGCAGCTCCACGCCGACGAGCATCAACGCGCTGCTGCCCACCAGGGCGACGACGACGAACAGCAGGCGACGGCGCGGGCTTCGACTCACCCGCCCAGGGTAGCCCCGGAGGCGCTCAGCCTTCGCCCTGCTGCGCGGCGATCACGGCCTGGATGGCCTCGTAGTCGTTCGGATCGATAGGCGCGGGGATCGTGAAGCTCTCGTCGAACCACTTCCCCAGATCCACCATCTTGCAGCGCTTGCTGCAGAACGGGAACGTCGGCGGCCGCAGGTCCGCGGTGATGGGCACCGGACCCCGGCAGTGCGGACAGAGCACGACCTTCGCCACGGCTCAGCTCCGCGCGGGCTCGGCCACGCCGGTCAGGTCGGCGAGGGCCTCGGCCCGCTCCTCGATGTCGCCCTCGGAGCTGTCCGGCACGGTGCTGGCGAGGAAGAGGTCGTCCATCTGGTCCTGCTCGACGATGCCGGGCGCCTCCGTCATGAGGCAGGTGGCCTTGTTCGTCTTCGGGAACGCGATGACGTCGCGGATGGCCTCGGTGCCGACGAGCAGCATGATCAGACGGTCCAGACCGAACGCGATGCCGCCGTGGGGCGGCGTGCCGTAGCTCAGCGCGTCGATGAGGAAGCCGAACTTGCGGCGCGTCTGCTCTTCGGTGAGGCCGAGCAGCGCGAACACCTTGCTCTGCACGTCGGGCTGGTGGATCCGGATGGAGCCGCCGCCGATCTCGTAGCCGTTGCAGACCATGTCGTACGCGTTCGTCAGCACCGCCCCGGGGTCGCTGTCCAGCAGGTGCAGGTGCTCCGGCTTGGGCGCGGTGAACGGGTGGTGCATCGCGTCCCAGCGCTTGTCCTCCTCGTCCCACTCGAACATGGGGAAGTCCGTGACCCAGCCGAAGGCGAAGACGTCGCTGGGGATGAGCTCCTTGTCCTGGGCGATGCGCACCCGCAGGCGCGACATGGCGTCGTTCACGTTCTTCGCCTTGCCGGCGCAGAGCATGAGGACTCCCTGGTCCGTGGCGTCGCCGTTGCGCTCGCCGAGGCGGGCCAGGATCGCGTTGCGCTGCTCGTCGGTCAGGAACTTCTTGACCGCGCCGCTGACCGAGTCGCCGGTGACCTTGCCCCAGAGCAGGCCGCCCAGGCCGAACTGGCGGACGAGGTTCGTCCACGCGTCCAGCAGCTTGCGTGACGTGGTGCTCGGGTCGCCGGGCAGCCAGATGGCCTTCACGGTGCCGCCGGCGTCGAGCGCGTTCTTCAGCGGGACCGCGTCGGTGCCGGCCACCAGGTCGTCCACGGTGGCGAGCTCGAGGCCGAAGCGCAGGTCCGGGCGGTCCACGCCGAACCGCTCCATCACGTCCGCGTACTTGAACCGCTGGATGGGCAGCTGCACGTCCACGCCGAGGAACTTCTTCCAGAGCTTCGCGATCCAGCCCTCCAGCAGCGGGAACAGGATGTCCTGCGTGATGAAGGACATCTCGATGTCCACCTGGGTGAACTCCGGCTGCCGATCCGCGCGCAGGTCCTCGTCGCGGAAGCACTTCGCGATCTGCAGGTACCGGTCGTACCCGCTGATCATCATGATCTGCTTGAAGATCTGGGGGCTCTGGGGGAGCGCGTAGAAGGTGCCGGGCGTGACGCGCGACGGCACCAGGTAGTCGCGCGCGCCTTCGGGCGTCGACTTCGTGAGGATCGGCGTCTCCACCGTCACGAAGTCGTTCTCGTCGAAGTAGTTCAGCGTCGCCAGCGTCACCTTGTGGCGCAGGATCATGTTGTTCTGCAGGGACTTGCGCCGCAGGTCCAGGTAGCGGTGCTTGAGGCGCATGTCCTCGCCCGCCTGGGCCTTGCCCTCGAGCACGATCGGCAGCGGCTCCGACTTCGTCAGCAGCTGGATGTCGAGCGCCTGGACCTCCACGGCGCCGGTGTCGCGCTGCGCGTTGCCCATGCCCTCGGGGCGCTTCACCACCTTGCCGCGCACGGCCACGACGTACTCCACGCGGCAGGACTTGGCCGTCTGGAACGCCTCGGCGGAGCACAGGTCCGGGTCGAAGAGCACCTGGGTGACGCCGTAGCGGTCGCGCACGTCCATGAACACGATCGCGCCCTTGTCGCGATGCAGGTGCACCCAGCCGTTGAGGACGACCACGGCGCCATCATCATCGGCCCGGAGCTCCCCGCAGGTGTGGGTTCGCGTCCAGAAGGCCGGGGTGCTGTCGCTGCTCATGTCGCTGTCACTCCATGTGTCGGGAATCGCCAGATTCCCCCAAGGAACCCGCAGGGTTCCCCCGCGCGCGCCTGCGCGAGGCCGCGGACTGTATCACCCGAGTCCCCATCCGGCTTCCGTGAGCTCCGGGGCGTCCTTGGCTAGCATCGCGGCATGCTGAGCGCGGGGGATCGGGTCGAGAAGTACGAGGTCCTGGAGCCGTTGGGAGATGGCGGGCAGGGCTTCGTCTTCAAGGTCCGGCACATCCACCTGCACACCACGCACGCGCTCAAGGTCCTCAACCCGATCCTCGTGAAGAACGACGAGAGCCGCGCCCGCTTCCTCCGGGAAGGGCGGATCCAGGCTCGGCTCCGGCATCCGGCGATCGCGGCCGTGAGCGACGTGGTCGCGGAGCCGCGGTTGGCCGGCCTCGTCGTCGAGTACGTCGACGGTCGGGATCTGTGGGCGTGGCGGGACTCCCTCGGTCGGACCCCCACCGCCAACGAGCTCGCGGCCATCTTCGGTCCGGTGCTCGACGCGCTGGACCTCGCGCACCGCCAGGGCATCGTGCACCGCGACATCAAGCCCTCCAACATCCTCGTGACAGAGGGGCTGGCGCCCAAGATCCTCGACTTCGGCATCGCCCAGGTGCAGGACTCCCTCCGGGATGGCGCCGCGCGCACGCGCACTGGGGTGCAGCTCGGCACTCCGGGCTTCATGAGCCCCGAGCAGATCGTCCCGTCCGGGGAGCTGGATGGGCGCAGCGATCTCTTCTCGCTCGCCGCGACCCTCCATGCCGTGGTCGCAGGCGTCGAGCCGTTCGAGGCGCCTTCCGAGTTCCAGACGATGGGGCGGATCACCCAGGGGGACTTCACCCCGCTGCCCGAGCTCGTGCCGGGGATCGACCCGGACCTCGTGGGTCTGGTGGAGCGTGGGCTCGCCGTGGACCCCGCCGCCCGCTGGCCCGGCGCGGCGCAGATGGCGGCCGCGTTGCGCGGGCTGGCTGGCGGCGCCTCGGCTCCTTCGTGCGTCTCCTGCGGCGAAGCGCTGAAGCCGGGCTGGAAGGCGTGCCCGTTCTGCGGGGCCTCCGCCTCGGCCACGGCGGTCGGGAAGGGACACCGGGAGCCGCCGGCCACGTCCACCCCGCGGCCCAGCGAGAGCGACGCCGCCTGGGGCGCGTGGTCGGGGTTCGAGGCGGTGTACGCCGAGGGCTACGCCGAGCTCATGGTGGATCTCGGTCGAGGATTCGACGCGGACGCAGGCGTGGAGGACTGGCTCCGACGCACCGCTCCCGAGCGGTTCGAGCAGGCCGCCATGGATGGGCTCGCAGCGCTCCAACGGGCCATCGCGACCGGGGACCCGCGGCTCCCCTTCCGAGGCAGTGCCGATCGGCTCCGCGGTGCGACCCGGGACCTGATCGCGCGGATGCGGCCGAGCGCTGACGGGCTGCGACGCGCGGGGGCCGAGGTCCGCGAGCTCGATCTCGCCGATGATGGTGTGGCGGCGTTCTTCCAGGGGGCGGGGCAGGCCGCCAATCCCTTCACCGCCGCGGGCATGGGCGCCTACGGGGGCGCGGCGCTGGGGACGTTCCTGCTGCCCGGGGTCGGAACCGCGATCGGAGGCGCGCTGGGGGCCTGGATCGGCGGCCTGCAGACCGAGAAGAAGGCCACGCAGATCCTCGAGCGGTACGACGACGCCTACCGCGCGCTGCTCATGGGCGTCGATGGCGTCCAGCACGCCGCCTGGGATCTGGTGGCGCCGTCCACCGGTCTCCCGGGCAGCGACCGGTTCACGCGGGCCGAGTTGGCCTGGGATCGTCTGCTCGAAGAGGGAGACCTCAGCGTCGAGCGCGTCCAGGCGTTCGTGGACGAGCACGGGCCCGAGGGTCGAGCCCTCACGGGGCTCGGCAACCTCCTGCTCGGACCTCCGGATCCGGATCCTGCGGCCGCGGACGAGGTCGCGCGACGGGCGCGCACGCTGCACGGCTGGCCCCCGATGATCGCCGAGCTGACGGCGGACGTCGCGCTGGCCCAGGGGCGGTTCGACGACGCGCGGCACGCGGTCCGGAAGGGGCTCGACGTCGCTCCGGCCAACACCGGACTGCTGCTGAGCGAGATCGCCGCGGAGGCTGCGGCGGGCAGCGTCCACGAGGCGCGCGCCAAGGCGGCCGCCCTCCAGAGCGAGTATCCGGACTCCGATGTCCCGGTGCTGTTCGTTGCGCGCGGGCAGCACCAGAGCGGGGATGAGGAGGGGGCGCTGCGGACCCTGCGCGACGCACTGAAGCGGTCGGATCGCAGGGGCGCGTTCCTGGCTGCCCTCGCCAACGACCCGGTGCTCGGGCCCAGCCCGTTGAACGCACAGCTTCAATCCGGCCGCGATCCGCGGGCGATCGCGGTGCGCCTGCCCACGGACAGCGGGCAGGGGCGCGGGTTTCCGACGGGCGAGTCGTACCTCAACGCGGTCACCTGGTTCGGCAGACCGGCGCGGGGCGAGGCCCCCTTGTGGTTCTTCGACTGGTCCATGTGGGGCAACGCCAAGACGGGCTTCGCGCTCACCGATCGGCGGGTCGGCTGGAAGTGCATGTGGGAGGACCCGGTGATCTTCGACCTGGGGGAGCTCCCGGTGGAGGCCATCTCCGGGGTCGACAAGGCGCTGATGATCGGAGAGCGGAGCGTCGACATGGAGCGTGACGGGCTCGGGGCGCTCATGGCCGACGTCCTGCGCGAGATGGTGCTGCTCCAGGACGGCGAACGGTGAGGAGCACGATCACCGCGAGCACGCCGACGACGATGACTCTGCGGGGATGTGAGCTCCCGCTGCTCCTGCTCCTGACCGGATGCGCGCCGCGGGGCGACTGGGCGCTGACCGGCTCGGGCCCCCTCATCGAGGGCGGGGTCCCGTCCACGGCCATGGCCGACGGCTGCAGCGTGGACTTCGACCGCTTCCTGATCTCCTGGGACGGCCGCTTCATCGAGCGCGGGCGCGCGGATCCGGTGGGCGAGATCGTCGGTGCGCAGGTCTACGACTTCGCGCAGCCGGGTCCCCACGATCTCGGCACCGCGCGGGTCCTCCTCGGGGAGTGGGACCGGGTCTTCGCGATCCTGCAGCCGTCGCCCGACGCCACCGCTGGGAACGTCGACGCCGCCACCGCCTCCGAGATCGCCGACGCCGGCGTGGCCATGCGGATCGAGGGGACGGTGACCTGTCCGGGCTCGTTCGTGGCGTTCCGGTGGGACGTCGACCGGATGATCAAGCACCACTGCTTCGCCGAAGAGGTGATCACCCAGGAGGCCACGGCCACCACGGCCTTCACGGTGGCTGGCGAGCGTCTCTTCTCCACCGCGCTCGAGGACCCATCCGCGCCCATGCGGGGACAGATCTTCGTAGACGCCGACGTCGACGGCAGCGGGGACGTCTCCCTCGCGGAGCTGGAGCAGGTGCGGCTCCAGGACGTCGGCTACGACGACGCCGACTGGAACCTCGACTCCCTCGACGAGTTCATCGTCGTGCAGACCTTCTCGTTCCTCCAGACCGACGGCAGCCCGTGCCGCCCCGAGCGACTGGGCGACCCGTACATCGCCCGATGACCGCCTGTGTGCCACGGTGACGGTGGTGAGCGGCAAGACCCAGGAAGCAGACAGCTACGACGCGGTGGCGGAGGACTTCGACCGCCTCGTCGAGCAGTTCGCGTTGCCCCTGGCCGAGCGGCTCGTGGCGTTGGCCGGTGTGGCGCCCGGGGAGCAGGTGCTGGACGTCGGCTGCGGCACCGGTCTCGCGAGCCGCGCGGCCGCCCGACGCGTGGGCGGCGGCGGCAAGGTCCTGGGCGTCGACATCGCCGCCGGCGCGCTGGCCGTGGCCGAGACCCAGGGGCGCCGACAGGGCCTCGTGCCCCACATCCTCCGCTTCGAGCAGATGGACGCCGAGTCCCTGGACCTGGCGGACGGCTCGGTGGACGTCGTGATCTCGCTGTACGCCCTCCTGCACCTCCCCGATCCGGCCGCTGCTCTGCGGGCGATGCGGCGGGTGCTGCGTCCGGGCGGGCGGATCTGCATCGGGATCGGGAGCGGGCCCCCCTTGCGGTCGCTGCCCGGATGGGTCCAACGCGCGCGTCTGGCGCGGCACCGCGCGGTGGACGTGATGGGGCTCGTGGCCGAGGCACCGCGCCAGATCCTCGGTCTCCTGGATGCCCACCTCCCTGCGGCATCGCGTCGAGGCACGGAGGGCAGCGTCGATCTGGGCCGGCGGCCGGGGCGCGCGCTGGGGCGGCTCCTGGAGGCGGAGGGATTCGGCGCGGTCGACCACTCCTGGCGGGGGCGCGTCGACACGGTCGCGGACCCCGACACCTTCTGGCTCCTCCAGTCCACGCTCTGTTCGGAGGCCCGGTACCGGATCCAGGCGGCGCCCCCCGAGGACGTCCAGCGGCTGCGCGAGGCCGTCGTCACCGACGCCTGGGCCGTACTCGATCGCGGCGGCGCCCTCGTCTACCCCCACGGCGCCTGGTTCGTCACCGCCCGCGCCCTCTGACCAAAGGGCTTGGACCCGGCGCGGTCGGCGGTAAGGTGAGCAAAGGGGAGAGGCAGACATGTCCCGAGAAGACGACTCCATCGTTCCCGGCGAGCGCATCGGCCCGTTTCGGCTCGGCAGCACCGAGCAGGAGGTGCTGACCCACGTGGCCGGCGGCTCCGTGCACCGCGAGCAGCGCGGCGCCATGCAGGTCCTGCACGCCGGGAGCCTCTCGTTCTGGTTCGACAGCGGCGTGCTCACCCAGGTGGGCGCTCACAGCAGCTACGGCGGTACGACCGCGCGGGGGATCGGCGTCGGCTCGACCGTCGGCGAGCTGAGCAACGTCGGCCAGGTGGGCCTGGACCTCGACGACGGCGTGCTCGTGCTCGAGGAGGTGGAGGGGATCTGCTTCGACGTCGAGCAGGGCCTCCCGGAGATGTCCCACCTGCTCGCGGCCTCCTGGAGCCGCGACCTGCCGCTCCCGGGCTTCGATCTGGACGCGGACTGGACGATCAGCTGGATCGGCGTGTTCGACCCAGACCGGCTCGCCGAGCTCGAAGAGGCCGAGGACGCAGAGGACGCCGACCAGGCCGAGGGCTAGGAGCCTCGATCCGGCTCAGTTGCAGCTCTCGTTCGCCTCACCGGGGCTGCCCGCGTCCCCGGCGCTGCCGGACCACGGCAGCGTCGAGTCGCACCAGTTGTTCGCGACGTCCACGGCGTCCGCGTTCGTGAACGGCCCGGCCAGCACGTCGCCATCCAGGATGGCGGATACCCCGGCCACGACCACCCCCGAGCCCCACGCAACCGAGGTGATCGGTGTGCCCGTGGCGTCCGTGAGGTCGATGTTGTCGGAGGTGCTGCTCAGGGACAGCGAGCCACCGTAGGCGTAGTCCACGGCCACGCCGCCGTTGGCGTTGCTGTCGGCGTTCCGGCCGAGCACGAGGTAGCCGCCGCTGGGCACGACCAGCGTGGAGCCGGTGGTGATCACGTGGCTGCCGTTGTTGTCCGCGAGCGTCCAGCCCTCGATGTCGATGTCGACGGGCGCGTTGTTGAAGACCTCGATCCACTCGCCGACGCTGTCTCCGACGATGGCCGGGTTCGCCATGAACTCGCTGACGACGACGTCTCCGAGCCCCGCGCCTTCGACCGCGTCGTTGCCATCGGCGCACCCGGTGTCCGCGGCGTCGACGGTCCCGTCACCGTCGTTGTCGACGTTGTCGTTGCACTCGCCGCCGTCGAAGCCACCCTCGGAGGGGTCCGCCGCGCTCGTGCAGGCCGGATCGTCGAGGTCCACCCAGCCGTCGCCGTCGTTGTCGACGCCGTCGGCGCAGGGGCCGGACTCGTCGTCGTCCTGCGCGTCCACGCAGTCCGGGTCGTCGGCGTCGGTGAACGAATCCGCGTCGTTGTCGATGCCGTCGTTGCACTCGGACGTGCCCACGCCCAGCTCATCGAACGGGACCACCAGGCAGTCCGGATCCGCGGCGTCGGTGTAGCCGTCCGTGTCGTTGTCGATCCCGTCGACGCAGTCGTCCGGGGCCGCGCTGGCCTCGTCGCCGTCGAAGCCGTCGTCGCACTCGGTGTCGTCCGCGTCCGCGTCGCCGTCGCCGTCGTTGTCGATCCCGTCGTTGCACTCGATGGACGCGATGGTCCCGCCGTCCTCGTCCGTGTCGGCCGAGAGGCAGTCGGGATCGTTCGTGTCGGTCCAGCCGTCGCTGTCGTTGTCCACGCCGTCCTGGCAGGTGGGGAGCTCGGAGTCGTCTGCGCCGTCTGCGCAGTTGGGATCGTCGCTGTCCACGAAGCTGTCGTTGTCGTTGTCGACGCCGTCGTTGCACTCGGTCGTGCCGGCGTCGGTCTCGTCGCCGTCCGTCACGCCGGTGCAGCCCGGATCCTGGAGGTCGATCCAGCCGTCGCCGTCGTTGTCGGTGCCGTCGGCGCAGGCCGCCGTCTCGCTCGCGTCCGTGGGCAGCGTGCAGTCGGGGTCGTTGCCGTCCACGAGCGTGTCCGCGTCGTTGTCGACGCCGTCGTCGCACTCGCCCGTGGCGGCGTTCACCTCGGACGTCCCGTTCAGGTCGAGGGCGCAGCCCGGATCCACGAGATCGGTCCAGCCGTCGCCGTCGTTGTCCGTCCCGTCGTTGCAGGCGCCCGTCTCGCTCGTGTCGGTGGGCGCGGTGCAGATCGGGTCGTTGCCGTCCACGAAGCCGTCGCCGTCGTTGTCGGCGCCGTCGTTGCACTCCGTGCTCGCGGCGTTGCTCTCGTCGTCGTCGTTGGCGTTCGCGCACCCCGGATCCACCAGGTCCACCCAGCCATCGCCGTCGTCGTCGATCGTGTTGGCGCAGGCCGCCGGATCCAGGTCGGACTCGTCGTTGTCGATGGCGGACGAGCAGCCCGGGTCGTCACCGTCCGTGACGCCGTCGTTGTCGTTGTCGATGGCGTCGTTGCACTCGGTGCCCGAGGGCCCGATCTCGTCGAGGAACTGCGCGCAGTCGGGATCGTCGCCGTCGGTCCAGCCGTCGCCGTCGTTGTCCAGCCCGTCGGTGCAGGGGCCGCTCTCGTCGTCGTCGAGGGCCGACCCGCAGTCGAAGTCCTGGGAGTCGACCTGGCCGTCGCCGTCGTTGTCGGCGCCGTCGTTGCACTGGGTCGTCCCGACGCCGAGCTCGTCGAACGGCGAGCTCGCGCAGTCCGGGTCGGACGTGTCGATCCAGCCGTCGTTGTCGTTGTCGGTGCCGTCGGCGCAGTCGTCCGCGGTGGCGGTGACCTCGCTGTCGTCGAAGGCGGACGTGCACTCGGCGTCGGCTGCGTCCACGGCCGTGTCGCCGTCGTTGTCGGTGCCGTCGTTGCACTGGGTGCCCGCGAAGACGCCGGCCTCGCCGCCCACACCGTTGGGGCACTCCGGATCGTCGGTGTCGGTCCAGCCGTCGTTGTCGTTGTCGAGGCCGTCGAAGCAGTCGGCGGACTCGTCCTGGAACGCGTCGGTGCACTGCGGGTCCGCGGTGTCGATCGTGCCGTCGCCGTCGTTGTCGATGCCGTCGTTGCAGGAGCTGCCGCCCGTGTTCGTCTCGTCGAAGGGATCGAACTGGCAGTCCGGGTCGTCGCCGTCGGTCCAGCCGTCACCGTCGTTGTCGATGCCGTCGCTGCAGTCGTCCGCGGCCGCCGAGGACTCGGATCCGTCGAATCCGTCATCGCACTCGGGGTCGTTCGCGTCGTCGAGGGAGTCGCCGTCGTTGTCGACGCCGTCGTTGCACTCGCCGCCGCCGATCCCGATCTCGTCCTGGAACTGCACGCAGTCCGGGTCGTCGGAGTCCGTCCAGCCGTCGCCGTCGTTGTCGATCGTGTCCGTGCAGGGGCCGGACTCGTCGTTGTCGGCCGCGTCGATGCAGTCGCCGTCGTCGGCGTCCGTCACGCCGTTGTTGTCGTTGTCGACGCCGTCGTTGCACTCGGTCGTGCCCACGCCCACCTCGTCGTAGGGGGCGCTCCAGCAGTCCGGGTCGTTCGTGTCGATCCAGCCGTCGGAGTCGTTGTCCCCGCCGTCGGCGCAGTCGTCCGCGGTGGCCGTCGTCTCGTCGTCGTCGAAGGCGGAGGTGCACTCGGCGTCCGCGGCGTCCGTGCCGTTGTCGCCGTCGTTGTCGACGCCGTCGTTGCACTGGGTCGTGCCCGTCACTCCGAACTCGCCACCGATGCCGCCGGCGCACTCGGGATCGGACGTGTCCTCCCAGCCGTCGCCGTCGTTGTCGATGCCGTCCTGGCAGTCCGCGTACTCGAGCTGGAAGGCGTCGGTGCACTGGGGATCGGCGGAGTCGGTGTTCCCGTCGCCGTCCTCGTCGGCGTTGTCGTTGCAGGACCCGCCGGAGAAGCCCGTCTCGTCGAAGGGATCGAACTGGCAGTCGGGATCCGCGGCGTCGATCCAGCCGTCGCCGTCGTTGTCCGTGGTGTCCGCGCAGTCGTCCGCGGCCGCGCTGGCCTCGGACCCGTCGAAGCCGTCGTCGCACTCCGGGTCGTTCGCGTCGTCGAGGGAGTCGCCGTCGTTGTCGACGCCGTCGTTGCACTCGGTGTTGCCGACGCCGATCTCGTCGTTGAACTGCACGCAGTCCGGGTCGTCGCTGTCGGTCCACCCGTCGCCGTCGTTGTCGACCGTGTCGGTGCAGGGCCCGGACTCGTCGTTGTCGAGCGCGTCGCCGCAGTCGGCGTCGTCCGCGTCCACGGCGCCGTCGGAGTCGTTGTCGACTCCGTCGTTGCACTGGGTGCTGCCGGTGCCGAGCTCGTCGAAGGGGGACGCCGTGCAGTCCGGGTCGCTCACGTCGAACCAGCCGTCGCCGTCGTTGTCGAGTCCGTCGGCGCAGTCGTCGGCTGTCGCGTCGCTCTCGTCGTTGCCGAACGCCGAGCCGCACTCCGGGTCATTGGCGTCCACCATGCTGTCGCCGTCGTTGTCGACGCCGTCGTTGCACTCGGTCGTCCCGGTCACCCCGAACTCGCCGCCTGTGGCGTTGGCGCACTCCGGGTCGTCCGAGTCGGTCCAGCCGTCGCTGTCGTTGTCGATCCCGTCGAAGCAGTCGGCGGACTCGTCCTGGAACGCGTCCGTGCACTGCGGGTCGTCGCTGTCGGTGTTGCCGTCGCCGTCGTTGTCCGCGCCGTCGTTGCAGCTTGCGGTCCCGAAGCCGATCTCGTCGAACGGGAACTGCAGGCACTCCGGGTCGTCCGTGTCGGTCCAGCCGTCGCCGTCGTTGTCCTGGCTGTCGGCGCAGTCGTCCGGCAGCACGTTGAACTCGTCCTGGTCGAACGCGTCGGCGCAGCCGAGATCGTCGGAGTCGGTGAGGCTGTCGCCGTCGTTGTCGATGCCGTCGCTGCACGCCGACGACCCGAAGCCACCCTCGCTGTCGCGGGTGGGGTCGTTGATGCAGCCCGGGTCCGCCAGGTCCACCCAGCCGTCGCCGTCGTTGTCGCCGCCGTCGCTGCACGCGGACGTCTCGTTCTGGTCGAACGCGTCCGTGCAGTCCGGGTCCAGCGCATCCACCGCCAGGTCACCGTCGTTGTCGACGAGGTCGTTGCACTGCGTGCCGCCGGAGCCGGCCTCGTCGTACGGGTCGCCCTGGCAGTCCGGGTCGTCGCCGTCGATCCAGCCGTCGGAGTCGTTGTCCTGGCTGTCCGCGCAGTCGTCCGGGTCCGCCGAGGACTCGTCGCCGTCGGTCGCGTCGTTGCACTCGGGATCCGCGGCGTCCACCAGGGAGTCGGCGTCGTTGTCCACGCCGTCGTTGCACGCGGTGTTGCCGGTGCCGACCTCGTTCTCGCCGCTCACGCAGTCCGGGTCGTCCGCGTCGATCCAGCCGTCGTTGTCGTTGTCCGCGCTGTCGGTGCAGTCGCCGGGCGTCTCGGAGGTGTCGAAGCCGTCGACGCAGTCGGGATCGAGCGCGTCGATCGCGAAGTCCGTGTCGTTGTTGATTCCATCGTTGCACTCGGTCGAGCCGGTGCCGAGCTCGTCGTACGGGCTCACCGCGCAGTCGGGGTCGAGCGCGTCGGCCCAGCCATCGCTGTCGTTGTCCTGGCCGTCGGCGCAGTCGTCGGGCGCGCCGGACAGCTCGCTGCCGTCCGTGGCGTCGTCACACTCCGGGTCGGCCGCGTCGGTCAGGCTGTCGAGGTCGTTGTCGATGCCGTCGTTGCAGGCCACCACGCCGAACCCGGACTCGATGGGCCCGGTCGCGCAGTCGGGGTCCGCCGCGTCGATCCATCCGTCGGCGTCGTTGTCCGCGCCGTCGTTGCAGGCGTCCGCGGCCTCCGCGCTCACCGTGGCGCTCGTGCACTCCGGATCGGCGCTGTCCACCAGGCCGTCGGCGTCGTTGTCCGCGCCGTCGTTGCACTCGAGCGTCGGGTCGAGCCCCGCCTCGGACTCGGTCTGCGCGTCGCCGTCGCAGCCCGGGTCGGCCAGGTCCACCCAGCCGTCGCCGTCGTTGTCCGTCGTGTCGTTGCACTCGGGCACGGACTCGTTGTCGTCGAACCCGTCCACGCAGTCCGGGTCGAACCCGTCGATCGCCAGGTCCCCGTCGTTGTCCGCGAGGTCGTTGCACTGGGTGGTCCCGGTGTTCGACTCGTCGTCGTCCGTCGGGTCGTTGCCGCAGCCCGGGTCGTCCAGGTCCGTCCAGGAGTCCGAGTCGTTGTCGATCCCGTCGGCGCACTCGGGCGTCTCCTCGGAGGCGTCGTTCGCGTCGTCGCAGTCCGGGTCCAGGCTGTCGATGAACGTGTCGCCGTCGTTGTCGGCGCCGTCGTTGCACTCGTTCGTCCCGAAGCCACCCTCGCTCGCGCCGGTCACCGCGCCGCCGCAGCCGGGGTCGTCGAGGTCGGTCCAGCCGTCGGAGTCGTTGTCCGCGCCGTCCTGGCAGTCGCCGAGCTCGGTGGTGCCGAAGCCGTCCGCGCACGCCGTGTCCGCCGCGTCGGTGGCGGCGTCGCCGTCGTTGTCGATCCCGTCGTTGCAGGCGGTGGTCCCGGTGTTCGTCTCGTCGTCGTCCGTCGGATCCGTCGCGCAGCCGGGATCGTCGAGATCGGTCCAGCCGTCGGTGTCGTTGTCCGCGCCGTCGGAGCACTGGGACTCCTCGATGTCCGTCGGGTCTGCGCAGTTGGGATCCGCGCCGTCGGCGACACCGTCGGAGTCGTTGTCCAGTCCGTCGGAGCAGGGGCCCACGTTGTCGAGGCCGCCCTCGGTGGTGTCCAGCGCGTCGGCGCAGCCCGCATCGGCGAGGTCCGTCCAGCCATCGCCGTCGTTGTCGATCCCGTCGTCGCAGTTCGGGGACTCGGACGGATCCGTGCCGTCCGCGCAGTCGCTGTCCGCCGAGTCCACGTCGCCGTCGCCGTCGTTGTCCGTGCCGTCGCTGCACTCGGTGGTGCCGGCGTCTGTCTCGTCGTCGTCCGCGGCGTCGGCGCAGCCCGCGTCCATCGCGTCCACCCACCCGTCCGCGTCGTTGTCGACGGAGTCGGCGCAGGCCGGGGTCTCCGAGTCGTCGGCGCCGTCGAGGCAGTTGGAGTCGGCGCTGTCCACGTCGCCGTCCGTGTCGTTGTCGACGCCGTCCGTGCACTGGGTGGTGCCCGCGTCCGTCTCGTCCGGGTCGGTGGGATCGGTGCAGCCGGGGTCGGCCAGGTCGGTCCACCCGTCGCCGTCGTTGTCGAGGCCGTCGGCGCAGTCCTCGATCTCGGTGGTGCCGTAGCCGTCGTCGCAGGCGAGGTCGGCGCAGTCCGCGCCGCCGTCCTGGTCGTTGTCGAGCCCGTCGTTGCAGGCGGTGCCCGCGGAGCCGGCCTCGGATGTCCCGGTGGGGTCGTTCGCGCACGACGGATCGTCCAGGTCCACCCAGCAGTCGAGGTCGTTGTCGATCCCGTCGTCGCACTCCGGCGGCGGGGGCTCGCCCTCGAGCGGGTCGTTGGCGTCTTCGCAGTCGGAGTCGTCGCCGTCGATCGGTCCGTCGCCGTCGTTGTCGAAGCCGTCGTTGCACTCGGTGTTGCCGAAGCCGCCCTCGTCGTCGTCCTCGGCGTCGTCGCAGCCGGGGTCGGCCAGGTCAATCCATCCGTCGGAGTCGTTGTCGAGCCCGTCGTCGCACGCGAACACCGGCGGCTCCACGAACTCCACGTCGTCCGTGGCGTCCTCGCAGCCGTCGTCCTCACTGTCGATGAGGTTGTCGCCGTCGTTGTCGACGCCGTCGTTGCACTCGTTGGTGCCGAAGCCGCCGGTGGCCTCGCCGTCGGGGTCGCCGTCACAGTCGGGATCGGCGCTGTCCGTCCAGCCGTCGCCGTCGTTGTCGAGCGTGTCCTCGCACGACAGGACCGGCTCCTCTTCCATCGCCAGCCCCTCGACCAGGGCCGTGATGATCTGGCCTTCGGCGACGGTGTACGGCTCGCTCTGCGGGGCGCTCGCCACGACGTCGTTCGAGTCCTCGATGCCCAGACCCGCAGCCTGGAGCGTGAACGTCAGGGGGACGTTCGCGCCCGGATCCAGTCCGATGACGGGGAACGCGCCGCTGGCCCGGTACGCCTCGGTGGCGAAGGGGATGATCAGCTCGAGCGTCTCGTCGCCCTGCACATCCTCCATCCGCATGTCGTCGACGCCCAGCGGCCCTGCCGGGTAGGGCACGCCGTCGGCGTCGACCAGTGGCGTGGACGGGGAGAGGATCACGGCGATGCTGCTCGTGCCGTCGAGGACCTCCTGGGTCTCGTCCGACTCGATCGCGATCTGGATGTAGGCAGCGGGGCCGTCCACGGCGTCGTCGTCGTCGTCGGCGGGGCAGCCGACCAGGAAGAGCAGGGCCAGGGAGCAGAGCGCACGCCAGCGTGCAGAGCGGAGTGATGTCATTCGGGCCTCGTCCGGGGTCGCGGAGCGCATGCGAAGAGCGAAGAGGTGCGCGGTCAGGGGAGCGCCAGGCGGATGTCGGTGTCCGGCAGCGTCAGGCCGGGGTCGGGATCGGGGTCCGGCTCGCCGCTGTTGGCGGCGGCACCGGCGATCACGGCGACGGCCACGGCGGCTCCGACGCCACCTCCGACCGCCGCCCAGAACCCCGGACGCTTGGCGAGCGGGGGCGCGCCGTCCTGGGTCTTCGGGGGGCCGCCGGCGAGTCGACCGCTCCGCCCGCCGAACGAGAAGGCCTCGAGCTTCGCCGCCACGACGACCTTCTTGTCCTCTTCCACCAGCACGCTCTTGATGAAGTCCGTGTGGTCCGCGGCGGTGACCCGCACCGAGTAGCTGCCGGGCTTCAGGTTGCCGACGGAGCGCTTGCCGGCGCCCACGTCGACGCCATTGATCAGCACCCGCGCGTCACTCACCGAGGGCTTGACCTCCAGCGTGCCGCTCTCCGTGACCAGGGTCAGGTCGATGTTGACCGACTTGCCGGGATCCACCACGACCTGCTGCAGGACGGTGGACCTCCCCTTCGCCTCCAGGCGCAGGCCGTGGGAGCCAGGGGCGACGGGCTCGATGGTGACCGGCGTGGGCCCCTGCTCCTCCCCGTCCAGGAAGGCCATGGCGCCCGGCGGATCGCTGGTGAGGACGATGGTGCCCAACGAGCCGCGGAGGCTCACCTCCACCGGGGTGACGACGCCGGGCTTCAGGTCGACCTGGGCGTTCCAGGAGCCGTAGCCCTCGGCCTCGACCGTGACTTCGTGCCTGCCCCGCGGAGCCGGGTCGACGATGACCTTCTGCCCGGTGCCGACCTGCTCTCCGTCGAGCGACACGGTCGCGCCGGCGATGTCGATGGTCACGACGAGCCCAGGCTCGATGCGCACGAGGCGCGCGCGGATCTCGACGCTGGTGTCGGGCTTCAGGTCGATGTCCTGGGAGAAGTCCTCGAACCCGTCCCGGCGGATGGTCACCGTGTGGCGTCCGGCCTCGATGATCTCCAGGAACGGGGTCTGGCCGGCAGGTTCACCATCGACGAGGACCCAGGCGTCTTCGACGTTGACCTGGACGTCCAGGATGCCCGTGGCCTGGGCGGTGGCGTCCCGGGGCAGGAACACCAGGGCGAGCAGCGAGAGCGCGGCGGTGAGGGCCGCAGTCCTGAGGGTCATGCAGTCTCCGAAGCCGGTCCGCCCGGCCGTGCGCTGTCGGCGGCCCGCGACCGGGCACCTCGGAGGCCCCGCCCCCGCGTGGCTTCTCCCCGACGTAGCGGACCAAATCTATCACGCGCGCGTGAGGCGAGCAGGGCGCCCCCAGGCCCGCCGTGGTGGGGTCCGCGCCTCTGCGCCGGTCTCTGAGTGGGTCGCCGGATCAGGTCGCGTCGCCGTCCAGCCAGCGCGCGGCGCCGGGTCCGAGGGAGCGCTCGTTGGCGCGGCGGACCGTGACCTTCTCGCGGTCCAGGTACTCCAGGAAGGGCATCGCGTGCCGCCGGGTGAGCCCGCTGATCTCCTTGAAGTCGACTGGCGTCATCGGCGCCCCGGATGCCATGAAGGCGGCCACCCCGCGCACGAGTTCGGCGAAGGACTGCGCGCCCACGAAGAAGTCGTCCCGGACCCGCAGCAGGCGTCCGCGGGCCACGAGCCACCCCACTGCGTCCGGCGGCAGCGCGAGTCCCTCGGCCGCGTCTTCCAGATGCGGTGGATGCACGCCGCCCTCCTCCAGCCGCTCCACCAGGCGATCGAGGGCCGCGGCAGCGTCGGCGTCCGGCTCCGCGCGGTGGTCGGGGCGGGCGAGGCGAGGGCCCCGTCGCTCGATCCCCGCCTCCGCGCTCAGCTTGGGGAGCAGGGCGTCGAACACCCGCGCCTCGGGGGGCGGGACCAGCGCCTGCCGGACTTCGTTGACGAGCGGTCCG
>ENA-OWNT01002419-OWNT01002419.1-seawater-metagenome-genome-assembly--contig:-NODE-2419-length-19605-cov-5.111122_pt1 | contig 19605 bp, 14 predicted proteins | sample MGYA00238136_ERZ651165 | MGnify/ENA primary metagenome ERZ651165 (study PRJEB26861, sample SAMN08777766) | seawater metagenome | isolation source: coastal seawater | place: USA: Florida | collected...
GCCGTGACTCGTTGGCATGCGGCGCGCAAGCGCGAAGCCGACGAGCGGGCACGAGTTTTGGAAGACTTGACGAAGAGGGCCAGTGCGTTGGAGAAAAGGGTTGCAGCCCTCACGCAAGACAACAACACGCTGTCGTCACAGTTGAGTGAGCTGAAGGCAAAAGAGGAGGCGAGAGCCAAAGCAGAAGCGGAGGCGAGAGCCAAAGCAGAAGCGGAGGCCAGAGACAAAGCGGCAGCGGAGGCGGAGGCAAGGGCACTGGCTTTGATGATGTGTACGTATCGTCGGTGACTGTTCTGGAGGTCCACTCGTCATTGACGGTTTGCGCTGTCAACGTTTGCCACTTGTGCAGTGAGTACTTGGACTCGTGGTGTATCGGTGACACTGTCGATCACCCACCTCGACTTGGGCCGCCGAAGTATCGTAGGTATGACAGAACTTTCTTTGCAAACTGATATGTAGTTCTCACGTGTTCCAGCCACCCACGCATTCACGTGCCCGTTTGTTTTTCGACAGGTCGCATCCCAACGGAGCTCGGCCACCTGTCTGCACTCGCAGTCCTCAACTTGCAACACAACCAGCTGACGGGTACGTGTGACTAAAAACTCACTTCATTGTATTTGCCCAACGCCGTTGCCCACTCACTCCTTGCCCCCCTTGCTGCACAGGTCGCATTCCAACTGAGCTTGGGCAGCTGACTGCACTCAGAGAGCTCGACTTGCGCTACAACCAGCTGACGGGTGCGTATGACCAGAGCTCACTTCATTGCAACTGACCAACGCCGTTTCCCACTCAATCCTTGGCCTGCTTGCTGCACAGGTCGCATCCCAACAGAGCTCGGGCAACTGACTGCACTCATAAACCTCTACTCGCAGAACAACCAGCTGACGGGTGCGTGTGACCAAAACTCACTTCATTGCAACTGACCAACGCCGTTGCCCACTCAATCCTTGGTCGGCTTGCTTCACAGGTCGCATCCCAACAGAGCTCGGGCAGCTGACTGCACTCAAACAGCTCTACTTGCACGGCAACCAGCTGACGGGTGAGTGTGACCAAAGCTCGCTTCATTGCAACTGACCAACGCAGTTTCCCACCCAATCCTTGGCCGGCTTGCTGCACAGGTTGCATCCCAACCGAGCTAAGCCAGCTGACTGCATGCACACACCTCGCGTTGTGCAACAACCAGCTGACGGGTGCGTGTGGCCAAATCTCGCTTCATTGCGACTGACCAACCCCGTTTCCCACTCATTCCTTGGCCTGCATGCTTCACAGGTCGCATCCCAACAGAGCTCGGGCAACTGACTGCACTCACGCACCTCGAATTGCGCAGCAACCACCTCACGGGTGAGTGTGACCAAAAACTCGCTTGTTTTCAATTAGCAACCGACGTTTTGCAGTGTTCCGTCTTGCCTCTGACTATTTCCGTGTGCCTCGGTTTGTTGATAGATTCTGGCGACTTCAAGCGCTTCATGAAGTCAACAGTCCCGAATTGCACCGTTTACAGTGCTTGAACATATGCATGGGAGCTGTGCGACACAAAGCTTTGCAAGATTGACATTCCCAAGAAGACGATTGCAATCCGCTACGTAATAGCTTGTCGCGCCATTCGGCGCCGATAATGTTATGTGACAGAAACGTAGCCGAATTCGCTGTAGGTCGTAAATACCGTGGCTTTCGCCAACGACACTGACCCCGCAAGAATTCAACAACTTGAACAACAGCAGCTGCGGCGCCAGTTGCCGTCGACCGGCTGGACATCCGTTATTGGATACCATGCGTGACACTAACACGGGAAAAGTATCTCGAACTGGCGATAGCCCACAACAAACTATCGTGAAGGCAATGAGTGCTATTCATGGAGGATCAACGCAGCAATCCTCATGTGTGGCTGTGCTTCACTTCGTAAGTTGGATGCTGTTGGCTCTGCGTTGGCTATGACTTTCACCGCGCACCAACACTGCGCACAAATGTTGCCAACACGATGCCATCTTTCGTCGAAAGGGTACCATTCATGGTATCGAAAATAACCAAGGTGATCCTCTTGCGGCGCCACTTTTCTGTGGCGCGACATCAACTATTCTGATGTCAGAGTGTTCTCAGCAAGGTTTGAATATTTTACGTTGCTTTGTTGCACTTTCGAACAATGATTCATGTGAACCGCTGTGCCTTCCCACAAAATGCGAATTCGACTCCGGTTGAGTTCACGTTTTGCATCGTCGTTGCCGTTTGGTTGCCAGCTGCAACAGCACCACTATAATACTTGCGAATAGAACCGTCGACAAAGTATGATTGTTTGATGTAGTCACTGTTGTTGGGATTGTCTTCGTGAACTCTAATTCATATCTCACCGATAATGAAGTAAATGGGTGACGATAAGCACGAATCGAAGGGTGCTCGGACTGAAAGCTGATGTAAGCAGGCGATGGCACGACTACAGCATGCAATGCACAACAAAAAAGTTCGGTTCAAGACCCAGGAATGCGGACCGGTCTTGATATTACTGCAATCAACAACTTCGAGACAACTCGGTGGTTGAGCACTAGCTCTAGAATTTGTGAGGGTTCACTGGCTGAGAGCGCTCTGTAGCATGCTGCAAATACTGTTTGCGGACGCGGCGTCCGGTGATTTAGCCTGTACTGCCAGTGTGCCGTTCGCGACTCTGCAATAGATCAACACCGGGACATTTCCAGCGGTCTTTGCGGCGCCACTGACTTCGCCCGTCTGCTCGATACCCGAAACCGCAAACACACCCAACTGTGCACAATGAGCAACAACGCAGCAAGTGTTGTTAATCGCCACGAACATGGGCCAATTGAGGAATGCAACTGGAGGAATGCAACTCCACAAGAACGTACTGAACCAAGCCGGTGATACAGCTGTGACGCCCGTTGAAGTGCGGGAGTTGCGAAAGACGCCTCGTGCATTCCATTGAAGTTCTGACAACAACGTTACAATCGAAATGTTGGGACGCCAGTCAAAGCACAGATGCGAGTGTTGACAGTTCTAGAACTCTCGCCAAATTTACCTGATTGTTCCCCCATTGAGCCATGAAAACTTGTTGAGTGACCTGCAGTGGCTGAAACGTTGGCGAGTGTGAGGCTGGTGCGGGTTCAAACAAGGTACTTGAGATCGGCGATGACACGGCCGGTGATGAAGTTCCCGCCGAGGGGGCCGCCGAGGGGGCCGCCGACGGCGAGCCACCGCGCGCCTGTTCCACGCGTTGTATCAATGCTTCCTTGGTCCCAAGCTGATTCAACTTCAACTTTCTGCATTCAGCCCTAAGTTCTTTAAGTGTCCACTGTGATACGGGCTTAGGACCGGAGTTCACACGTCGTCGTTGTTGCTGCTGTTGTTGCTGTTGTTGCTGTTGCTGCTGTTGCTGCTGCGTGGGAAGTTGCGTGGTAGCAGATGCTGACGCGCCTCCAAAGAAATCTTGGGATGCTGCCGTTGATGAGGTGGCCTCGAGTTGTGCCGTGCCAAAGAAAGAATCTTGCGACTGCACGGGGGCAGCGGCAGGGGTAGGTGCGGCCTCGAAGTCGAAGCCTGTTCGTGGTTCTTGTGGCTGGCTGCGGGGGGCACCGAAATTCACCACAATGCCACCTGCCGCGGACGCGGCTCCGGTGCCTCCTGCCTCAAGTCGGCTGATCAAGCTAGCCTTGGTTCCAATCTGCTTCAGTCCTCGCTTGCGGCACTCCTGTCTTAAGTCCTTAATCGACCAATTCCTGAAGTCCGACATGTCTTTCGCGACCCGTTTCGGAATCGTGTGTTGTGTTGCAGCAGCAGGTGCGGCTGTTCCACCTGAGCCGAAGAAGTCGCCAGACGATGAGGGGGCAGGCCCTGGCGCCGGTGCAGTCGCCGCGCTTGACGACGCACGCGGTGACATAAAGTCCTGCAATGGATCGTCAGAAGCAGGACTTTCAGCAGCACTCTGGGCGACATCTATTGCGGAACGTTGCAACACTGGTGCTACTTGTGGTCGTCCGAAGTCCACAGCTATCGGGGCAGCGGATGCAGTGGGAGTGCCTGCTCCGCCCGCATCTGATGTTTCCAATCGGTTCACGAGGTTTGCTTTGGTGCCTATTTGTTTAAGACCACGCCTGCGCAGCTCCGCACGTAAGTCCTTAATGCTCCACGCGCCGTACTTGGACGCATTGTCGGTGGCGGAATCAGAAGACGCAACAGATGAGGCTGTTGCATTTTGTGCGTCGTCATCATTGGCAGTGGAGAAACTGATGGCATCTTGTGTTGGCGCTGAATTGTTTGTGGTCGCCACAGGGGATATAAAGGCGGCCAAAGGGTCACTTGGGGACAGCTGCCCCGCGACTGTTTGTTGTGGAGAAGTATCCACTTGGTTTGGCACAACGTTTCCTCCAGCCACCACAGGAGTCGCTTTCCGACCAAAGTTGACGACGACGGCGTTGGCGGCGGTCGCCGGCTGTGCTGTTCCGTCATCGGCGGCTCGCAGACGCTCCTGCAACTGAGACTTGGATCCGATTTGGCGCAGACCACGCTGACGGCACAGCAGTCGTAGTTCCTTGAGCGACTTATCGTATGGATCCCGTGCTGGAGCTGGAGCCGGAACGGGAGCCGGCGCAGCGCTGTCATTACTGTCGGCAGCGGTTGTCGACGCAGACCCGAAATCGAACTCTGAAGGCTCAGAAGCTGGAATTTGACTCTCACCAAAATTGAATCCAGCACCAGCTGCCGACCCGGCAGCCGCTTGCGGTGTAGCGTCAGTGGTAAAGTCGAAGCCTTGTCCGGACGCTGGCTCCCCAGATGACTCTGGCTCGGTAGAAGTTGCTTGCCCGATTCCAGACAAGTCAGGTAGACCGTCACTTTGACCGATACCAGACAAATCTGGTTCCGCTTCTTCAACTGCGCCAATAGTTTGCCCAAGTCCAACGGCAGAATCAGCCGCCGCGGGGGCAGGTTGGGGAACACCGAAGTCACCGATACCGCCAAGATCCGGCTCGCCGACGCCGCCAACATTGGAATCACCGACACCGCTAAGATTCTGGTCGTCGGCATCACCAAGACGCGAACCACCGACACCGCCAAAGTGCGGCTCACCGGACCCACCAATACCGCTAAGATCGGGCTCACCAGCATGCGGAGTGGTCGTACCGAACTCCAATGTGCCAGACTCATCACCAATGGCAGGGTTCGCAGGCGGCAGCTGCTCCGTTCCCTGCCCGGTTTCAGCACCCTCGTTGAAATCGGCGTTGTCTTCACCTGTCGCTACGAACCCCTCGTTCTGTGAAGACACTCCAAAGCTTGCAGGGTCTGCTTCGTTGCTTCGGGACACATCTGCCATTTCGAAAGCCGCCGTCACACTATTGTCACCGTCAGGCGACAACCCAGCGAACGGATCGTTCGCCGCAGCGGCGTGGGGCGTGGTGTTGCTTGATTCAGAATCTGCCACACCCATGCTAGCGGTTTGGGTACCATCACCATCATTGGTGGGCTCACCTGCAGCCGAAGATTGGTTGCTAGCATCGCCTTCCATTCCTGCAAATGGATCCGCTGGTGCATTGGAATCATCTGCTGCGAATTGGAACGAGGAGCTGGTTGCAGGAGCTGTCGAACTTTCGCCAAAGTCGAACCCATCTCCGTTCACGGCCGTGGGTGCTGTGCTTTCGCCGAAAGAAAAGGCATCATTACTGCCACCGTTTGAATCTGCAAAAGTGAAGCCGTCGTTAGACGCCGCCGGAGCAGCGGGGTTTGCCAGTGCTGCGTCGGACTCTTCAAGGCGTTGGATCAGCTGTGCTTTAGTTCCAAGCTGTCCCAGTTGGCGCTTACGGAGCTCCAGCCGCAGTTTTCTAATGCCCCATCCGGCGTAGCCTTCAAGCTTGGGCTTTGATGGAGGAGCTGCCTGCGCCGTTGTTTCCACGGCGGAGTCCAGCGGCTTGTCGCCGCCAAAATCAAAGCCTACGTCCCCGCTTGAGTTGTTGGCTGTATCGTCGTTTGCACTTGCTGCCCCAAAAAAGAACCCACTATCGCTACCAGCACCTCCAGAGTCAAGCTCAAGGACTGCTGCATTGGCGGGGCCTGCACTGCTGAACTCCCACTTAGGCACATCGTCGTAAATTTCGAGAAGTTGGGTGTACAACTTCGCCTGCACAGCCACAAAAAAACATGATGACCACGCACTTGAACACATACAATATCTTGAGTTGCTGCGACACTAAATACTCGGCAAAACGCACCAGTGTTTCTCGGCTTTGGCCATATATCTTTACGATCGTGTCTACATTTTCCGTTTTCGCAGGGGCGTGTTCATTGTAGAAGTCGACGAGTGCCTCTCGAAGGCCTGTAGAGACAGTGCACACTATCGGCTGACAGACGACGAAGCAAAGTGCAAGCGTTGCAATACGGTGATTAATACCTTGCACAGACAAAGACTGTCCAGAAGCTGGTGACTTGTGTTCGTCTTTTGTGGGAGTAGTATTGGAACTGCCGCTACCAAATATGTCCTTCACGCCATTCCAAGCAGGAAACACTCCGTATTGCTTTCGCAGATCCAGGAACAAGTCGCGAATCGCGTCGGTGTCGCCATCAATGGCTTCAGCGAGAGTCGTTGCCGAGGCCGCTTTGGAAGGGTCGTGTTTGTGCATGAACTGCTGAAGTGCGGTGCTCAGGTCATCGGTTGCAGTCAGGCGCATATTCCGATTTGAGCCATCGCTGGAAAGCACACTTGCAGGCGCGGGACGATTGAAGCTTGCGGCGAAATCGTCAAGCGCGCTGGCGCTGTCGCTGCGTGCGTTTGAGTTGAAATCAAAGCCCAGCGAGGTGGTCTCCGGCTCCGACTCCTTCGCACGCTCCAGCTCTTTTTGCAAGGCTGCCATCTGTGTGGCCATGCCAGCGAGCGATGCAAAGTCTTGAGCAGCTGTCGCGGCTGCCATAGCTTGTTGCAGCGTCTGCATTTCACTCTCGATGTCGGCGCGGGGTCGAGCGGCTTTCATGAAGCTGAACATCGGCGCTGCTTTTGCCAGAGGGGAGTTGGCAACTTCGGCCTCCGCGTCGCCGCTTTCTTTCGCCGCGTCGTTTTCCTTGAGCCGCTTGATCAATGCAGCCTTGGAGCCGAGCTGGCCCAACTTGCGCTGTCGCAATTCCAGCCTCAGCTCCTTCACACTCATTTCCTCGTACGCAACAGGGCCGTCCTTCGACCTGGCTTTCTTTACCTTGACCTTTTTGCCTGTCACCAACAACGAAGTGCGGAGTCAAGCTCGCGGTGTCATTGGCGAATATTGCACGCACCGAACCGCAACAGACCTGAGCTAAAACCAGCAAGTCCTACTCCGAGGCCTTCAGGTTGAGAGTTATCCAACTCTTCCAGGCCAGGGATAACGGACGCGCCAATGGAATCAAGGTCAGTTTTTCGATCGGCAACGGCATCATCAAACTCGAAGTGGTCATCACCGCCTCCCTCGCCTTCAAATTCACTGTAGGAAACAAAAACATGCAAACACAAACCAACTGCCGTCAACCCATTGTATGCAAACCACAACATTGATGCAGGCGCAACGCTGCCTCGGCAGCATGCATTTTTAGAACTTTTACGCCAATACGTACGGTTGGTCTTCGATAACAAACCCGTCCGCCGCTGCGCCCATCCCGAATACTGAAGCACTGTCGCTCCGCGGTTTCGGAGGTGCCGACGGCCGTCGTCCTCCCGCATCCGATGTGCCTTGGCGATCGTGTTCATCAACATCGAACTGATCCCCGGTCACACCGAACGGGTCTTGCTCTTCGTTCGCAGGCTCCCCGTCGTCGCTGGCGTGCGCAACACCGCCCGACGGTTCATCCCCCAAGGCATGCACGTTTTCGTCGGATTGCTCGTGCTGCTCCGGAGCTGGGAAGTCATCGGCGGAGCCAAACCCAAAGTCGCTGGCCCCACGCGCTCGGAACACCCCGCCATCGTCGCCGGACTCAGCATGATCTTGGAAGTGGGCACCACCGACGTGTTGACCGTCCACATCCTCGTCACCCACATGCCCACCATCCAACGCAAAGTCGTCGTCGCCGTCGTCGCCCCAAAAATCGTCGCCATCATCGTCTTGCTGGCTGCCGAACGGGTCGTCATCGTCATCGGGAGTAATGGCCCGGTTCTGCGGCGACGCCGGCGAGAACGGATCGTCATCGTCGGCGGGGTCAGGCTCTCGTTGACTGGCGGGCTTGCACTCCGGGTTCGCGTCGATGTATGCCTGGCTCTTGGGGTCGATTTCGACGCCAGCAGCCAGCAGCAAGCGAACACATTCGTTGTGCTTGAAGCCGCACGCCATGCGCAGGGCAGACCACGCACCCTTCTTCAGCTTGGCTTCCAGATTTGCTTTCGCATTGATTATCACTTCGAGAGCCCCCGCGTGCCCTTTACTGGAACTAATGATGGCAGGTGTGGCGCCATCAATTTTCGCCTTGTCCACATCTGCTCGAGCTGCTACTAACTGTGTGACGATCTGGGTATTGCCCTGGTGGGCTGCTATGAAAGTTGCCGAAGCGCCCACTTTGGTGGTGGCATTGGCGTCTGCCCCGGCCTCGAGCAGGGCCGCCACGATCTTCGTGAAACCCTGCTGTGCGCAGACGGTGAGGGCATTGTCCCCGCTCTCTTCAGATGCCTCGTCAGGTCGCGCCTTATGCTCCAGCAACATGCGAACCACGGCCTCGTTGTTTGTGCAAGCCGCGATGTAGACTGGTGTAAAGTTGCCGTCAAGTGGCTCGTTCACATCGACGGTACCAGAAGCAAGTAGGTCACGCACTTCGTCAACATCTTTCTCTTGGCACGCGGCGTGCAGCGGCGGGAGATCTTCGGACTCTTCACTGCTGCTCGTCACGTCTTCCTCGGACATCGCAACGTGTCGCTGAAGCACGACCGACAGCTGAGCTGGTTTTGCGCAGTGCTTCGCAAGTGTACTGGGAAGGAAACTTCCGTGGCCAGTCTGACGACGGCGAGTGAGTAATTCTGTGGTGCGGCTCGAAGGAAGCACCACAACGTTCGACCCGCAGTCTGCACGAACTACTACAAACCGGGCGTCCTCAAACGAACCCCGCAAGCAACACGCGGCGCGGGAGCGAACAGCCGCCAGGAACAACGAACCGAGGGCAGAAACAACCAGGCGGGAAACGAAAGCAACAACAAAAGGGACAGAAAAGAAACAGCAACGAACAGGGCTACCTCCACTTTTTGCCCAGTGAGGCGACGAACGTGCGTGTCCTTCCTCATACAAGCAACTTCGCGAGTTAAGGCCGATGCTGTTGGGGGAGAGAAAGGAGAACGCGCCATCAACGGATCAGGACAAGCTGGAACAGCTGCACAGTCGACCATCAGCACAAGAATAAGCGCAAACTGGACATCACGACCACTCTCTGCCGACACCAGCACTTTGAACGCCGTCGACAAAGATGGGATGACGTGCCGCAACCACTTAAACGTGCAACAACAGCCGCCAGCGATAACAAGATAACAACAACGTTGCAGAGATCATCCCCAAACGGAACACTGCGAAACGCCGCGACAGACACTGCGCACATCCAACGACAACGGCGACGACGACGACGAAAACAACGACGACGAAAACAACGACGACAACGCACTCAAACGAAGCAATGGAGCAACGAAACAACGAAGCAACGAAGCAACAAAGCAACGAAGCAACGAAGCAACGAAGCAACGAAACAACGAACGAACGAACGAACGAACTTCGATGAAAACTCACTCACTCACTCACTCACTGTCACTCACTGTCACTCACTCATCGAATTCGACAGCCAGGCTGTCAGCCACTCACTCACTCACTCACTCACTCACTCACTCACTGTCACTCTCAGCTCTCATTGACTGACTGATGATGGATGACTGATGGATGACAACAAACCTGTTCTGCATCCCTTCAATTCTCACGCTACAGTAGTTCCGCCTTTCTCCATTCATTTCTCGTTGTACTTCTGCATACATTCCCTTACAGAAACTCTCTGTTTCGTACTGTACTCCGCGTTTTCAAAACGCAAATGAAAAATGGGAAAATGCAAAATGCAAAATGCAGTGCCCGCCGCTCCCACCACACTGCACTTCGTACAAAAAGTACTATGATGTCTCGTACTTTCAGTACGCTCCCTTTCATGCCCACTCACTATCAATTGAACTCTAAGTACTTGTTACAATGTACTTTTAGTACTAGTCTAGTGGTGTGGGCACGACGGTGAGATTGCACTGTGGGTACATAATTAGTAGTACTATTGGTATGATGGTTATTAGAATAGAAATTAGGGAAGTTCACTGGACGGCGGCTCGGGACAGCAGGAGAACCGACAACTGATCACCGCCGCCGTCAGCGAAACTGGGAGTCAGTCACTCAATTCTATTACACCGTCGCAGTCAGCCGGCGTACTACCATCCGTCAGTCAATCAATACTATTACTAAACTTCGGCGTCCATCGGAAATCGGTCACTCAATTCTATTACTGCTCCGCCTTCACTGGGCGACATTCACCGCTGCAGTCAATCAAGTCTATTACGTTGCGAGGTAGCGCGGCTCGGTCAATCAAATCTATTACGAAGAGAGTCGCTGTGGGCGTGAGCGTGTCCGTTCAGTCAATCAACGCTATTACGAAAGTGTTGTGTTGGCAGCGTGCTGGGCACTCGCTGTGGCTGACAGTCAGTTCGTTCGTTTGTTGTTCGTTGTTCGTTGTTCGTTGTTCGTTGTTCGTTGTTCGTTGTTCGTTGTTCGTTGTTCGTTGTTCGTTGTTCGTTGTTCTCTTCAAAGGTCGCGAAGGTTGCGAAGGTTGCGAAGGCTGTCGAGGTTGTTGGAGGTCCATGTTTGTTGTTCATTGTTCGTCGTTCGTCAATCCTACGTTCTCAGAAAGCTGGCCGCACATAAAGTGTTGACATCATTTTTCAGCGACCGATCTGGCGTCGTTGGCAGCACATTGCCGTGCAAACCGAGGCACTCCGGTTCGCACTCGGTGGGGTGAACCGCTGACCTTTGTTTTTGTGACTTTTCGACAACACGCTGCTCAGTGGGAGCGGGCAAACCTGCGGTGCAACGTCCAGGCATGTCGGTGCCAAGCAGCAAGCAGCAGAGCCCGCCGTCACGATACGTGATGCGGTTGCAGCCAACCCCAGAGCGTTCGGCAGCGCACCACAGGCGGCGGCTGTCTGAGTCGGACGCCAAGCCCACGTCTTCGATCAAGAAACCGAACTTGAGCCTCAGAATACCAAAAGTGGAACATCCTGACGCCGCACCTATTCGACTCTCGTTCCGAGATCCTGACAGCTCCCCGGAACAGTCTCCGAGCTTCGAGGAGGAGAAGCCGTTCCACACGACCGCGCAGGAACGGAAACGTCTCGCGGACGCCATCGAAAAGTTCTACTTGGTCCATGCGCCGCACAAAGCGCACCAAGCCGATGCCATCGCCAAAGCCTTCGGATCGAAGCGCAATGGCGTTTCTGAGCTGTGGGAAAAGCTGCGCAGCATCTACGGGGCGGTGCCCCAGTACTCCACGGACGGAGGTGCCGCCGACGACGACGACGACTCAAGCGACGACGAGTCCACGCTTTCATCGGCCAGTTCAGTTGACGACGACGATGACGACGACGACAGTTCTTCCGACGACTTGAGCAAGTATGACTACCGCCGAAACGATAGCCGGAGGGTCATTCCCAAGAAGGTCTGTGCAAGCCACGCGCAGAAAACATCGTTGCTGCACCTCGTACACCCTCTCATCCGCGTCGTCTGCCGTGACTTTTTTTTGCGTTTGATGCCTCCTTGATCTGAACTGCGCAGGAGACAAAGAAAACTTCGCCTCCTGGTTCTCCGCGACTTGCCGCTGCCATTCACGCCTTCTATGAAAAGCACGCGCCGCGGAAAGCTTTCCAGGCTCCCCGCATCGCGAAGGTGTATGGCAATCGTGAGAATGGGATTGAGATCCTGTGGGGAAAGTACCGAGACCTGTACGGCGACGTCCCCGATTACCCGCCGTCTAACACCTACGACATCGACGAAGAATTCCCCGCCAACGTGTCCTCCAACCTTGACAGCTCGTCGGATGACTCCAGTGACGCCGTCAATCTCATGTCGGAGTCGTCGCGGGAGCCCAGTCCTGTACCCCAGGGCTCTGCGCTTGGACAAACCGCGTCCGAGCGCCAAAGGAGTCCACAGCGCGCACAGCGCAGCCCCTCGAATTCTGCCGTTGCAAACCTTTTGTCGGGCAACTACTCCGGACTAGGTCAGGGCCCGTCGCATGCAGATATGACGTCGCCGAAGGTTCGTGTTGCGCGCGTGGATACTCGTTGGTGTCGTGCGCCCCGTCACTTCTCTCACCCGGCCTGCCCCTGCATGCGGCATTGCGCTGCTGTGTTCAATTCAACAGCGACCAGGAGAGATCGGCGCGGAGTTATTGCGACAGAATCGTGCCCCGAGCCCAATGAAGTGGTCCTTGAATAACTGGCCGGCCTTGGGGAGCAACGGTGGTGGCTATCGTGGTCCTATCGGCAGCAGTCCCAAAAAGCGCGCTCTGCGCAGCCCACGAACGTCTTTCACAGCGGCTTTGGGGAGCCCGCGGACGTCGTTCACGCTGGGATCGGCAACGCCGGCTTCACAGGCGGACTCGGCTTCAGTCGACTCAGCTGCCGCCGCTGGCGAAGCAGCAGCCGCTGCAGAGACTGGCCGACCCCTGAGTCACTCCCCCACGCGGCGGCTCAAGTCACCGCGGCGCAGTAGCGCGGGCAAGTCCACGTCGAAGAAGTCGAAGAGTCTGTCGCCCGCACCAAAGGGCATCAAGGCTCGCAAGAGCCTTCGTGCCCGTGCGATGCAGGTGCGAGCTGCAATCCGATTCAAGCATGCTTTCGGGGCCAAGGCCTTTGGACCTGACGCAGCCGCCAGTGCCGCAGCTGCGGCCGCGAAGGCGGCAGGGTTTGAGGATCCCCGCGAGGTCGAGGGCGTCCAACCGGAAGATACAACAGAGCTGAAGGTACCGAACCGCTTCAAGGCCCGGGCACAACAGGTGCGCGCTGCCATTCGATTCCGCAGCGCTTTCGCTGCCGCCGGGGTTTCGTCCGAGCAGGCAATCCAAGCCGCTGCCGCTGCTGTTCGTGAGAAGCAAGAAGATAACACAACAATTGACGACGGCGACGAGGACGCGCCACACAACAAGTTTGACACAGACAGCGAAGACAACGACTCCTTCTCTGACGACAGCGCGAGTGAGGACGCCGCCAGCCACGCGTTTTCCGGTGACGACGACAGTTCATCTGTTGGTCAAGATGCCAGGCGCAGCGAGCGTCGTTCACGCGCGGCCGTCGACCGCCGGACGCTAGCGTCGCCACGCGCCCGCAGTTCACCTTCAAAGTCTACGAACGCTGGCGAGGACGCAGGTGCTGGCTTTCTGTGCCCTCTGTGCCACACCCGCTTTGCCGTCATGGAATCGTTGCTGCACCACCATGACGACTGTGATGGCACGCCTCTCTCGCCCGAAGAAATTGAAGCTGTCCACCAAAGTTCGCCCGAGCCCAAGTTTCATGCGGTGCCGACTTTGCCGTCGCCTACGAATGCCGATGGTGGCGACGAAGAAGGGGCACACGACGCCACTTCAGTCCCGAAAGTGCTGGGGCAACTGTTCCACAGCATCTTTGACCGTGCAAAAGTAGTTTTGGGCCGGCCCAGGACGGAATCGGCCTCCTCGGAGACGGAGTTTGTTCCTCCTGACAGCCATGAGCCTGTGCTGCACCGCAAAGTCGGGAAAATCATGCCCGCTAAGAGCAAGTTAGAAGATCCGAGATTCACCAGGTGAGTGAACGACATCGTTTGTGTTTGTGACCCGCGCTGAACGTGTATTGTTTTTGTTTCTCACGTGGTCGGCCTGTATTTGTGCTCCACAGCGCCGGTCTAATCCGCAAGATGACACACGCCAAGAATGCGAACATTACGCATCGTCTCATGGAGCCGGAGTTCTCCCCGTGAGTCGTGCGCGCGTGCGTAACTCCATAGCAAAACTCGCCACCCGCTCACCGGACTGTGTGACTTTTTCGTAGGTACGATTGCATCGTGCTGACTCCAGAGTTCAAGCACAGGGATATCTTCGTGCCGCTGAACATGGAAACAGGTTTGATTCGTCGTCTCGTGTTGCTTGCGGCCCGGCCCCACTTCTCGCTGACCGTTGTCTTTCTCGCTCGTCGTGAAGGCTACCCGAAGCCTATGCTGATCCCCCATTACATCCACAGCATCTCGAAAGAGTTCCTGCCTGTCAGGTTGCAGTTTTCGTCATGGTATCTTCGATTTTCCAACATTCGGGACGGGAACCGGTTACAAAGCTTGTACGACATCGCCGAGAAAACATGCTCGCCAAGAGGCGCCTTCGTGCTTGCCATATCGTCTCCCAAGGGGCAAGTTGTGCCGTTGGTCTTTGCCTCCTGTGACTGCAACTGCGTCTCTCACAACCGAGTGGTTGGCATCATGATAGGCAAGTGTTTGGCGCTTTTTTCAATGGTGCACCGAAATCCACATATCGGCCGCGCTCGGACGGAGAGACGTTTTTGTTTACGGTGCGGCACCATTCTTGCGCGCGCGGGTCTTGTTTATGCAGCACCTGCTGAGGTCGTCTGCTGAGGTGCTCTGCATATTGTTCTTGTCTCGTTTCAGTGCAATCCTAAATGCCGCATGTGGGGTTGGGATCAATCGTTGAGCGATCGAGACGACCACAAGTCGTTCATGCGCAGCGATGACATTTGCATTGTGAGTCTGCTGTCAATTGTAAATCGCTCCAGTGTGTGCGAAGCGTTGTTGGCTGACTCCTGCCTCTGCCAGGCCTTCGGGACCGGAGACGAGGGATGGGGCCTTTGGCTTAGTGCGGACTTCCAAGAGTGCCTCACCGCTCGATCGTCGACGTTCCACAACCAACCCTTGTTCGAGCCGACGATGATCACACCCGACCGTATCGAGGTTTGGGAAATCATGCACTGAAGACGTGTCCGGGAGCGCCGCTAGCAGTAACCTCGACCGCAGACAACCATCACAGCACAAAGTACAGACAGCAATACAACATCAAGAGCGACATGTGCAGACGAGGAAATGTCGTTTATTTTACCGTTTAAATGTTTTTTGAACCATGACACGTTACTTCCACACGATCCAAGTTGTCCAATGCGTGCGTGTCTTGGAGTGAGGATGTTTCTGTCCGAACAAGCCATGATATGTAGCAAAGTGTGTCAATCAATCACATGGTGCACGCCAGCTCACTCGCTTCACTGCCCGTTGCTCATGACAACGCAAATGGCCTCAGATCGAATCTACCCTGGTCCGTGCCACAGTTAGCTGATCGGCGTCACTAACTGCGTCGGCAGGCGCGGACGCGAACGTGGCGTCAATGCGCAGCAGTTCTTTCTGCCATTTATCTAAAAAGCTCAGTGCCTCCACTGCGCCCATGTTTTCTACGTTGATAGCATCGAGTCGCGACAACACGTCGTAGATGCTCTCTTGTTTGTTGACATTGTCGGAGAGGTGCAGAACCGCGTGCTCGCCGGCCTCTCCTTTGTGTTCTAACTCGGCCGTCGCGCGCCGTCGCGTCATCGTGGCCGGCGACGACGTTGGTGTGCCGCCCAAGGCGACCGCGCCCGCGCCCGCTACAGAGTCTTTCAGGGCGGCGGCCCTTTCTTGCCGCTGCTGCACCAACTCCTGCACTTTCTTCATGGGATCGAATATCTCCCCATTCTTGTCAAAATACTGGTCCGAATCCAGGCGGACGGTGATTTGCTTGTACCCAGACTGCGTGGGGCTGCCCAGTCCCATGGCCGCGGCTTCCGCGGACGCCAAGAACACTTTCAAGACTCGTACGCGGCGTACGATTTCGAGAATGGTCGTGATCAGGGCGTGTTTATTGGCCGCCCGGCGCACTTTCAGCAGCTGCTCACTGAGATCCGACGACGACTCCAGCGTGGAGAACAGATCAGAGTGCGACAGGGTGAGCGCATCCACAAAGGTGAGGCACATGACGCGGTACCAGCGCCTGGACGAGCGGCAGATGATGTCCTCGCCAATGACTCCGCCCGAACGAATCACTCTGCCCTTGGCGCCGAGGAGCCCGCGCCGCACTATGTACATCAAACTGTTTGCGTCGGACGTGCCGTCTCCCTCCCGAATCAACTGTTCGCCGGCCGGGAACGCGCGGGGCTGTAGCTTCTGGGCCAGAATGCCCAGGAACTGCGTTTTGCGGTCAGCCGATATAGACTTCGGGGGCTGCAAGAACTCCACGCGAGCGAGCGATTCACGGTACAAACTCGCGCAGAACTCGCCACGGAGACCGGGCGACATCTTGGCCAGCACATCGTCGTAGTACTTGTCCTTCAGCAGCGGTTGGCTGAGGTTGAAGAAGTGGCGCAGGCGTCGCCGCAACGGCCCATCGCAGTTGTACTCGTGCAACCAGCGGTTCAGATTGTCCATGAGCGTTTGGAAGTCGTGGGACGCCTGGTTGCTGGTGTTGATGATCGTCGATATAGCACCAACCAGGTAGGCGTAGTACGTCGCGGCCAAAATCATCGACACGATCGACACGCCGCGCTCGACATTGTTCGCCGGCACGACGTCGCCGTAGCCAATCGTGGTGAACGTCATTACGGCCCAATAGAGGGCGCTCAAGTAGACCGTGGACCACGCCTCGTTCTGGACGCCGTACTCGGTCTGCCACGACTGGCGCTCCCAGGCCTGGTGCTGCGCCTCAGCGGCCAGGCACCAAACACAGGCGAGCCAGTGGCACAGCACAACCAACCGGCACAAGTGCCCGAGAAGCGCTTTGACGGCGTAAGTCAGACTCAAGCAGTCTTCGAGAGCGTTGACGGGGTCGTTCTTCTGGAGGGTTTTGAACATCCTGGGCATGCGGGCGAAGCGCACAAACTTCAGCAGGCGCAGCACTGCCAGCGCATCGACAGTGTAGCTCGTCAGCGCGTAGGCCTCCATGAAAGGCAGAGCGGCGATCAAATCGACGAAGAACCTGGCACAGTAGCACGCACACGCACGTTGGCACAAAGAGTCAGTTCCCCGCCGGCGACGGCGACGGCGATGGCGATGGCGATAGCGATGGCGACCGACTGTTGGGCGGCGCGGTTGCACCGCAAGGCATCTCCAAAACAAGCAAGCGGTCGGACGTACCAGGACTTCAAGTAGGCCTTCCCAATGGTCTTCAAGTCCATGATGACGCGGCCCTGAGCGTTGTCGTAGTACCCCACGAAGAAGAGGAGCACGATGTCGGTGATGAACACGAGGTCCACCGCGAGATCCGCCCAGAACAGGTTGCCGACGACGTCATTAAAGGGCACCTCCAGTGGCAGCACGACGATCGTGTACAGCAGCAGCAGCATGATCAGGAGAGACCACCACTGCCAGAACCTCGACGCGGGGTCGATGGAGTGCGACGAGTGCATCTTGTTGACCATGTCCTCGAACACGCTGGTCATGGTGCGCACAAAGTTCTGCCTGCTGCTGCGCATGTCAGCTGGGGCGGTGAACTTTGGCGTGGCGGTGCCCGAGTCGCCTTGCGGCGACATCGTGGAGTCCAGCGAGGGAGCGCCGAAGGACGAGTTCGCGGAGTCCATGGACGCACTCTTCCTGTGCGAGCGCACGCTCGGTCCGAACGCGTCCTGGGAGCCGTTGCGGACGTGGATGGAGCCGCTCGCGCTGCGCCGGTGGCCCGCCGACGACTTGCTTTCTGTGAAGTTCGACGCCGCCGCCATCTCCACCTCCAAGAACTTTTCGTGGAGGGCCACGTTGCTGCGGGCTTCCGCGATGGCGGCGTCGTCGTGTCCGGGGCTCGCCGCCTGCGCGATCGTGGTCGGGTGTACTTTGGTCGACATGGCGGGAGTTGCCCTCTTGTTGCGGCAGCGAGCCAGAGCAGCAGTGACGCTGTGTCAGTGACGCCGCTGTGAACTCACGATGACGGTCTTGTCGCGAGCCGGTTCCGGCACCGGCCTGCGCGGTGGTCGTGGGTCATGCTCAATGCAACTTTGCTTGTCGCGTCAACTTTGAGGGCCTTGCCACCGAGGAACACTTTGCTCTTTGCCAACACGGACAGCACGGCGCGGAAGCACGTGCGTTGACCGGGCAGAACGAAGAAAACTGCAGCCGGCAACGGGCCGCAAAAACGACGACGACCACGCGACACACACACACCCGGGCCGCGACGGAAAGCCGAGAACAAAACAGGAAAGAAAACAGGCCACCAAAACAGAGGGAGGGGGGCAAGGAGACGGACACACAGAAGAACCGAAAGAGAGCCAACTGACTGAGCACCGCGTTTCTGAAAGAACGCACGAACGAAAGGACGCCTTGAACAATGAACGCAGCCAACGAACGATTGAATGAATTCCACACGAACGTACAATCGAATCGAAGTCAACGAACGAACGAACGTAGTCAACGAACGGGCGAACTTACCAACGAAGGAAGTCAACGAACGAACGAACGAACTTACCAACGAAGTCCATCAAGCGACCGGAGCGAACTTACGAACGAACGCAGGCAACGAACGACCGAATTCCACCAAACGACCACAAAACGAACGAAGCCAACGAACGAAGTCAACGAACGAACGAACGAACGAACGAACGAACAAACGAAGTCAACGACCGAATTCCACCAAACGAACGACCAACAGCCAACGAACGAACGAACGAACGAACGAAGTCAACGAACGAACGAACGAAGTCGACGAACGAACAAAGAAAGCCACCAAACGAACGACCAAAAGCCACCAAACAAACGACCAAAAGCCACCAAACAAACGACCAAAAGCCAACGAACGAACGAACGAACGAACGAACGAAGTCAACGAACGAAGTCAACGAACGAACGAACGAACGAACGAACGAACGGCTTTTCTCTCCCTCACTCACTCACTCACTCACTCACTCACTCACTCCCTTCCTTCCTCCCTTCCGCTGGCTCCACAGTGCGTGACAGTGAACGAACGAACGAACATCGTTCGTTCGTTCGTTCGTTCGTTCGTTACTCTGAAACGGTGGTCGCCGCCGCCGCCGCCGCTGCTCACTCCCCTCCAAAACCACGTTATTCCCCGTTGTAGATACCCTTTCCCACTCTTTCATCCCCCACACACCGCCACTCACCCCGAATGGTTACATACCCACATTCGGGAATGCATCCATTCCGCACCACTTCCGCAGTCCAGCGTACTATAACGAGATCAAGTCTCACAACCGGATGCATCGTCAAGAATATCCACAGTGCGTGGCAGTGAAAGCGTCGGGAGAGTGATGTATCGTGGCATGGGAATACAGTGTATTTCTGTGGTGCGGCACTCACACTCACTCACTCACTATCATAATAACAGCTCACAGCTCACTGCTAGCTGACCGCCGCCTCCGCGCCGCCGCCGCCGCCGCCAGCTCGCTCGCTCTCACTCACTGAGGCTGGGTCTTCACACGGCCGAGGTTGGAGCAGAAAGGAAAAAATTCGGAAGTGGACATATAGTCTACAGGCTGTGATCACATTCTCGCAGACCTTCATTCAACCTTCAAACCTTCCCAAATTCGAAGCCGGATTCGGACCATTGTCATCTACAGGCTGGTCAAATCCGAATATATGTACAAAACTATTGCCGACGAGGCAT
>ENA-OWNT01002420-OWNT01002420.1-seawater-metagenome-genome-assembly--contig:-NODE-2420-length-19603-cov-4.404077_pt1 | contig 19603 bp, 17 predicted proteins | sample MGYA00238136_ERZ651165 | MGnify/ENA primary metagenome ERZ651165 (study PRJEB26861, sample SAMN08777766) | seawater metagenome | isolation source: coastal seawater | place: USA: Florida | collected...
GTGGGCCCGGGGGCCGGGGTCGAGCGGGGGGCCGGCCCAGCTGGCCCAGCCGCCGAGGTCGTCGCGCCACAGACCGCGGTCGATGGCGGTGGCCAGCTCGTCGGCCCAGGTGTCGAAGGTGTCGGCGCTGGAGGGGTCGCCGCTCACCTCCCGGGCGAGGGTGGCGGCCCCGCGGAGCGCCGCCAGGTGGGCCACGTTGGTGCCGAGGGCTTCGGTCTCGGCCAGGAGGGTCTGGGCGTGGGCCGTGGGGAGCGGGTAGCTCTGCTCCCGCCAGTCCAGGAAGCTCATCTCCCCGCGCATCCGGCCGTCGGTGCCGCGCACGAGGTCGTGGTCCTGCCGCACGGTGTTCGCGAGGGCGGCCGCGGCCTCGGGGCCGAAGCTGTCGCCGGCGGGCAGCTGACGCCACACCTCCATGGCGCCGAGCGCCCAGGTGACGCGGTCGGTGCTGACGGGCCAGCTCCCTCCGGAGCCCGTGTCCTGCACCAGGAAGGGGCCACCGACGCCGCTGCCGGGCTTCCCGGAGGCGAGCTTGTAGCGCAGGCTGTCGGCGGTGCGCTGCGGGTCGATCCAGGCCAGGGCCAGGTGGGCGGCGTAGGCGGTGTCGCGGGTCCACACGTAGGTCCACTTCTCGCCGGTCTCGAAGCACTCGCAGGGGGTGGGCGCGCCGTCGGCGAAGGCGCCATCGGTGATCTGCCCCACGCTGGCCTCGTGCACCTCGGCCATGGCCAAGGCGAAGAGCGCGTCCTGTACGACGCTGCCGCTGCGTAGCTGCGGGTCGCCGGGCGCCTCGGCCACGGTGCGGGTGGTGGGGCCGTCGTCGCGCTGGGGCTGATGGTCGGTGGCGAGCTCGTAGGTGAGGTAGGCCTTGCCTGGGTCGGTGACGCGCACGGTGGTGGTGGACCGGGTGCCCGCCGCGCTGGTGCGTGACCAGCTGCCCTCGGTGGCCGGGTCGGTCGGCATGGTGGGCTCCGGGCGGGTGTTTGACGACGAGGTGGTGCCCACGCTGGTGCTGGACGGGGACGTGATGGGGGGGGCGTCGGCCTTCGAACCACACGCGAGCAGGACGAGGAGCAGGGACATGCGGGCCTCCGACCTCGGCTATACCTCGCTTCGTGGGAAGTGACTCCAGACAGAGTCACGAATAGCCCGACGAGACAGGTCGTAGCCGGGTCGGGTAGCGTGCCCCGGCCCCGACGGTCGGTGGCGAAGGAGAAGGCATGCGTGCGGCACGGTGGATGGCGCTCCTGTTGGTGGGCTGCGGCGGTGGCGATGGCGAAGGCCGGGGTGGAACGGTGGTGTCGTCGTCCACGGCGGCCGCGCCCACGGTGACGCTGGGCACCTCGAACCAGCGGCTGGCGATCCCCCTGGAGGTCACGCTCGATGGCCTGGGTCGGGTCGAGGTGGCCTGCACCCGCGACGACGTGCCGGAGGAGGTGCTGGTCGCTCGGTCGGATCTCGCCCAGTCCGTCCACGGCCTGCTGGTGCAGGGAGGGGCGGCCGGTGCGACCTATCAGTGCGCCGTACAGGGTCCTTCCGGCGGTGTGACCACGGTTTCGGTCACCCTTCCTTCGCTCCCCGAGCCGTTCGGGGTCGAGGTGACCGTGCCGGCGCCGGCAGGCACCCCCCCATTCCTCACGCTCTACGCCGACCTGCTCCCCTGCGCCGAGAGCGTGGGCGATGCCGATGCCCACGTGGTGATGGTCGACCATCGGGGGGAGGCCCGGTGGTGGATGGAGGTGCCCGAGCCCATGCCCAGCATCGACCTCGACGTGAGGCTGCTGGAGCCCGAGGGCTGGGTCCACATGGCCGGGGGGTGGGGCACCGGCAACGAGGAGATCCCCCATCGGGGCATCTTCCGCACCGTCGACCTCACCGGTGAGGTCCAGCACGAGCGGGCGGAGGTGGGCTTCGGCCTCGGCTTCAACCACCACTCCGAGCGGATGGACGACGGCTCCTTCGCCACCCTCTCCTTCGACCTCATCACCGATGGTGTCGAGGAGAAGCGGGCGCCGGCCATCGAGTGGTGGGACCCCACCAGCGGTGAGCTCACCCGCACCTGGACCGCTCAGCAGCTCATCGACGAGGGGCTGCGCTTCGACGACCTGACGGATCTGGGGGTGTGGGCGGCGAACAGCTTCGAGCTCGCCGACGACCCCCTCGGCCAGGGACTGTACGTGTCGGTGGTCAGCGCCGACGAGGTGTGGCGCCTCGACCCCACCTCCGGCTCGCTGACGCACCGCATCGGTGCGTACAGCGGCTGGACCCTGTTCGATGTCGACGGGAGCGAGCTCGGTGCCGACGGGTGGTTCTCCTTCCAGCACGACCCGGAGGTCGCCCGCGACGGGCGCATGTTGGTGCACGACAACGGCGGGAACCGTGGCCTCGGCCCCGTGGAGAGCCGTGTCCTGGAGCTGGAGCTGGACTTCGCACGGCACGAGGCCCAGGTCGTGTGGGAGTGGACCGAGCCCGGCTGGGGCAACCGCTTCGTCGGCGACGCCGATCGGCTGGCGACGGGCACGGTCGCCATCACCCAGGGCTACTTCCACTGTCTGTCCGGCAGCGACGGTCACTCCAGCGTGGTGGAGGTCGACCCGGCCACCGACGAGGTGGTGTGGCGGCTCGACTGGACCCACCCCGAGGCGGCCCCCTACCGGTCCGAGCGGGTGGATCTGTGCACGTGGCTGCCGAATGCGCGAGACTGTCCCGAGGGGAGCGTGCGATGAAGTGGACCTGGTTGTGGCTGGTGGCGCTGGGCTGCGAGGGAGAGGCAGGGCAGCCGCTGGTCGCGCCGACCAACCCCACCACGACCTCGGGCGGCACGGTCGACCCGGTCGACACCGGGGCCTACAGCACCGTCGACCCCTGCCTCGACGTGTACGACGACACCTACGAGGCCTGCATCGCGGCGGGCGGTGTCGCGGTGGACTGCGTGACCCAGGCCGATCAGGCCGAGTCCACCTGCTACGAGAACGCCCCCGGGGGCGCCTGTCGGGCCCAGGCCGACGAGGTCTTCGACACCTGCATGGCCAGCGGTGGCGACCCCACGGACTGTCGGCTGCGCGCCGAGTCGGTGTTCAACAACTGCATGGACTGAGTGAGCTCGTGGCGACGAGGTGCTGGTCTCGTGCTGGCGGATGGCGTGCGGGCAGGTGACAGTCGCGGCGTGCGCGCTGTGTGGCTGGCTCTGACCCTCTTCGCTTGTGGGCCCGAGGTGCCCGTCGAGCTCGCGCCCCGGCCCGAGACCACCCCGTCGACGTCGACCTCGTCCCTGCCTCCCACCTCCCATGTGCTGCCCAGCACCATCACCGTGTGGGACAGCTCGGTCGAAGGCATCGTGCTCGGCCCCGACGACGAGCCTCTCGGCGACGTCGAGGTCACGCTGTGCGGCACCATCTGCCAGATCCGCACCACCGAGGCGGACGGCTGGTTCCGCTTCGAGGGCCCGTGGCCGCAGATCAACGTGCTCGAGACGCTGACCTTCCCCGGCGACGACCAAGCCGACGCCGCGCTGAGCTGGTCCCATCACTTCGACCTGGTGCCCCTCGAGGAAGACCAGCACATCGTGCTCGACCGCCCGCTGCGGATGCACCGGGTCGACACCGTGACCGACCTGAGCGGCCCCCAGGATCTGGCCCTCGACACCGACCTGCGGGTGGCCTTCGATGCCGACGCCGCCGGGATCCCCTTCCCCGCGGAGCGCATGGCCCTCGGAGCCACGGCTCTCACCCCCAGGGACTTCCCCACCGACACCGGGGAGTGGACCCCCATCAAGGCCTGGACCCTCGCTGTGTGGGACCTGCACCTGGAGGGGGGATTCCACGCGACCGCCACCCTCGACGAGCCCCTCGACGACGTCGACGTGGCCTTCCTCGTAGCGGACTATGTGACTGGCTTCCGGCACGGCACCTTCCGCGTCCACCACACCGAGCGCTCCCCCGACGGGCGCACGGTGTCCACCCTGCCCGACCAGGGCCTCGACCGAACCACCTTGTGGGTGCTCGCCACGCGCGCCCGCTGACGGAGATCCCATGCGGTTCCTTCCCCTCCTCGTCCTGATCGCCTGCGGCGGCTCGTCCTCCGAGTCCACCGACCCCTCCGACGACACCACGGAGACCGAGACGGCGACCGAGACCGAGACCTCGCGTCCGCAGACCACGGGCACCACCCCGACCGAGACCTCGACCCCGACCTCCATCGAGACCGACTCGGTGGACACCGGCGTCGCCTCCACCGGCACGAGCATCGAGGAGATCGACTGCGCGGGTGCCTCGGACGCGATCACCATCATCACGCCGAGTGAGCTCGACGCCATGCTCGACGACAAGGACTTCCTCCTCGTCAACGTGCACATCCCGTACGCGGGGGAGATCCCCGGCACCGACGCCCACATCCGCTACACCGACACCAGCGCCCTGGAAGATGGCATCGGCCCCGAAGGCACGAAGGTGGTGCTGTACTGCCGCACGGGCCCGATGAGCGCCACGGCGGCCGCCGACCTCAGGGACCGTGGCTACTGCAACATCTACGACATGCCGGCCGGCATGAACGGCTGGGAGTCGGCGGGCTACACCCTCGACCCCTGAGGGGCGGTGGACGTCACGCTGGTCGCGCGCGGGTTCCTACGTTAGCCGGACACCCCCGTTTCACCGCGCTTCCTGGCGGTGCGGGGCATACGGAGTTGCCGAGTGAGCCGCGTCGAACGTGCGATCGAGGCCGGGCGCTGTGCCCTGGCTGTGTCTGGAAGCCTGCTGCGTGACCCCGAGGTCATGCTCGCCCTGTCCGAGCGGGCGTCGCTCACCCCTATGGCCCTCGCGGGCCCGGCGGTGTCTCCGGTGATGAAGGTCTCGGCGGAGGGCATCGCCCGCGCCGTGGCTCAGCCCGGCGGCCTGGTGGTCGTGGTGGAGCCCGAGGGCGCCGACGGCGCTGGCCTGCAGCAGCTGGGCAACCTGCTGAAGCGCGGCAAGCACCAGCCCGAGGTCATGGTGGTCTCCCGCCAGTTCAACCCCTTCGCCTTCCCCTCCCTCGCGGGCATGAAGCTCAACCACGAGAAGGGTCGCGGCAAGCAGTTCCTCAAGGCCCTGCCCGAGCCCCCGGCCGACCTGGCTCCCCTGGAGTCCATGGCCGACGCGGTGAAGAAGACCAAGAAGAAGGGTGGCGGCATCCCCGCTCCCCGCCTCGAGTTCGTCGGCCGTGAGGCCGAGCTGGAGGCCCTCGCTGGCCACCTGGCCGAGGGCGGTCCCATCGTCGTCAGCGGCCCCCAGGGCGTCGGCAAGACCTGGCTCGTCGAGCATGCCCTCGCGGCGTCCGACCTCGTCCGCGCGCCGGACGTCGCCCTCGGCTTCGACAGCGGCCACGACACCCTCGTCGCCCGCATCGCCTCCATCGCCGAGGAGGGTGGCCACACCGCCCTCATGGAGCTGCTGAAGGCTCCCCACACGCCGCAGCAGCTGCACGAGGCCGTGGTCGCCGCCGTGCAGAGCGAGGCGCTGGCCGACCGCGTCCTGGTGGTCCACAACCTCGAGTTCGGCCTCGGCCGCGATCTCGACTTCTTCCGCAAGAGCCGTCTCGAGCTGCTGCTCCTGGCCCTGCTCACGAACCCTGCCGCCATGCGCCTGGTGTTCCTGAGCCAGCGTCAGCCGCAGTTCACCCGGGAAGGGCAGGGCGCCGCCCTGCGACGGCAGGTGGTCGCCGGGGTGAAGGGCAAGTTCCTCCACAGCATCTTCGATGCCTACAAGGCCATCGAGTTCCCCCGCGACAAGTACGGCCCCATCTCCGACCGCACCCACGGCCACCCCATGGTCGCGCGGACCTACGCCATCCTCACCCGCACCCGCCAAGACGGCGCGGCCATCGTCGAAGACCCCAAGTTCTTCAAGATGGAGGAGCTGGCCGACACCGCGCCGCTGGTGAAGCAGATCCGCAAGCGGATCGACAAGCTCCCGAAGCCGGTCCGTGAGGCGCTGGCCATCCTGGCCCATGTGCGCACCGACGCCGACGGCTCCTTCCTCGCCGACCTGAAGATCACCCGCACCGAGCGCCTCGAGCTGCTGGCCGCGGGCCTGCTCGACATGGTCGGCACCATGGAGCAGAAGCGCTACCGGGTGCATCCCCTGGTGCGGCGTCAGCTGAAGTGGCGGGAGATCCACGATTTCAACACGTACCGGAAGCTCTCCGAGCTCTACGGTGCCCGCGCCAACAAGGCCACCGGCGCCCAGAAGATGGCCTACGGCCAGGAAGTCATGCGCTGCTGCGTGCAGGGCCGGATGCTCCGCGACCGTCCCAAGCACGACTTCCCCGACCACGACGCCTGGCTCGACAGCTGCCTGGCGATGCTGAAGGCGAAGGAGCCCCGCTTCGACCTGGTCGACCAGCGTCTCGGCGAATGCCTGAACGCCAACCCGGCCAACAGCGACGCCTGGGTGCTTCGTCTCGAGCTGGCCCACCGCCAGGGCGCCAAGAACGAGGCCCTCCAGGCCCTGTTCGACAAGGCCGTCGAGGTGGCGCCGGTGCCGGAGCTCTTCCAGGCCATGGCGGGGCTGCTCCTCGCCCGTCGCTCCCGCAACCAGGCCATCACGGTGCTGGAGCAGGGCCTGGGCCTCTGCCCCGAAGACCAGACGAGCCGCCTGCGCACCCGTCTGGCCTCGCTCCTCCTCCGCGTGGGCCGTCGCCCCGAGGCCATGGAGCAGCTCACCAAGGCCATGGAGCTCGACCCGATGCTCCCCGATGCCTACGGTCTGATGGGCCAGGCCCGCCGCGACGAAGGCATCGACAAGCTCGACGAAGCCGAGCAGCTCCTCCGGGAGGCCGTGCGTCTCGCCCCGGCCGACACGGTGCAGGTGAGCCGCCTGGCCAGCCTGCTGGTCGCTCGGGCCCGGGTCGTGCCGGCGCAGGCCACCGTCCTGCATGCCGAGGCCAAGGAGCTCCTGTCCGACGCGCTCAAGGGCGTCGACCGTGCCCCCGAGGCCCACCTGCTCCTCGCCACCCTGGTGCGGGAGTCCGCCGGCGACCTCGAGCGCGCCGACTGGCTGCTCAAGCAGGCCCGCAAGTACTCCGACCGCGGCCACGACCGCTGGTCGCGGATCAGCATCGAGCGTGCCCTGGTCGACATGGCCCGCGGCAACCTCGACAGCGCCGAGAACCTCATCCGGCAGCAGATCGGCAAGGACCCCTCCAACGCGCGCGCCTTCGCCGCCCTGGGCCACGTGCTCGAGGCCAAGGAGCAGTACATCCCGGCCTTCGCCGAGTACCAGCGCGCCAAGGAACGCTGCCCGCAGGGTGGGCTCGATGCCCAGTTCTACGACCAGCAGCTCCAGCGGGTGCAGGGCGTGATCGAGGCCCAGGCCGCCGGCCTGTGGGAGAAGGACGCCTCCGAGCCGCTGCCGAGCGGGCACTCCAGCCACGCCGGTGAGGTGGTGCGTCGCGCCGCCGACGCCGAGGAAGCCGCTGCTCCCGCCGAGGAAGCCGCTGCTCCCGCCGAGGAAGCTGCTGCTCCCGCCGAGGAAGCCGCTGCTCCCGCCGAGGAAGCTGCTCCGGCCGAGGCCGAGGCTGCGGCGTCGGTGGCGGCGGATGTCGACGCGCTCCTCGGTGGCGAAGACGACAAGCCCACCGAGGTGTAGCGCGCGCTACGGCTGCAGGGTGGCGGTCAGCTCGGCCCAGTGGAGGTCGAGCAGCCCGTCGCCGTCGACGTCGCCCGACCATGCGAGGGTGATGCGGGACGCCAGCGGGTCGCCGTCGTCGAGGCCGGCCACGGCGAGCTGGTCGACGTTGCCCTGACCGAGCTCCAGCGTGCCGATGTTGTCGAGGGTGTGCTGGACGGGGTCGATGCTGGCCACGTGCAGCGTCGGCCCGGCGGTCCACAGCACCAGGAGCAGCTCGCTGCTGTGCCACACGAGGGTAGGCGGCGAGGTCGCGTCACCGAGGACCAGCTCTGTGCCCTCGGGGATGCCGTCGTGGGTGAAGGGCCGGTAGTGGATCACCCCGCCGTCGCTCCAGGCGGCCGCGATGCCGCTGTCGCCGACCGCGATGTCGGCCTCGCCGGCGCCGGTGGAGCCAGTGGTGTCGACGCGGAAGGTGGTGGCGGCCCCCTGGGGGGCGTAGCGGCGGCCCCAGACCTCGTGGGTGTCGAGGCCGAAGGGGGAGCTCGTGCGCTCGGTCCACACGACGGCCACGCTGCCGTCGGTGCCGGTGGCCAGGCCCGGTGGGTCGACCACGGAGCTGCCGATCGGCACGGGGGCGTCGAGGGGGTAGAGCTCGTCGTACTGGAAGGTCTGCAGCACGGCGGTGGTGGTGTCGTCGTTGCCCATCTGGAACCAGGACACGAAGACCAGGCCCGAGGTGGTGGCGATCTCCGCGCCGTAGGCGGTGCCCGCCAGGCCCTGGGAGTCCCCGACCTGCTCCACCTCGCCCTGGACGCCGAGACGGGCGATGCCGGGGCTGTTGCTGCCTTGGTCGTAGGCGAGGAGCACGCTGTCGAGGGCGTCGGCGGCGAGGAAGGGGTTGGTGCCCTGGAGCTGCAGGCTGACGCCGGTGTCGAGGCCGAGCCACGGGGGCCCGTAGGCGAAGCTGAGGAAGCCGATGGGGTCTTCGTAGGCCATCACCGCGACGTCGGTGCCGACGGCCAGGCTGGGCGCGGAGCCGATGTAGGCGGTGTCGGGGTCGGCGCTCCAGTCGAGGGCGATGAAGCGGGTCGGCGGGGTGCCGGTGTCGGCCGTGGGGCCGGTGGGCTCGGTGGGGGTGCCGGTGTCGGCGGTCTCGGTGGGGGTGCCGGTGTCGGCCGTGGAGCCGGTGGGGCCGGTGGGCTCGGTGGGGGTGGGCTCGACCTCGGGGCGCTCTTCCCCGGCCCAGACCACCGAGGACTCGTCGATGTTGTTCCCTCCCTCCGCGCCGTCCTGCCCTGCGGAGATGGGGGCGTCGGTGCCGGCCTGGGCCACGACCAGGGCGCTGCTGCCCTCGATGCGGGCCTGGAGCTCGGCGAGGTCGCTCGTGGACAGCTCGGTGCGGTCGAGGAGCAGGTCGAGCCAGTCGGGATGGGCCAGCTGGAGGCCGTAGGTGCCTTCGTCGATCACGAGCTCGCCACCGGACATCACGACCTCGAGGTCGACCAGCTCGATGGCGAAGTCGGCGTCGTCGGTGGCGGCGGACAGGCTCAGCGCGGAGAGCGACAGCTCGAGCCCACACCACGTGCCGGCGGGCAGGGTGAGGGGGGGATCGGCGATGGCGGTGAGGCCGTCGAAGCTGAGCTGCACGGCGGAGCGGCCGAGATCGACCGCGGTGCGGCCGGCGTCGCAGTCGCTGAGGACCAGGCCGTCGACCGTGCCGGTGCCGGTGCGCATGGACACCCGGGCCGTGGGGGCGGCCGCGACGTCCATCTTGCCGGGGTTGCCCACGAAGGTGCCTTCGTCGGGCTTCTGGTTGCAGCCAGCGGCGAGGAGCACAGGTAGGAGCGCGCTGAGGGCGGTCATTCGTCGTCTCGCCGGTCGGTGAGGGGGAAGAGCTGGACGTTCATCTGGTAGACGCGGTCGGCATCATCCCCTGCGTCGTCGCACAGGTTCATCATGCGCTCGAGGAATGCGTTCGCTTCGTCCTTCATTCTTGCCATGAGACGCTCGGGAGCGGCGACCGTGATGGCCACCAGGTGACGCTCCTCCGGCTCGAAGGTGTCGATGGACTCGGCGGCGCGCTCGAGCATGCCGACGTGGTAGTTCCGCACCGCCAGCTTGGTGACCACCTCGGGCGGGGTGACCACCGTGTCTTCCGCGACCGACAGCAGGCCGTGCTCGTCGCGCACGAGCATGCCCAGCTCCTCGAGGGTTGTGAGGGCCTGGGTGGCCTCGGCGGCGCTGATCCGAGGGCGGAGGGTCTCGGCGATCCAGTCGGGATCGTCGACGAAGTCGGGGCGCTGGGCCAGCTCGCGGATGGCGGGGAGGTACCACGTGGACAGGTAGGCGAAGGAGGCCCCCTCGACCTGCCGGGCCTCGCGGAAGCGCCGGGTGGACGCGATGGCCTCCCACACCTCGTTGCGGGCCTCCGGCGTCTTCGCCTGGTCGAGATCGACCAGCAGCCGGAAGAAGCGGGCCTCCCCGGCCCGGAGCTTCAGGGCGCCCACGAAGGCCTCGGTGGTGGCGGCGGTGAGGTTGCGCTTGCCCTCGATGACGTGGTGCAGGAGCGAGGGGCTGCGCTGGTTCGCCTGCCGGGCGAACAGCCGGTAGCTGTAGCGAGCATTGGCCTGCTTCTTCGCCTTGAACCACTCCGCCAGGTAGCGGCGGTAGTCGAGGTAGTCGTAGGGAGAGGGCAGGCTCACGGATCATCGCTCCGGCACACCCTTTGAGTACACCGAAACCAAGTCCATACGCAAGTCATCGCGTCTGTACTCATCGTGTGAACACTTTGCGTTGAGAACACTCGCGCTGCGACGCTTCCTGTCGTAGCTTGAGTGCAGGAGGTGTTCGATGACCCGGTTCCTGAAGCTTGCTGCCCTGACGCTCTTCGCTGCTCCTGCTCTGGCCCTGCCCGGCCTCGGGGGCGTGTTCGACGACCCCACTTGCATGCGTGACTACGAGCAGGAGGTGATGGGCATCGCCTACGAGTACGAGCTGTGGGCGGAAGACGTTCGCGCCGAGTTTCGGGCCATCGTCGCCCAGTATGGTGGCCCCGGCCAGATGGACCCGCAGATGCGTCAGGCCATGCGCATGGAGCGCGACAGCATCCTCGCCTTCATCGCGCAGGAGCGGGACGCCCACCTCCGCGACCTCGAGTCGCAGCTCTGCCCCGACTGTCAGGACCTGAACGGCGACGGCATCTGCGACGACGAGTGCTACGACGAGCAGGGCATGTGGACCTGCGAGTGCGACGACTACGACGGCGACGGCATCTGTGACTCCTGCTACGACGACCAGGGCAACGAGGTGGAGTGCTCGCTCTTCTGAGCCGAGCGGCCACCCTGGTCGGCGGGAGCCCGTGCGGTAGCATGCCGCATGGGCTTCTTTGATGATGCCGGGCTCGAGCAGCTTCGGTCACAGGTAGGCGAGGACGACAACCTCGCGTGGTTCCACGAACGGCTGGTCTCCGGCGACCTCGGGCTGCGGCAGCTCGCCGATGTCTACTGCGACATCGCCGACGATCCGCCCACCGGCCTGGCGGTGTTGCGGTGGCTGGCGACCGCCCTCGGGGAGCCCTCCGTGCGGCGGGTCGAGGGCGACCACACCGCTCACGAAGACCGGCCCCAGCTGATCCACGGCGACCTCGTGGCCGACGGCGTGGTCGTGGCCGACGCCCACCTGTTGGTCACCGGCTCCGTGCGGGCCCGGGCCCTCATCAGCGACTACGACTCCCGCACCACCATCCTGGGCGATGTCGACGTCGACGTGGTGATGACCAACGGCGCGCTCTACGTCGGCGGCGATGTGCGGGCCCGCGACCTCGTGCTCACCAGCGAGGCCGGGCTGTCCATGGGTGCGGCCTCGGTCACCACGCGGCGGTACATCAACGACCAGGGGCATCCCGATGTGTTCGGGGCCCTCGTCGCGGACCATCAGCTCGCGCTCCCGGCCGACAACGGGCGCCTGGGGGAGCACTTCGTGGCCGACCTGGTGCGGTCCGGGGGGCTGGACTTCGAGGGGTTGCTGGAGCGGGTGCGGCAGGCTGGGCCGGTCTTCGCGTAGGCCGGGAGACGCTGTGCACTTTGACGACGAGCGTGCGCTGAGGCGATGCGAGCACCTGCGCGTGCCGGGTGTGACGTGGACGGGCGCCCAATGTTTCGATCCGACCGCCTATTTCCTGGGGCGCGACGAGTGGCGGCGTGACGGCTACCACTTCGTGTCCGTCGCCACGGACGGCACGGGGTCGACCTGGTGTCTGTGGCTTGGTCGTGACGACGGCGCTCGGGCGCCCGTGGTCCTGTTCGAGTCCGAGGGGCGCTGCGGCCTGGTGGCCGCCCACGTGGACGATCTGCTGGACCGAGCGGACCGGGCGCTGCCCGACGTCGGTCCTGCCGACGATCCCTTCAGGGACTGGGTGGCCAGGCAGTTCGCTCCCGCGGCCCCGGGGGAGATGGTCGCCGTGGCGTGGGCCAGGGGGGACTACGGGGCGGTGGTGCGCATCGGGCGGGCCAGCCTGGCGACGGGCTGGGAGCCAGGTGTTCATGGCTGGTCGACGCTCGGGTCGGCATCCGTGCGAACCGGCCATCCCGCGACGTTCGCCGGGCCGCTCCGTGCCGCCTGGCGCCGCAGCGACAAGCAGTGCGTCCCGTTGGCGGCCGCGTTGAGCGAGGTTCTCCGGAGCCTCGGCGACGAGCCCGAGCCGGTCGAGGTCCTTTCCTCCTCTCCGAGCCCCGACCATTGGCGGCTCTACGGGTGGGCACACCACGACGTGGCCAGCTTGTTTCGCGCCGACGAGGCCGAGTGGGGGCGCTTCACGGAAGCCTATGAGCTCGAGGACGAGGCGTCGGTTCGTGAGGCCCTCCAGCTGATCGACGCCGACCACCATCCGGGCTGGGCGGCACGGATGGAGGGCATCCTGTCGGTCCTGGTGCACACGGCCCCGCAGGAGCTCCGGCGCTGCCTGAAGGAGGCCCGTTCGGAAGAGGAGGAGGCCCTCGCGCACGCCAAGCTGGGCCTCGCGCTCGCCGAGGCGCAGCCCGACGAAGCCTACGCTCACCTGGAGTCCGCGGTGTTGTCGTTGCCTGGTGCATCGATGCTGGGGAAGCGATGCATGGAGGTGCTGGAGCACCTCGAGGAATAGGGCCCCTTCGCCTACCATGACCCCTCCCGGCCCCGGAGCCCGCCCATGCCGCCCAGCCTCGACACCGTGGACGCCGCCGACCACCTCCGCACCCTCGGCCTGTCCTACCCGGGCACCCACGAGGACTTCCCCTGGGGAGAGCGGGCCCTCAAGGTCGACGGCAAGGTGTTCGTCTTCTGCGGCCGCGAGGACGACCTGGGCGAGAAGCTGAGCTTCTCCGTCAAGCTGAAGCAGACCGCCACCGAGGCCCTGGAGCGCCCGGAAGCCAGCCCCACGGGCTACGGTCTGGGGCGCCACGGCTGGGTGAGCTTCACGTTCCCGGTCGGCGAGGTGCCCGCCCGGGAGCTGCTGACGGCCTGGGTCGAGGAGTCCTACCGCTCGGTGGCCAAGAAGGGTCGGCTCAAGGAACTCGATGCCCGCTGAGCCCGCCAAGACGAACGCGGCCCGCCTGCTGGACGAAGCCGGGGTGAGCTACCGCATGGTCCCCTACGAGGTCGACCTCGACGACCTCACGGCCCCGACCGTCGCCGCCAAGGTGGGGCTGCCGGTGGAGCAGGTCTACAAGACCCTGCTGGTGCGGGGCGACCGGCACGGGCTCTGCTTCGCGGTGGTCGCAGGAGACCAGCGCCTCGACCTCAAGGCCCTGGCCAAGGTGCGGGGCGACCGCAAGGTCCAGCCGGTGGCGGTGAAGGAGCTGCTCGGGCTCACCGGCTACATCCGCGGCGGGGTCACGGTCCTCGGGGCGAAGAAGGCCTTCCCGGTGGTGGCCGACGAGCTCATCGAGCTGCACGACATCATCAGCGTGTCGGCGGGGAAGCGAGGGCTGCAGCTGTTCGTCGACCCGGTCGACTACCTGCGGGTGACCGACGCGACCGTCGCGGCCATCTCCTAGAACCCACCCGACGCACCCAGGAGCACCACCGGCACGGCGTCGCCCGCGGCCAGGGTGATGTCGACCCCGGCGTCGAGCTGCAGGGCATCGCCCAGGGGCAGCCAGCCGCCAGCGCCGATCATGGGGTCGCCGTTGTAGCCATGGCCGCCGTTGACGTAGACGCCGACGGCGTCGAAGGCGTAGCCGACCCCCCCGCCGAAGAAGCCGCCCATGCCCCCGGGCACGACGGTGTGGGTGGTGTGGAGCCAGAGGCCCAGGGCGTCGTCGACGGCAAAGGCGAGGTTGCCGTTGACGGTGCCCCCGAGGTCGCCCCCTTCGGTGGCGACGAAGAGCTCGGGCACCAGGGAGAGGGACCAGCGGTCGCTGACCTCGCCGGCCACCTTGGCACCGACGCCGACCGAGGTGCTGACGAGCTCCCCGTCGACGAGGACGAGGTCGGGCACCCGCACCCGCAGCTCCAGGGGGTCGTCGAGGCCGATGCGGGCCGTGATGCCGCTGGTGCCGACGGCGAGGGGATCGGTGACGACGGCTGCCAGCCCGCCCTCCACCATGACGTGGCCCGCGCCCACGGCGCCGGTGGACTCCCCGACGCCGGGGCGGTCGGGGGCGAAGTTCAGGTCGCCGGCGAGGGCGACCGACAGCAGCAGCAGCATGTCAGTGTCCGGAGGGCTGCACGATCTTCCGCAGCATCTGGCGGGTGAAGTCGTGGGTCGGGAGGTAGGCGAGGCGCACGGCCTCGGTGTCGGAGATGCCCACCTCGACGCGCACGACGTTCTCGACGCCGCGCCCGTCGGCCACGGCCCGCACGGGGCGCCACTGGTGGTGGATCACGCTCACGGAGGCCCGCACGCTGGGGGGCAGGGCGAAGGGCGTGAGGCGCGGCTTGTGAGGGCAGATGGGGGTGACCTGCAAGATCTCCAGGGCCGGGTGGAAGGGCTCGCCGCCCGCGCTGTAGGCATAGGCGGTGGAGCCGAGGGCCGTGGCGAAGACGAGGCCGTCGGAGACGAGGTTGTCGACGACGGGGTGCCCGTCGATCGACAGCGACAGGCGCGCGGCCTGGCCGGTGGAGCGCTCGAGGTAGAGATCGTTGATGGCGAGCCGACGCTTGGTGCTGCCATCGGCCAGCTCGAGCTGGGCCTCGAGCAGGCGGTGACGATGCACCCGCCAGCTGCGCTGGGTGAGGGTCTGCACCACCTCGGGGCCGATGACGACATCGTTGAGGAGGAAGCCGAGGTGGCCGGCGTTGAGCCCGAGGTAGGTCTTGTCGAGGCCCTGGTCGGCCACGGTGCGGAGCAGGAAGCCATCACCGCCGAGCACGATCCGGAAGTCGCCGGGCAGGTCCAGGTCGGCCGGGAGCAGCGCGGAGAGCTGCTCCGCCATGGCGACGGCGCGTGGATTGTGCGGATCGGCGACCAGCATGGCGCGGATGGTAGCAGGCGGGCGCCCTCAGGGGGCGCTGCCCTCGGGAGGTGGGGCCCAACGGAGGGTTCCGATCACCAGGCGAGCCTCGGCGAGGGCGGCGTCGGTGGCATCTTCGTCGGCGACCTGGACCTCGGCGGCGGCGAGCCAGGTCTGCTCGCCCCGGGGCACGGCCCAGACGGTCCACTGGTGGCCGGGGTCGTCGGGGTCGACGAGGCGCAGACGCACCCCCGGACTGCCGTCGACCCAGGTGGCGCGTCGCTCGACCAGGGCGCAGCCGCAGCCCGCCAGCACGCTGTCACGGAAGGCGTCGGTGGTCACATCGGTGGCGGCGTCGGTCCACGACCACCAGGTGCCGTGCGAGAGCGGGTGACGGCCGTCGTCCCCGGCAGCAGGGGCCCAGGTGGTGGCGCCGGGCACCGCCACGGCGGACCAGGCGGCCAGGTCGTGCTCGGCGGCAGGCGCGAGGTTGACCGTGGCGGTGGTGGGGCGCTCGTCTTCGTAGCGCACGGAGAGGGTCACGATGCCGTGCAGGTCCATGTGGTGCTCGGTCACGAGCCGGCGGCGCTTCACCTCCCACACCCGCTGGACGGTGCCGTCGGGGCGTGCCCACACCCGGTAGGTGCCCGACGTGCGGCGGCGCCAGCGGGGCCGGGCCGGGGCGTCGACGGGGAGGTCGAGCCGGGCGTAGAGCCGGTCTTCGAGGACGACGCCGCCCTGGGGGGTGTCGGGGGCCTCGGCCATGGCCCTCTGCGCCACGCCTGCCACCCCTGCCACACAGAGCAGCAGGCCCACGGGCCAACGTAGCGTTCGGGGGGAGCGGGTCACGGGCGCAGTATGCACCGGGGGTGCCGGTGTTAGCTGGGGCGGCTGGAGGACGATCTGGGCCCGTACGGCCGTCTCGCACGCACCGTGCTCGATCATCGGCGCCCCGTGGCGGCGCTGCTGGTGCTGCTGTGCGTGGTGTCGGCGATCCTGGGACTGCCTCCCGCCATCGAGCCGAACCTCCTCGCCCTCCTCCCCGACGACGAGCCCTCGGCCCACGCCCTGAAGGAGCTGCACGAGGCCGAGGGGGGCGTCAACCTCACCACGGTGGCCTTCGCGGGCCCGGAGGAGGCCACGGAGGCGGCCCTCGACGAGCTGTCGTCGGCGCTGGTGGGGCGGCCCGAGGTGTCCTGGGCCGTGCACGAGGTCGACGAAGAGCTGGCCCGGCGCATCGGCTTGCTCCAGCTGGAGCCGGGCTCGGTGGAGGAGCTGGCGGCCCGGGTGAAGGGGGCCGTGATGCTGGGGCCGGCCCTCAACGGCGCCCTCGCGCAGCGGCTCCTCGATCTGGGCCCCAAGGCCGAGGGCATTCGCAAGGCGAGCGAGCTCGAGCTGCTGCCCGGCGGTGGTGGTGCGCGGCTGCTGATCAAGCCCACCGGCTCCGCGATGGATCCGGTCTTCGCCGAGGGCTTCGTCACCCTCCTCGACGCCGCCCTGGACGACGTGCTGGCCGCCCACCCGGACGTCGAGCTGCAGTGGGTCGGCGGCGCCTACCGGCACAACGTGGAAGACCTCCGCGGCGTGCGCCAAGACCTCCTGTGGACCAGCGGGGCGTCGGTGGTCCTGGTGCTCCTGGTGGTCACGGTGGCCTTCCGTGGCTGGCGTGCCCCCTTGCTGGTGTTCGTGCCCCTGGTGGGGGCCAACCTGGTGAACCTCGCGGTGGTGGCGGTGGGCATCGGCAGCCTCAACACCTACACCTCCTTCGGCACGGCCATCCTGTTCGGGCTGGGGATCGACTTCGCCGTGCACCTCGTGGGGCGCTTCCGGGAGCTTCGGGCCGAGGGCATCGAGCTCGAAGAGGCCATCGTCTCGGCGTGGGACCGCACCGGCCCCCCCTGCATGACCGCCGCCCTCACCTCGGCCGCGGGCTTCCTGGCCCTGGCCGCGGCCGACTTCCGCGGCTTCGCGCAGCTCGGCGTGCTCCTGGCCGTGGGGTTGATGCTCTGCCTGGGCTTCATGCTGGTGGCGCTGCCGCTGCTGCTGTCCTGGATCGACGAAGGGGGCCGCCCCCTGGCGGGCACCGTGCAGCGGCCGCACTCCACCGACTCCACCTATGCCATGGCCCCGGTCGGGCTGATGGTGGCCGTGCTGATGACCGGTGTGGTGGGGGCCACCGCCCTTCCGCGTCTCCAGTGGGAGTACGACTTCTCCGCGCTGCGCCGGGATGGCCTGGCCTACGACGAGCTCTCCGAGGTGGAGCGAGCCCTGGCGCGGGAGTCCTACACCCCGGTGGTGGTGCGCTACGACACGGCCGAGGCGCGGGACGCGGCGGCCGAGCACCTGGGCGAGCAGCTGCTGGCCACGGAGTACCTCCGCCAGGTGGTGTCGGTGCACGACGTGGTTCCCCCGGATCAGCGCCGTCGCCTGGCCGCGCTGATGGACCTGCAGAAGCAGGTGCGTCACCCCAACGCGCGCTACCTCCCGCCTCCCCTGCTGGAGCAGCTGGCCCCCCTGCGCGACGTGGCCCTGGGCCCGCTCACGGCGGAAGAGCTCCCGGAGCCCCTGCAGGACCTCCTCGGCGTGCGCCCCGGGGAGCACCGACTGCTGCTGCTGCCCCAGGGCAACCTGTGGGATCTGCGGGAGGCCGCCGCCCTCAAGGACGAAGTGCACTCCTTGGTCCCCGCCGAGAACGCCGCGAGCAGCTACCTCGCCATGGGGGCGCTCTATCGGCACATCTCGGCGGACATGCCCAAGGTCGGGGGCCTGGCGCTGCTGCTGGTGGCGCTGCTGACCGCCATCGACCTTCGCCGACCCCACCGCGTGGCCACCGCCCTCGGCGTGCTCCTGGCCGGCATGGTCTGGGCCGGGGTGATGCTGCAGCAGCTGGGCGTCTCCCTCACCCTGATGAACGTCGTGGGGGTCCCGATCCTGCTGGGCATCGGCGTCGACGTGGTGATCCACTTGCTCCATCGGCTGGCCGACGAGGGCCCCGGCGGCGTGCGACGGGCGCTGCTCACCACCGGCGTGGCGGCCTCCGTCAGCACCCTCACCACCATCGCGTCCTTCGCCTCGCTGCTGCTGGCGGGGTCCCGCGGCGTGCGGGGGATGGGCACCCTGGTGGTGGTCGGGCTGGTGGTGGTGTTCCTCGCGACGGCGCTGCTGCTGCCGACCGCGTGGACGGCGGGCTGGAAGGTGAGCGGGCGGGCGCCGAGCGACCGCTGACGTTCTGGTCGAGGCTCCGTGGGTCAGTGCACCATCGGGGTCTCGGCGGAGTCCGGCGGCTGGGCCCACAGGGTGAGCCGGGCCGTGGTGCCCTCACCGGCGGTGGACAGGAGCTCGACCGTGCCCTCGCAGGCCTCCATGGCCTCCTGCACGATGGCCAGGCCGAGGCCCGTCCCCTTCGCACCCTTGGTGGAGAACAGCGGCTTCATGGCGCGGGCCAGCTGGGCCTCGGTCATCCCGGGCCCCTCATCGACAACGTCGACCTGCACGTGGTCCGGAAGGGTCGTCACGGCCACGCGGATCGGGCCCTTCTCCGCGGCGTCGCGGGCATTGGCCACCAGGTTGAGCACGCTGAGCTCGAGGTCGAACGGGTCGACCCAGGCCATGGCCGTGGTGGCCTCCAGGGAGAGGACCTGCCCGTCGCGGACCAGGCGCTCCAGCACGGGGCGGAGCTCCTCCATGGTGCGAGCCACGTCGACCATCTCGGGGTGGTGCAGCGTGCGTCGACGCACCATGGCCAGCATCCGCTGCACCAGGGCGGCGCTGCGCCGGCCGGCGACCCGCATGGACTCCACGTCGTCTTGGCGGAGGATGCCCTCGTCGGCCAGCTCGATGCCCGACATCATGACCGAGAGGAGGTTGTTGAGGTCGTGGGCGGCCTGCCCGGCGATCTGGCCAGCCATGGCGGCGCGCTCGGCGGCCGCCAGGGCCTCGTAGGCCTGCTCGACCATATGCCCCCGCTCAGCGGCGAGGTCGGCCACCTCGCGGAGCAGCTCCTCGGTGCGGCGGCGCTCGGCCTCGAGCTCGGCGTTCCGCGCCGCCAGGTCGGCCCGGTAGCGCCAGACGATGACGATGAGGGTGCCGAAGAAGGAGCCGACACCGGTGGGAATGAGGAAGTTCGCTGGGTGCAGCTCGCGGACGTCCATGCCGATGATGACGGTGTGCTGGATGGAGGCCACCCCGATGATCGCCAGGGCGCAGCCGAGCACGAAGAGCAGCTCGGCGGGGCGGGGAGGGTGGCGAAGGGGAGACACGGGTCGATGCTATCGGAACCACGTGGGGATGGCGACGCCGCGGTTTGTACCGGCATTTGAACCCGGTGCCCGCCGGCGGCGATGGACGAGGGCGACGAGGGCCAGGAGGGTGCCTCCGAGGCGCCCCGGGCCTACGCCGCTGTCGCAGCTGCAGCCGCTGGCCGCCGCTGCCTCTGCGCGGACCGTGGGCGGCTCCGTGGTGTCGGTGTCGGTGTCGGTGTCGGCGTCCGTGTCGGCGTCCGTGTCGGCGTCGGTGTCGGTGTCGGTGTCGGCGTCGGTGTCGGCGTCGGTGTCGGCGTCGGTGTCGGCGTCGGTG
>ENA-OWNT01002422-OWNT01002422.1-seawater-metagenome-genome-assembly--contig:-NODE-2422-length-19600-cov-6.426523_pt1 | contig 19600 bp, 13 predicted proteins | sample MGYA00238136_ERZ651165 | MGnify/ENA primary metagenome ERZ651165 (study PRJEB26861, sample SAMN08777766) | seawater metagenome | isolation source: coastal seawater | place: USA: Florida | collected...
CGGCACGGCGCCACGGTCAACGATCTGCTCGTCGCGGCGGTCGGCGGCGCCCTGCGGCGCTACGTCCTCGATCACGGCTTCGACCCGAGGAGCGTGCGCGCGCTGATCCCCGTCAACCTGCGTCCCCGCGGCGGACCGCCCCGACTGGGCAACTACTTCGGGCTCGTGCTGCCTTCCCTTCCGCTGGACGAGCCGGATCCGCTGGGGCGTCTGCACCGGGCGCGCGCGGAGATGCTGCGGATCAAGGCGTCCGTCGAGGCCCCCATCTCGTTCGCGCTGCTCCAGGCGATCGGCCACGCCGCCGCCGCGGTGGAAGAGGAGGTGATGCGCTTCTTCGGAACGAAGGCGAGCCTCGTGCTGACGAACGTGCCCGGCCCCCGCGAGCACCTGTCGCTGGCCGGCAGCCGCGTGGCGGATCTGATGTTCTGGGTGCCGCAGGCCGGCGACCTCGGGCTCGGAGTCAGCATCATGAGCTACGCGGGGAACGTGGGCGTCGGCGTCATGACCGACGCGGGCGTGATCCCCGATCCGGAGACGCTGGTGGCCGGAATCCGCGCCGAGCTGGGCCTGCTCGGCGTGCGCTGAATCTCGGGTTCACAAGAGCGCGCGCCTTCCCTACGGTCGAACTCCAACAGTCCAAAACGACCGAGGCAGGCCCGATGGCCGCCCCTGGAACTCCCATGCGCCGAACGCTCCTCACCCTCCTCTGCACGCTGGGCGCCATCGCGCTCCTGCTCCCGAGCACCGCCTCGGCGTCGCACTTCCGCGGCGGCTCCATCGACTGGACCGTGTCGGCGCCGAACACCGCTTCGTTCACCGTCCTGTCGTCCTGGCGTACGACCTTCATCGGCAGCGACACCCTGCGCTACGGCGACGGGGCGTCCGCGGCGATCGGCAGCAACGGCACGAACGTGGGCACGTTCACGGACTCCACCGGCCTGCAGTACACGACGATGCGCAACACGCTGTCGCACGCCTACTCGGGGCCGGGCCCCTGGGCGAGCTGGTACGGCAGCTGCTGCCGGATCGCGGGGATGGGCAACGGCTCCAACCAGTCGTACCGCGTGGAGGCCACCGTCGCGATGGCCAACGGCAACACCGGCGGCCCCGCCATCGCCGCCCCCGCGATCATCCAGATGGTGCGCGGCGTCCCGCAGGCCTACTCCCTGCCCGTCGTGGATCCGGACGCGGGCGACACCTTCACCTGCGCCGCCTCGACGACGGGCCAGTCGGCGCTCAGCAACCAACCTTCGTGGCTGTCGGTGAACAACAACTGCGTCCTGAGCGCGACGCCTCCATCCGGCGGCGCGAACCTCTGGGCCTACTCGGTCCGGGTGACGGACTCCGCGGGCGCGGCGTCCACGTTCGACGGGATGATCGAGCTCATCACCGGGAGCCCGCCCGTCTGCACCGGCGGCGGCAGCTTCATCGCCACCGTCGGCACCCCGCTCAGCGTCTCCGTCACCGGCACGGACTCCACCGGGGGGACCCTGAACTTCACCGTGTTCAACGGCCCGACGGGCGGGACCCTCACGCCGTCCTCGGGCCCCACCGGCACGATCTCGACGTTCGACTGGACGCCCACGGCGGCGGACTTCGGGCAGACCTTCGCGGCGTCGATCGTCGTCGAGAATCCGCTGAACCTGCAGGCCGCCTGCCCGCTGGTCCTCACCGTCCCCCTCAACCTGCCGCCGACCGCGGAGGCCAACGGCCCCTACACCGGGAGCAAGTCCGCGGGCGTCAGCGTCACCGCGGCCGGATCCACCGACTCGGACGGGTCGATCGTCCAGTACGAGTGGGACTGCGACGGCGACGGCGCATTCGAGGTCTCCAGCACGAACGTGACCGAGACCTGCGGGCCGTACACCCTGGGCGGCACCTACACGGTGAGCCTGCGGGTGACGGACGACCAGGGCCTCACCGACACCGACACCACCACGATCACCGTGCCCAACGCGGGCCCGACGGCCGACGGCGGCGGCCCGTACACGACCAACCAGGGCGTCGCGGTCACCATCGACGGCACCGGGTCGACGGACGGGGACGGCGGCGCGCTCACCTTCTCCTGGGACTGCGACACCGGCAACGGCACCAGCTACACCGCCGGCGCGAGCACGCACCAGTGCACCTACGCGGACGACGGCACGTTCACCGGGCTGCTCCAGGTGTGCGATCCGGAGGGCGCGTGCGACACCGGCGCGTTCCAGATCACCTCCACGAACACGCTCCCCTCGGCGGACGCGGGCGGCCCCTACACGACCAACCAGGGCATCGCCGTCACCCTGAGCGGCAGCAGCTCGAGCGACGTCGACGGGATCATCTCGACCTACCAGTGGGACTGCGACCTGGGCGACGGGCTCAGCTTCGGCCTCCCCTCCGCATTCCCGACGTTCACGTGCACGTACACCGACGCCGGCGTCTACACCGCGACCTTGCGGGTGACCGATGATGACGGCGGCACGGACGACGGCACCGCGACCGTCACGGTGGGCAACACCGCGCCCATCGCCAGCGCCGGCGGGCCCTACACCGGGAGCCGGAACGTCGCGCTGACCGTGAACGGCGGCGGGTCGAGCGACCCGGACGGCACGATCACGAGCTGGTCCTGGGACTGCGACACGTCCGACGGCGTCCCCCCCTCGGCCCCGTCCGCGAGCCCGACCTTCAGCTGCACGTACGGCGCGATCGGCACGTTCACCATCGAGCTGACGGTGACGGACGACGACGGCCTCGCAGCGTCCACCACGACCACCGCGACGATCACCAACACCGATCCGGTCGCCAACGCGGCAGGCCCCTACAGCGGCATCCAGAACGTGCCGCTGACGCTCGACGGGAGCGCGTCCTTCGATCCCGACGGCGTCCTCGTCAGCTACGAGTGGGACTGCGACACCAGCGCCGGCGCCGGCTACTCCGCTCCGTCGACGGCCACGACGTTCGCCTGCAGCTACGCGTCCACCGGGACGTTCACGGCGAGCCTGCGGGTCACGGACGACGACGGCGTGTCCGACACGGCGAGCGCCACGGTGACGATCTCGAACCAGGTCCCCATCGCGGAGGCCGGCGGGCCCTACGTGGGCGGCCAGGGCGCGGCCGTCGCGGTCTTCGCGTTCGGATCGAGCGACCCCGACGGCGCCATCGTCGAGTACGCCTGGGACTGCGACGGGGACGGGACGTTCGAGGTCATCGGCGCGTCGGAGACCGGCGCCACCTGCACCTACGCCACCGCCGGCAGCTACACCGCGACGCTGCGCGTGACCGACACGAGCGGCGCGACCGCGACGGACACCGCGAGCATCACCATCGGCAACCAGGCGCCCATCGCCAACGCCGGCGGACCGTACGCCTCGCTGCTCAACGTGGGGCTCTCGGTGGACGGGTCGGCGTCGACGGATCTGGACGGCGCGCTCGTGGACTTCGCCTGGGACTGCGACGCCGGCGACGGTGTCAGCCTCGTGTCCACGGGGACCACGGCGGGGACGTCCTGCACGTACAGCAGCGTGGGCACCTTCACGATCACCCTGCAGGTGACGGACGACGACGGCGCCACGGACACCGCGACGACCACCGTGACCGTGAACAACGGCGCGCCCGTCGCCGCCGCGGGCGGGCCCTACACGGGGAACAAGGGGACCGCGATCGCCGTGGACGGCACGGGCTCCTCGGACGCGGACGGCACGATCGTCGACTACGCCTGGGACTGCGACGGCGACGGCACGGCCGACGTGAACAACGCGACGGGGCTCGCCACCTGCACGTTCGCGTCCATCGGCACCTACACCATCACCCTCGTCGTGACGGACGACAACGGCGGCACCGACGCGGACACGGCGACGGTCACGGTGCCCCTCGTCGGGCCCATCGCCCACGCCGGCGGCCCCTACGTCGGCATCCAGGGCGCGGGCGTCCCCGTGGACGGGAGCCTCTCGTTCGACAGCGACGGCGCCATCGTCCTGTGGGAGTGGGACTGCGACGGGGACAGCGTCTTCGAGCAGAGCTCCGCCACCGCGGCCACCGCCACGTGCACGCCGCCGTCCATCGGCACCACGCTCGTGCAGCTGCGGGTCACGGACGACGACGGTGCGCAGGACGTGGACGCGACGAGCATCGCGGTGTCGAACCTGGTGCCGGTGGCGGACGCCGGCGGGCCCTACTCCGGCTCCGAGGGCGTGGCGGTGGCGCTGGACGCGTCGGGCTCCGCGGACCTCGACGGCTTCATCGCGACCTACGGCTGGGACTGCGACGGCGACCTGCTGCCGGACGTCCTCACCGCCTCCCCGACCGCGGCGACCTGCACCTTCGGGGCCGTCGGCACCTACACGGTCACGCTGGTGGTGACGGACAACGACGGCGGCACGGACGTGGACACCGCCACGGTGGTCGTCGCCTCACTGCCCCCGGTGGCCGACGCCGGCGGGCCGTACACCGGCACGGAGGGGACGCCCGTCCCGCTCAACGGCAGCGGCAGCAGCGACGTCGGCGGCACGATCGTGCAGTGGGAGTGGGACTGCGACAGCGACGGCACGTACGACGTCGTGGCCAGCGCCGGGCTCGGCTCGTCCTGCAGCTACGCGGACGAGGGCAACTTCGTCATCACCCTGCGGGTCACGGACGACGACGGCGACAGCACCGTGGACGTCGCGAACGTCGCGATCGCGAACGTCGATCCGACCCTGCTCGGGCCGGTGGGCGCGAGCACGGGGAACGAGGGGCAGCAGCTGCTCTGGAGCGCCCTGGCGACGGATCCCGGGACGACCGACACGCTGACGTACAGCTGGGACTTCGGGGACGGGTCCACGGCCGCCGGCACCAGCGCGAACCACACCTACACGGACGAAGGCACCTTCACGGTCACCGTGACGGTGGACGACGGCGACGGCGGCATCGTCTCGAGCTCCCTGGCCGTGACCATCTCCAACGTCGCGCCCAGCCTTGGCCTCACGTCCATCCCGAGCTCCGGCGACGAGGGCCAGACCCTGACGCTGTCGACCACCGCGACGGACGCGGGCGTCAACGACGCCCTCACGTACGTCTGGGACATGGGGGACGGCAGCACCGTCACCGGGGACTCCGTGACCTACGCCTACGCCGACGACGGCGTGTTCACCGTGACCGTCACGGTCAGCGACGACGCGGGGGCGACGGACACGAGCAGCGCGGTCATCACCGTGGACAACGTCGCGCCGACCATCGACGCGCTGACGGGCGACCTCTCCGGCTTCGAGGGGCAGCTCCTGTCCTGGACGGCGACCACGAGCGACGCGGGCGTCGCGGACGTCCTGACGCACGCGTGGGACTTCGGCGACGGCACCACGGCGACCGGAACCCAGGCCACGCACGCGTATCCGGACGAGGGCCAGTACGTCGTCACGCTGACGGTCACGGACGACGACGGCGGCAGCAGCAGCCAGTCGCTGACCATCACCGTGGGCAACGTGGCGCCGGTGATCACGAGCCTGACGATCCCCGCCGGGGACGAGGGCACGCCCATCGGGATGTCCATGACGGCCACCGACGCCGGCGTGAACGACACGATCACCTACGCCTGGGACTTCGGCGACGGCACGACCGCCACCGGCCCGTCCACCACCCACACCTTCCAGGACGACGGGACGTTCTTCGTCACGGTGACCGCCACGGACAACGCGGGCGCGGTGGGCTCTGCGGTGATCGACCTGCAGATCGCCAACGTCGCGCCGACCATCACGAGCACCGCGGCGCTCCCGTCCGCGACTCCGGACGAGGGTGAGGAGATCGACCTCGAGGCGGTCGCCACGGACGCGGGCGCCGACGACATCGTCGACCTCGTGTTCAGCTGGGATCCCGGGGACGGCTCCGCGACGCTGTACGGCGACAGCGTCGAGCACACCTACGCGGACGACGGCGTCTACACCGTCACGCTGACCGTGGACGACCAGGACGGCGGCGTGGCCACGAGCACGCTGACCGTGACGGTGAGCAACGTCGATCCCGTCATCTCCACCTCGCCGCCCACGAACGCGCAGCAGGACACGGCCTACACCTACGCGCCGAGCGTGCAGGACCCGGGGGACGAGGTGTTCACGTGGTCGCTGTCGGGCACGGTCCCCACGGGGATGACCATCGACGCAGCCACCGGCCAGATCGACTGGACGCCCGGGTACGACGACACCCTCGTGGGCTCCTACGCCGTCGAGCTGACCGTCGAGGACGGGGACGGCGGACAGGCCGTGCAGTCCTGGACGATCACGGTGTTCTCGCTGGACACGGACGGCGACGGGATGCCGGACGACTGGGAGGACGACAACGGCCTCGACCCGCTCGATCCCACCGACGCCGCGGACGACCCGGACGCCGACGGCATCACGAACCTGGGCGAGTTCGGGCTCGATCAGGATCCCTGGGTGTACGACGGGCCCAGCGCCCCGGTGGCCCTCGGGCCCATCGGCGGCGTCGAGATCAGCGACTCCAGCCCGGACCTGGTCGTGCAGAACGCCACCGATCCCCAGGGCGAGGCGCTCCTCTACGACTTCGAGGTCTACCTCGACGCGGCGCTGACCCAGCTGGTGACGAGCGGCGTCGAGGTCATCGAGGGCGGCGCCGGCGAGACGGAGTGGGCGGTGGACGTGGCGCTCGTGGAGGACACCACCTACTGGTGGGTCGCCCGCGCCAGCGACGCCTGGACTCCGGGGCCCTGGACGGCCGCCGAGTCGTTCACCGTCAACGCCTTCAACGACGGGCCCGACGCGCCCGTGCTCGTGTACCCGGTGCAGGGTCAGTTCGTCACCACGCTCACCCCCGCCCTGGAGTGGGCCCAGGTCGTGGACCCCAACGGCGACGACGTCACCTACGACGTGGAGGTCTACGCGGCGGATGGCGTGACCCTCGTCGCGTCGGCCTCAGGGATCGTCGACTCCGGCAACACCACCAGCGCCTGGACGAGCGACGCGCTCGTCGACGACGCCCTCTTCTTCTGGACGGCGCGCGCCGTGGACGACGAGGGCCTCGCCAGCGACTGGGCGGAGCTGGAGGAGTTCTTCGTCAGCACCGACAACGAGGCGCCCGAATCCCCCACCTGGGTGAGCCCGGAGGACCAGACCTGGATCGAGGACCAGTCGCCCGAGCTCGTGGTGACCGAGGTGACGGACCCCGAGGGCCTGGCGGTGGAGTACCGCTTCGAGGTCGACACGGATCCGGGCTTCGCGAGCCCCGAGGCGTTCGCGACCACCGTCGCCGGGACGGACACGGGCGAGGTGACGTGGGATCTCGCGGACGACGCCCGGGTTCTGCGAGAGAACGCCTGGGCCTACGCCCGGGCCACCGCGGTGGACGCAGACGGCTTCGAGTCCCCGCCGGCCGTGATCTCCTTCTTCGTGCGCGGCCCCAACGACGCGCCCGACGCGCCCCTGCTCGTGAGCCCCGTCGATGGCGCCGCGGTGGAGGGCGGCGCGCTGACGCTGGTGGTCGAGCCCGTGACGGACCCCGAGGAGGACGCGGTGGTCTACGACTTCGTGGTCGCGCGGGACGCCGGGCTGACCGACGTGGTGTTCGAAACCTCGAGCTCGGACGTCACGGTCGGTGTCGACGTGGCGCTCGAGATCGGCGCGTACGTGTGGTCGGCGCGGGCGGTGGACGCGCTCGGCGCCGCCTCCGCGTTCCAGACGCCCAACGGCTTCACGGTGACGGAGGTCACGGAGCCCATCGATCCCGGCGACACGGGGCCCGAGTGCGGCTGCTCGAGCTCCGGGCCCGAGGCGCCCGCGGTCGCCTGGCTGGTGGCGCTGCTGCCGCTCGCGCTGGTGATCCGGCGGAGGCGGTAGCGCCGCTCAGCCCGCGCCGTCAGTGGATGAAGGCGCGGGCCACGGCGTCGATCCCGCGGAACTGGTTCAGGGCGGCGGAGGGCACCGAACCGGGATCCCACATCCATCCGTGGAGCCGGTCCTTGTCCTCGACGAACCCCAGGAGCGGCTGCCGCACGCCCGACGCGGCCGCGAACGCCAGCCGGAGATTGTGGTCCCAGCGCGCGGTCATCAGCTCGAAGTCCTCACGCCCGATGGTCCCGCGGCAGGCCGAGCTTCCGCAGAGGCACTCCAGCGGCCGCTCGATGTTCAGCTCGCCGTAGTCGCAGGTGAGCTCCTCGCCGGGCTGGATGTCGCGGATGGCGATCTCCAGGTCCGCGCCCGGGCTGAGCACGTTCGCCGCGCAGCTGTGGTTCATGTAGCGGCCGAAGTCCCAGAGCAGCAGCCGGCGGCCGCGCCCGCTCACGTACGAGTAGCGCTCCAGCACCGGCGTGAGCGGGCCTGCGAGCTCCTCCGTGTCGGTCGGGGACAGCACCCGATCCAACGGATCGAGCACCCATGTGATGGTTCCGCGGGGGATGAACTCGGTCGCGACGACTCCGTACCCCACCTCATCGCCCACCCACGTCAGCCGGGTCGAGGGATGCAGCATGTGTCACGGTTCCGCGCCTCCGGAGATGGTCCGCCGGTCGAGGCACGGATCAGCGTGGGTCCGACCGCGCCGGATGGGAATCCCCCCGCGTGCAGATTCCCGAAATCCGATGTCCGGACGCGCAGTTTCGTGAGTCGTTTTCCGGGGACACGCCCCCCGCGAGGCGCGCGGCGGCCGACCGCTCAGACGGTGAGCCGCGGGTCCTTCGGGCCCTCGGTCCGCACGACCTCGACCCCGTGGGACTCGAGGTAGCTCAGGCCGTTCGCGCCGGCGTAGCCGCCGCTGACCACGTAGACGCGCTTGATCCCCGCGTGGTGGATCATCTTGCTGCACATCATGCAGGGCTCGCCGGTGACGATGAGCCAGGCGTCCTGGGTCTTGACGCCGGACGCCGCGCAGTTGCAGACGACGTTCATCTCGGCGTGGTGGCAGCCGATCTCCATCCGCGTGCCGGACACCACGCCCATGGTGTCGCGCAGGCAGTCGTCCCCGCCGCAGAGGTGCCCGCCGCCCCGCGGCCCGCCGTTGTAGCCGTCCATGAGGATGACGTTGCGATCGGGATCGAGCAGCAGCGCGCCGAACTTGCGGCGGGGGCAGTTGGACGCCTTGGCCAGGGCCAGGCACTGCTCGATGCGGATGCGGAGGTGCTTCTCTTTCATCCGCTCAGGTCATCTTGTAGTTCGGGCCGCCGCCGCCTTCGGGGGGCGTCCACGTGATGATCTGGTACGGGTCCTTGATGTCGCACGTCTTGCAGTGCACGCAGTTGCTGAAGTTCACCATCAGCTTCTGCCCACCCTTGTCCGGGTCCGGCACCATCTCGTAGACCTGCGCCGGGCAGAACCGGGTGCAGGGGTTGCCGTACTCCTCGGCGCACTTCGTCCGGCAGATGTCCGGGTCGGCGACCTTCAGGTGGCTCGGCTGGTCCTCGTCGTGCAGCACGCCCGACAGGTACACGTCGTCGAGCTTGAGCATGTAGGTCGGGATCTCGACCTTCGGGCGCTCGCTGGGCGCGGATCCGCCGTTCGTGGCGACCGGCACCGGCTCGAGCATCGCGTGGTCGTGGTGACCGTCCCGCTGGCCGAAGCTGCCGAACACCGTCGCCAGGCCGTTGCGCACCATGCCCAGGTACAGGCCCTTGTCGAAGTTCTGGTGGAAGTTCCGGGCCTTGTACATCTCCTTGTGGATGTAGCTGTCCTTCATCCGGTCCGCGTAGCCCTTGAGGGTCTCGGCGGAGTAGTCGCCCTTGTCCAGCGCCTCCCAGGCCGTCTCGGCGGCGAGCATCCCGCTCTTCATGCCCAGGTGCAGGCCCTTGAGGGCCTCGATGTCGATGATCTGCGCGCACTCGCCGATGAACATGCCGCCGTCGAAGTACGGCGTCTGCATCGAGGACAGGCCGCCCGCGCTCAGCGCCTTGCCGCCGTACGCCTCGACCTTGCCGCCCTCGAGGTACTTGGCGACCTCCGGGTGGCTCTTGAACTGCTGGAGCATGTACTGCGGGTCGATGCCCGGGTCCCGGTAGTCCAGGCTGACCACGAGCCCGACGACCATGTAGTCGTCCTTGAAGCCGTAGACGAACGTCCCGCCGAGCGTGTCCTTGTCGAGCGGCCACCCGAGGGTGTGCATGACGAAGCCAGGCTTCCCCTTGCCCTTCGGGAGCTTGATGATCTCCTTGACGCCCGTCTCGAACTGCCAGGGGTTCTTGCCCGCGTCCAGGCCGAGCTTCTTCGTGACGATGCGCGTGCAGTGCCCGAGCACGCCCTCGCCGAAGATCGTCACCTTGCTCTTGATGTTGACGCCGGCCTCGAAGTTGGACTTGCGGCGCCCGCTGGCGTCGATGCCCTTGTCCCCCGTGATCACACCGACGACCTTGTCGCCCTCCCACATCACGTCCACGGCGGGGAAGCCGGCGAACACCATCACCCCCATGGCCTCGGCCTTGCGGCCCATGTAGCGCGCGATGCGGGAGGCGGACACGATGAGGTTGCCGTGGTTGTCCAGCGGCGGGGGCGGCATCGGGAAGTCGTACCCGGCGTGCTTCGTGAAGAAGGACACCCGCTCCTCGTGGACCTCGGCCTCGAAGGGCTCGTCCTCGCGCCAGCCGGGCAGCAGCTCGTCGAGCGCCTTCGGGTTCATGACGGCGCCGCTGAAGATGTGAGCGCCGATCTCGCTGCCCTTCTCCAGGACGGCGACGGACAGCTCGGGGATGTCGTGCCCGGCGTCCTTGGCGTCCTCCACCATCTGCATGAACCGGATGGCGCCCGCGAGGCTGGACACGCCGGCGCCGACGAACAGGACGTCGACCTCCATCGTCTCGCGCTCGATGGGGAGCTCGCTGTGCAGGGGGGCGTCGGACTCGTGGCCGTGATCGGACATGACTTCTCCTGGATCCGGGCGGACTCTACCGACTGCCGGCCTCGTGATCGAGGCGGCTCGCGGGGTCTGTCCGATCCATGGGATCCACGCGCGAGGCGCGCGCGGGGTTACACGCGGTGTGAGTCAGCGGGCGAGCTCGATCAGCCCCGTCATCCGGGGGGATCCGATCGGGGTGCCGTCGTAGGTCGCCCCGAAGTGCCCGTTCGTGAAGAGGCTGAACTTACCGACGGGCAGCAGCTCCGGGGCGATCTCCAGGAGGCGGGCGCCCTCGGCCTCGGCCAGGGTGCCGCTCGCGAGCTCCTTGGTGAAGTTGCCCATGTACTTCTCGTCGGCCTCGGCCTTGCGGTCCTCGTAGGTGGTGAGGGGCTCGTCCTTCCAGTTCTCCGGAAGACCCTCCTCCTCCTCGTCGGCCTCGTCCTCGCTCTCGTCCTCGGCGTCGGCGGCGTCGCCCACCTCGAGGATCGTCCAGCTGCCGTCGCCCTTGACGCGGACCACGCGGGCGCCGCCCGTCAGCGCCAGCGTCTTGTCGATGAGCTCGACCTTCTCGGCCAGGGCCACGACGCAGATGTGCTCGTCGCAGGGGGCCAGGTCACCGTCGAAGCTGATCACCAGGGGCTTGTTCACGTCCAGCGTGGACTTGGCGAGCACCGTGTTCTTCTTGCAGCCGGTGGTGCCCAGCGCGAGGCCGGACAGAAGGACCAGGGACATCAGCAGACGGGTCATCGCGGCTCCTCGTATGGACGCGCGCGAGGCGCAGGTCCGAGCCGGCGGACCCTACTGGACGCCCGGAGCGATCACAAGGGCGAGCAGAACCGCGGACAAAGGCTTTACAGCGTCGTGCGGATCGCGTGTCGGACCACGCTGGAGTCGACGTCGAACAGGGCGCCGTGCGCCGCGTGCGCGCCCTGCCAGGTGAGCCACACGGCCGGTCCGCCGACAAGCTCCACGGGGCGCGCGAGCACGCGGTCGTGGCCGATGGCGTACTCCACCTGGGCATCGAGGTCGTTGCCGGGCACGGTGAAGGCGTCCATGGCCGCGGCGACCCGCGCGACGTCCAGCGGCGCCAGCTCGTCGAGCTGCACCGACACGTCGTGGGCGCCATCGAGCACCACCGCGGCGTCCGCGAGCCCGAGTCCGATGACGTCCGTGAAGCCCTCCACGGCGGCCTGGTGCTGCTGCGCGCTCGTCCCCTGGAACATGGGCGGCGGCTGCACCTCGGGGGCGTGCGGGAAGCCGACCTCTCCACAACCGGTGGCAAGGATCGACAGAAGGGCGAAGAGCGTGACGAGCGTGCGGGACATGGGCGGTTCCTCCTGGGTTGCGCCGCATCAACAACCAGCGGCGACGAGTGGGGTGTACCCAGGGGGGTGCTGTGTCTCCAGCAACAGGCCGCCACAGGATGTCACAGGGGTAGGATCGGGCCATGGCACGGCTCCGTGACAAGGACGACGACGTCCGCGCGCCCAGCATCGGCGACGGCTACATCCGCCGGGTCCCGGACACGAAGAAGTCCTTCCGGAAGTGGCTGTCCGAGCCGGGCGCGAAGCCAGCGCTGGCGCTGTTCGGCCTGTTCTTCTTCATCGTCTGGAGCGCCTGCATGTTCACGGGGGTGGTGCTCTCCGCGTTCCTGGGGATCACCTCCAGCCTCGGCACCTTCGTGGTCGGCAACCTGAACTTCCTCATCCTGCTGATGGGCTGGGCGATGCTCGGCGGGTCGCGCAAGGTCCTGATGACCGAGGGGGGCGCGCTCGACCGGGTGTTCGGCATCTTCAAGAAGACCGACGCGCCGCTCGAGTTCGACGAGGGGCCGGCGCTGCTGGCGCGCAAGCGGGGGAACGCGGCGGAGGCGCAGCGGCTGTACCGCGCGGCCCTGCGGGAGCTCCCCCACCGGCTCGAGTTCATGTACCGGATCGCGGAGATCGACCAGGTCGACCTGAAGCGGGTGGACGAGGCGATGCGGGGGTACCGCCGCTTCCTGAACGCGCTCGATGCCGCGGAGCGTGAGCCCACCGAGCCCGAAACGGAGTGCGCCACCCTGGCCAGGATCCGTCTGGAGGATCTCAGTCGGGCGGCGCAGGAGCCGAAGCGGCGGAGAATCGAGATCTAGTCCCTTGGGCGCTGGGGCCTGGTGCTCGGCCCCGGACGCTCACTGGCAGTTGCCCGGCTCGAACCAGGCGAGCTCGGTGCCCTCCCCCGCGATGGAGCCGACGACCGGAACGCTCACGCCGTCCTCCTCGAGGACGAGGTCGAGCACGACCTCGACGGTCCCCGTCCAACAGACCGAGTCATCACCTCCGATGCTCAGCAGGTCTCCCCCCACCGACACCGTGCTGGCCCCGAGGGACTCTGCGGAGAAACCGTCCTCCGGCAGACCGCAGCCCTCGTCCCCGAAGAGGGAGACGTCGTACACCTGCATCTCCTCCATGGGCCCGTCGGCCTGGACCCACATCGTGCACCCCTGCCCGAAGTCGATCGTGATCCACGCGCCATGCACGCAGGTGCCGGTCGGATCGGCGTCCAGGTCGACGGACTCGAGCACCGGGCTCCGCTCCTCGTCCCCGATGACGACCGTCCCTTCGCTGGACACACCGTCATTCGGGCAGGACGGATCCGCGCTGCCGACCAGCAGGAGGCATCCCGGGAGAGTCGGAACGACCAGGGCGCCCAGCAGTGCGATCAAGACGGGACGGAAGGAGCGCGAGGCAGGCATCGAGTGGATCTCCGGGATGGACGCGGCGGCCGCGCTCTCCGAGATGATATGAACCTGAGCTCACATTCAGCCATTCGCGTTTCGTCCGGACAGGACGATGCCCCTCGCAAGCCAGGTGCGAGAGGCATCATCCGTCGGAGTCGGGGTACGACCTGAGCCGTCCTCCCGGGGAGGGCTCAGGTTTGTCCCGCTACGCGGCCTGCGGCTCCGTCGCCCGGCGGGCGGCGAGGAACAGCGCGCCGAGCCCCAGCACCGTCGCCACCAGCGCCGTCAGCGGGCCCACCAGGGGGATGGCGTAGACGAGGTGCAGCACGATGAGGCCCGCGAAGAGCGCGCCCATGGGCTTCGGCACCTGGTTGGCCTTCCGCAGGATGAGCAGGCCGAGCGCGTAGGCCGCGACGAAGCGCGCGAGGTAGGTCACGGGCACGTACAGCGCCATGGCGAGCATCGACAGCGGGATGGGCAGGACGAACAGGGCCAGGAAGACGGCCAGCACCGGGACGCCGAGGAGCACCGCGAAGCCGACGCCGAGGGCGACGGGGCTCTCCTCCTCGAGCAGGGCCGCCGGCTGGGTCAGCGCCTTGGGGAAGAGCCCGAGGAGCACGCTGCCGGTGACGATGCCGCTGAGGAGCAGGAAGATGTGCCAGCCGACATTGCTGCCGCCGCCGTCGTCGCTGTCGCTGTCGACCTTCGGGGCCTTCTTCGTCCAGTCGACCTTGCCCACGGTGGCGCCGTCGGCGATCGAGCCCTCGGTCGACGACGTGTAGCTGAGCGTGCCGCCGATGGTCGCGCCGTCGCCCACGTTCAGGGTGGCGGCGTCGATCTCCACGTCACCGCCGATGCTGCCGTCGATGTCGAAGTTGGCGCCGCCGCCGAGCAGGCTGCCTCCGACGGCGCCGTCCAGGTCGAACTGGGCCCCACCGAAGTAGACGTTGCCGCCGACCGTCACGCCGTCGGGGATCGTCAGGGTCTCGCCCGCCGCGTACAGGTCGCCGGCGATGTCGGAACTCACCGTCAGGAGCTCGCCGAAGACGAACGCGTCACCGCCGACCGGACCAGCGACGATCACCACGCGGCCAGCGCCGACCAGGTTGTCGCCGGTGGCACCGCCGACCTTGACCGTCTCGCCCGCGGCGAACACGTCGGGAGCCTCGGCCTCCACGTCGACGGTCCGGCCGCCGGCGAAGACGCTGCGGGTCGAGCTGCCCTTCACCAAGACGTCCTCGGAGTCCCCGCCGCTGCGGATCGTCTCCAGGGCCTCGGGGGCCATGGGAGGCACGGGGGGAACGGGCTCGACCGCGGCGACCGGAGGCACCGGAGGCACCGGATCGACCGGCGCGTCCTGGGCGAAGGCAGCGGGGGCAAGGAGGAGGAGCGCGAAGAGCGCGGCCAGGGGTCGACCAAGGTGCGTAGTGAGCACGGTGTTTCTCCGGCCGTCGGGGATGCGTTCCGACGACGTGGATGACCCTACGGGGGGCATTGCGGGCTCTTTGGTCCCGGCGGGGTGAGCGGTCGGCCGGCCGGGGTGAACGGTCAGAGGGCCGTTCGGCGGTCGGCGAACGGCGAACGGTCCCGGCTGCTCAGATGAGCTTCTTCAGCTCGCGCGCGCGGCGGCGGGAGACGTGGACCACCTGCTCGATGTCGCGCAGCGCGGCCTCGAAGGTGCCGGACGCGAGGGGCCGGAGCTCCGTGATGCGGTCGACCCGGAGCAGCGCTGAGCGGGACACCTGGACGAAGCCGTCGGGAAGCCGGGCGGCCACCTCGCGCAGCGTGCCGTCCACGCGGAACTGCCCCGCGGGCGTCCAGGCACGCACCGTCTCGTCCTCCACCACCACCGCCGCGACGTTGTCGAGCTCCAGCGGGATCGTGCGGTTGCCCCGGTGCGCGATGAGGCGGCGCGCGGGCTCGGGCGTCGGCAGCGTCTCTCCCGCTTCCCCGATGCGCCGGCGCACGCGCTTGAGGGCCCGGGCGAGGCCGGCGCGCTCGACCGGCTTGAGCAGGTAGTCGATCGCCTCGAGGGCGAAGGCGTCCAGGGCGAACTCGCTGTGCGCGGTGGTGAAGATCACGTAGGGCAGCGCGTCCTCGGGGAGCGTCTCCCGCAGCGCCCGGAGGGCCGTCGGGCCATCTTCACCGGGCATCTGGACGTCCAGGAACACGACGTCGGGGCGCCGGGTGAGGACCTCGGCGCGGGCTGCGCGGCCGTTGGCGGCTTCGGCGATCACCTCAACGTCGGGGTGGTCGAGCAGCAGCCGCAGCAGGCGCTTGCGGCCGAGGGGTTCGTCGTCGACGACAAGGGCGCGGATCACGCGGAGCCTCCAGGCAGGTGCATCTCGATGCGGGTTCCACCGGTGGGGACGGCGACGGCGTCGAGGCGGGCGGCGCCGCCGAAGCGCAGCCCCAACCGGTGGCGCACGTTGGCGAAGCCGCCTCCGTGGCCGCCGGTGCCGAGGCCCGTCGCGCTCCCGTCGATCACCTCGGGGGGCAGGCCGGGTCCGTCGTCCTCCACCACGAGCACGAGTCCGTCGCTTCCGGCCCGGGCGGAGATCCGGATGCTCCCGCCTTCGGACCGCGGGGCGATTCCGTGCTGCACGGCGTTCTCCACCAGGGGCTGGAGGATGAGGCCAGGCACGCGGTGCTCGAGGAGCCCGGCGGGGACGTCGACGGCGACCTGCAGCCGATCGCCGAACCGCGCCCGCTCGATGCGCAGGTAGCGGGCGATGGCGTCCAGCTCGGCGCTGAGGGGCACCTCCCCCTCCGCCGACGACCGGAGGGAGTACCGCAGCAGGTGGGCGAGGTCCGTAACGAGGTCGTCCGCTGCGTCGGGGTCCTCGTGGATGAGCTCCGAGAGCGCGTTGAACGTGTTGAAGAGGAAGTGCGGCCGGATCTGGGCTTGGAGCGCCCGGAGCTTCGCTTCGACGGCGGCCCGGCGTTCCGCGGCCAGTTCCTGCTCGCGGGAGGCGATGACGGCTGCGAGGCGGCGGTGGGTCTCCACCAGGGAGGCCACGCCCACCGAGAGGAGCGCCACCGAGACGGTCGAGATGATGAGCTCGTCCCTGCGCAGGAGCGCGTAGAGGACTCCCCGCGACGCCACGGTGCTGGCGCTCACGAGCAGGACCCCGATCCCGGCCACGGCGCCCTCGAGCGGGCGACGCAGGAACGCGGGCAGATCGCCCCAGGCGGGGGCGAGGAGGAGCGGCGGGAGCGCACCGCCGACGAACCCGAGCAGGAGGCTCCCGAGATCCGGCACCGCCTTGTGCATCCACAGGTGCAGCGGTCCCGCGACGGCCGCTCCGAGGAGGCCGAGCCCGAGGATCGTCAGCCACGATGTGCGCAGCCCCTTCACGGATCCCTCCAGCGGGACGCCTCGTCCCGAGCGCCCTCGAGCACCGGACCCCTCAGCTCACCCGGGGAACCCTGCACCGCACGCTCCACGGCCGGCACGCTCCGGTTGGAGCGAATCCACGCCCCGCGCCCCACATCCCGCAGCGCGTCGGTGCGGCCGACGACATCGTGGCCGAAGTGGCGCGCGAGATCCTCCAACACGGGGACGAGCTCGCCCGGTCCCCAGCCCGAGCAGGTGTCCGCAGTGGGATCGGGCCGGTCCTGCGGGTGCAGGCCGGGGTTGGTGGGGCAGATGGCGGAGGCCCGGTGCGACGGCCAACCGACCCAGCGGCTGGCGCGCCCTTCGTCCAGGAGCCGGCCGTACCAGGGCAGCTCGTCCAGGTCGACGGAGTTGACCTCGAGATCGAACCAGAGCTCGATGCCCCGCAGGTCCCGGGTCCGACTCCAGGTGGAGGGGGTGATGTACGGCGTGGCCGCGACGAGGCCGCCGAGCGCGGAGGCCGCGAGGATCACGGCGACCGTGCTGCGCAGGCGGTGGGGGCCGGCGAGGAGGCAGGCCAGAGCGAGCATCGCGGCGTACCAGCCCGGGACGAAGTAGCGACCGAGCGCGTTGCCCGAGAGGATTGGCGCGGCGAACGCGAGCAGGCCCCAGATCCCCGCGAACCGCGCGACCCGCGCCCGACGATCCGCGCCGCCGAACCCTGCCGCGATCGCCGCGAGGAGGGCGCCGAGGAGCACGACGCGATGAATGTTGGCGACGACGCCTCCCCCAAACGCGGGGAGCTCGGCGCGCACCGCCGCCCGCAGACCCCGCGCGGCACGGTCGAAGCCGATCGACGGATCGGGGAAGGAGCCCAGCCCACCCTCCGTCGTGCCAAAGGGGGACAGGCCGAGGTAGGCAAAGGTGGCCGCCGCGAGCCCGAGGATCCCGATGGCCAGGGCGCCCGCCGGAAGCACCCGGCGCCGTCCCAGGGGCCAGCCGACGGCGGCGACGCAGGCCGCCGCCGCGAAGACGTTCGCGCGGTACAGGACGATCCCCAGACCGAGCAGCAGAACCGGGATCACCCAGGATCCGCGGCGCTCCTCGGGATCCCGCCCCGCGAGCCAGAGCGCCACGCCCATGGGCGCCCACAGGAACTCGTTGTGGTTGCCATAGGGCTGCAGGTTCCAGCCCAGGACCGCGTTGGGCGGCAGGGCCACAGCGAGCCCGCCCAGCAACGCCAGGGTCGGCGTCGTCAGGCGGAGGAGCGTCGCCGCGAAGAGCAGGACGGCGAGCGCCTCGAGGAGCGCCGCGGCCCCCCAGTGCCCCCAGAGGGTGCGGCCGAACAGGGGCTGGAGGAGCCAGGCGAGGACCTGCAGGAGCGAGGTCCCCTGGGCGAACCACTGGTAGGTGGTCTCGTGGACGAACTCGGGCACGCCGCGCCAGACCAGCGTGTCTTCGTCAAGCCAGCGGAAGAGCCGCGCGATGCCGGCGAACTCGCCGTGATAGAGCAGGTGCGCGCTGCTCCGCACCTGCAGGAACCGCAGCACGAGGACGAGCAGGGCGGGGACGCCGCAGGCGACGAGCGCGGATCGGCGGGACGGGGCCTCGGACACCCGTCGATCGTAGCGGGCGGGGCGAGTGCGAGGCCCAAAGCGCAGACGCGGACGGGGCGGAGGCAAGGCCCAAGCGCAGACGCGGACGGGGTCCCGCGACCCCGCCCGCGCCTTCCGCGCGCTCGTCTGGCTCAGTCGAGGTGGCGCGGCCGGAGGTCACAGCGGCTGTAGTAGCCCACGAGGAAGCCGTGGCTGCCGTCGCCGAGCGGGTGCCAGACGCCCGCGACGTTGCCGCCGGAGATGCCGTCACCGTCGACGTCGACCTCGGGCTCCCAGGAGCCGTCGAAGGTGCCGAGCCCCGTGGCGTCGGAGGGCGCGAAGTACTCGCCGTCCATGGAACCCTGGTTGTCCTCGATGCTCTCCCAGAGGCTCGTGAAGGTGCCGCCCCCGTCAGCGTCGTTGTCGGCGAGGGAGATGCCGGTGCCCTCGGCCACGAGCCGGCGACCGCGGCGCCAGGCGCGGGCCCGGAAGGCGCCGTCGATGACCATGTCGTCGTCCTCGACGGTGAAGTAGCGACCGCCGATGACGCCACGGATGGCGCAGGGCTCGTCCTCGGCGAGGTCGAGCACGGCCTGCTTGATCACGGCGCGGCGGGTCGCGAGGCGGTCCGCGGACGGGTCGGGATCGGTGATCGCCGCGTCCTCTTCGTCCTCGATGGCGTCGGTGGAGAGGTCGGCGTCGGCGTCGATCCCGTCGGTGCTGGAGTCGACCGTCAGCGCGAGCTGGTCCATGTCGAGCACGTCGGAGTCGGCGGGCTCGACGGTCTCACAACCCGCCAGGAGGGCAAGAGAGGTCAGGGCGATGGTGGTCAGGGTGGCGAAGCGGCGCATGGTCGTCTCCTTCAAGAAAACCGCGGCGGTTCAAGGGGTTCCGCGGTGGCCCGGCGTCCATCCGGGTTCGTGAAGGGAGACCCGCGAGTCGCGGGGGATGGAAAACAAAGATCGAGTGCGCACGACCCTGGGGCGCGATCGGGGGGCCGCCACACGTCGGTTCCCGGGGGCAGCTCGCAGTGCTCCCCGGGGCAATCGACGTCCGCGTGGGCGCGCGCGTCGGTTCCCAGGGGGAGCTCGCCGAGGCGCAGCCGAAATAGCGATGTCTGTCTTGCGCCCGTGGCCATGGGCGTGATCCCATGCGTCATGTCCGGCTTCT
>ENA-OWNT01002423-OWNT01002423.1-seawater-metagenome-genome-assembly--contig:-NODE-2423-length-19588-cov-4.393932_pt1 | contig 19588 bp, 5 predicted proteins | sample MGYA00238136_ERZ651165 | MGnify/ENA primary metagenome ERZ651165 (study PRJEB26861, sample SAMN08777766) | seawater metagenome | isolation source: coastal seawater | place: USA: Florida | collected...
GTCAGTGCTCTGTGGCAAATCTACCACTTTTTAATATGACCACCACAACAACGACAGCGACTTCTTGCACTATTTGCACCTTATGCCGACGGTTATGGGACGTCGAGGCATTGGCTCCTGCTGACTGGGATGCTGTCACGGAAGTGGCCAGCGAACACGGCAACACCGACACTGGTACGACGGCCGCGAGCGTCTTGGCAACGTGCTCGTCCTGTTTGGGGATCTTGCAGAAGCCTAGTCTTCCACACGAAGTTGTCAGAACAATTGCAGCTGGCATCCAACAACGAGGATATGACGCACGTACCTTCAAGCTTGAGTTCATGACCAAGGAGTTTGAAGGAATTCGGAGACCAATCGAGAGAACAGCAGGAGGGAAGTTCCCCAGCCTAGTGAAAATCAAGGACTCGTTTCGACAGCGTGTAAAGGACCGATTTGGTGGGGATCCCGTGTTACAAAATTTGGAGTGGAGAACATCGTCGGACAACGGTGCTCTTCTGATATCAATCCACCTGGTAGACTTAGCCCAAAGCGCTCGCGCGAACGACGCAGATTGTACCAACCCAAAGAAGAGAACGCGGCGTCAGCAGAGGCAGAAGAACAATGGTGGCGGGCGTACCCTTGGCAATGCATCCCAGGTTCAAAATTCTTCCCAAGAACAAATCCCGTCGGACCATCAAACTTATTGTCTCGCTGTCTCAAAAGCGATTTCGGTTAAAGTCCGAGTGTTCCGCGAGCCTGTCTTCGTGTACGGCAGGTATATCAAATGTAGTCGTCGTATTAGTCAAACTCCGTGGGTAATCAATGGATCCAGGAAAGGTGTTTCTTCTGTTGAAGAGGCATTGGCGGGACCGATTCTGGACAAATTCAAGCCAACCACGTACAAATTTCATTCTGCGGGTCGTGAGGACTACAATGTGCGAATGTGTGGCAACGGCCGACCCTTCATTTTCGAACTCATTGACTCCACTAAAGGACACCTGCTCGGCGACGAGTACAAGAATTTAGAACTCGCCATGAACTCGAGGGAACAGTCGCTGGTGCGCGTTAACAGTCTTCGAGAAGCTACGAGTGAATTTCAGCAACTCAAGGATGGTGCCGAAACCAAAAGGAAAAGTTACAGGTTAGTGGCTGCCGTCGCTTGCCAGAATTGTGGGAGTGTGTGGTAACGGTTCCAATCCAAATGTTGATGGTGGCAGCTGCGTTGTATGGGTGTCACGAGCACTCTCGGGACAGCAAGATCTTGATTGCTTGCATGCGTTCGAGGACATGGAAGTTCAACAAGTTAGTAGTCGGACTTTGCGCCTGTCTCTGTTGCGCCCGACCACTCGTTTACTTAATCGGCGTTTTGGCGCAGGAAACCCCACTGCGAGTCGCCCACAGGCGTAGCTTGATGGTGAGACCAAAGGTCATTCACTCCATGGTACGGCGCCTCCGCGTCATCAATTTATGTATATCTTGTTTGGCACGTCACCCGTTGTTGCTGTCCGTGTGCTGTAGCGAGCCAAGTTCGTCAATCCTCATTTCTTCGTTCTGGACTTGGTGGTATGACCATGAGTGCTGTGCTGGGTTGTGTTGCTTGGGTTTGGCTTGGTTGACAGCGGTCCGGTGCTCTAATAACAGGCTGCGGCCGGGACATATATCAAAGAGTTCGTGCATGGTGACCGAGGTTCGTGTGATAGCTACTCGTTACAGACATACGATGTGCACAATGTACTCACGACCCACCTCCGTAAATCAGGGCGCACAAAACCAAGTGTGGGGACGTTACTGTCATGCCGTGCTGACATTTTACAATTGGACGTCAATCATCTCATCGACGATATCGGAAAAGCTGACGCAACGCAAGCTGACCCGTGAATGTGTTGCAACTTCATGGATGGCATCCTTACCAAGTTAATTTGCGGGCAGTACTTTTCCCACGGGACAAGTTCACGAGAATGTAAGTGGGTGCTTTTGTGGTGACAGTTTTGTTACAATAAAATAAAAACAACAAAAGGACTGGGTCAACTGTCGCTGCCACCGCTTTGATTGGCACTTTGATATTTCTGGCGAATTGTGTCGAGATTTCGTTCCGCCGTTTTGTGTGACCGCCACGTTTTTTTCGCAGTATTTTTGTTCGCTTGCCAACCTCGTTGGCTCTTGCCTTTGTCTTGACGGCGTTTCAAAGTTTGGCGACGATCTGTTAAGTCCTGTGTGAGCTCGCTAAACTTTTCGCGCAGTTTCTCTTTTTGAGTTCTATCCTTGCAACGCAACTTGTAGTGTGTCACGGTTGTGTTGGTCTCGCTTTTCTGGGTGGCTTCGAAGTGCAAGTCAAGCGGGCCCATTTCATCAGACTCTGGCGTGAGCTCAAGCTCTTCCCATCGAATCAAATTATGGTACTTCAACGTTCCTTTCTTGACGAACAATGTCTTATCAGGCTTGGCAACAACGAGCACGTCTGAGAAAACAAAGAGAGTGACTTTTCTCCATTTTTCCTTGCCGGATCCGTCAGAATGAGTGAGCTGCACCTTGAAATCGGTGAGGTACAATCGATCTGCTTTCAGGAGCTTATCGACGCCGGACACTCGTTGCTGAATTTCCGCAACCCGTTGCCGCCGTTGATAATTGGACACAAGCTCATTCACAAGTTGCGCTCCTTCGTCAATTCGAGTTTTCACCTTCAACGCGTCCTTATAGCACGGGTGGTTTGCGGGCGTATGTGCTAATATGTCCCGGAAAAACAGTGGGTACTTGCAAAAGCGTTGGGCTGGAAGGATCAAGTAAGAATCCATATTCATTTGCAGCTCTTTGGTCTTTCTCTCGATGAACTTTTTAACTCTCTCATTGCTTTTGCTGGTCTCCTCCACGCACGCAAGAGCATCTGCGTACGAGTTGCAATATGTCCCGTACATCTTGAGGTACGGTAGGAGCTTCAGAAATGCGTTGAACAACCTCCTCGCGTACTTCTCCTCATCAGATGAAGTCTGGACGACTGTACTAGCCTTGACAGGCGTGAGTGTTCCAGTGTCGGAAGCGTCACTTTTCGTGATTTCCGATAACAGCTTGGTATTCACCCCCAAAATTTCCTCGCATGTCCCAAAAATCTTATTGAGGGTCGCAATGTCAACCAACTCCTGCATGCTGTGTTTGAATTGCGTCACCAAAATGTGGAGGTTGTCTATGTAGGTCTTCTCTGTCGAAACTAACTCATCGTAGATGCGCAAACGATACTTGCAATCGTTGTCCGGGGCCGCTTCCTTGCCACCTCCCCCACCACTACCTTCATCGCCATCGTCGTCTGAATACGCGTCGCTCGATGACTGCGGTGTCTTCTGCTGCTGTGTTCCGTTCGGAGTAGAGTCACTTCCACCAGAGGAGTGCTTTCTGGCCTTGTTTTCAACTGCTGCTTTAAATTCGTTGATGGTACCAGACATGGCAGTCTTTTTGCGATGGCTTGCCCAGTTTCTTGATTTAGGCCGCTGCTTGCCGTCAGTACCACTGGTGTCATTGTCCGCACCGGGTGGAGGTGGCGGTGCGATGAAGAACTTCACAGTAGGATAGCTCTCTTCCGATGCAGGGAGACTGAACCTGACTTCTGGCGCACGCAGAAGCGCATCGAACGCTTTCACGAAGTCGGTCGCATCCTCCCTGCTCTCAAACTCGATGTTGTAGACACTCGGCGCCTTCAAGGTCGGATTGTTGAAGTGAACGCTCACGGTACCGGATCCTTGTGATCTGGAGTCAGCATCTCTGTGGATTGGACTCCGAGCAAGCAGCTTCACGGCGGTAAGATCGCAGTGATAAATAACCATCGCGGGTCGCTTCATTTCGCGATCTGCAGCGCTTGGCGCGGAACCCTGCCCTACTTCGGACACGAAGCACACCATATCGGTGAACACATGTAAATCGGCAGGCCCTGATACCTGGTGCGTTCCGGCACTGACACTTCGCAATCTCCACGTCGAATTATAACGACGCCCAGGAAGAATAAGAGAAGGCATGCGCATTTCCCCGCACACTTTCATGAGAACGCCGACGTGGTTGGCAGAGTCTTTTTGCATGACACGCCTTAGCTCGCTTAATGCAGCTAAAACGGCACCGTGCGCTGCCTCAAACTTCGCGCGAAATTCGTGCCTTCGGCCAGTGAACTTCAACATGTTTCGAACAAATATTTCGTACTCGAACATTCTAAGCACAGGTCGGAACAGGATTACTGGAAGAGTAGCCCCGTTGAAAGCTTCAACCGCTCCGAGAGACCTTAAATCCCCGAGACATTTTCTAGCAGCACCCAAAAAGCTCGGGAACTGCGTGTAATACCTCACATAGCTCTTCAAACCTTCTGCGTGTTCGATGAAGACGGTCGACATCACATTCGAAGGCCTCGTCTCTACATTCTGTTGGATATAATTCGTAATTGCTTTGTTGCTCTGCAGGATATCTGTGAACCCTTTCACCAGCTGCTGCAGTCCTTTGGGGGTTGCTTGCGCGGCCTTCATCGGATCGACAACAAATGACAACACTTGACCCAAGAAAATCGTGTATGCACGCTCAGAATGGATAATGTGCTCGTACAACTTGTTTCTCTGTCGCGAATTCTCGGCTTGTTGCGGCGTAACCCCGCGTGCACCGACGTGGGTGTGGTGCGCGCGTGGACCACCCTTGGGAGCAGAGCTCTTCACCACAACCATGGGGGGCGGTTCGCCACCCTCGAAGACCATCCAGCCAGTTGATGGCGGCTTCTTGGCCGGAGTCATAACCACGTAATGGGCACAGTGCATGCCTCCAATCTGCTTGCCAATGATCCACCCAACGGCATCAAGATTTTCACGCGACAAGGCGAACCCATTTTCATTCATAAATACTGGCTGAGAGTTGCGTTTCTGACTCGTGGCTCGGTACACACCCCGGGCCCCGACAGATCCACACCCGCTGACATGGACAACATACGGGTTTTGGGGCGCCTTTTTCGACGTCTTTCTGGATGCCGTGCGCCTGGATGCTGGAGCGTTGCTCATCGTGGCAACCCCCTGACTCGTAGACAACTAACACGACCCTCCCCGAACACCAGCAGCAGCCACCCAGGGTGCCTCCAATGCTGCGATGTCACAAAAACACTGCTCTTTTCACGGCAACGACAGCAGGAAATCCACAAGCGCTCAACCCGCCCCCAGAAAAGGAGCACGTTGAATTTGACAATTCTGTTTTCTTCTGCTGAATCCGTGCACAAACACACAGACGACAGAACAGAGAGGGCAGAAGACCTGCGCGCTTGCGCCGACACAACTTGCACAGACGCAACTGCGGATTGGCAGGCGCAACCAGCTAGGCACGCTGAGCAAGCGATCACGCACGCAGATAGGCAACCAACAGGTCAACCAAACTGCAACTTAGGTCAAGCGTCTGAACCACCATGGAATGCACTCAAGCAACTGGTCAGCTTCCGAACCAAGCACTCAACGACCAGCCAACGACGCGCCAACGAACCAACTGCAAACCATCAACAACAAACCGACCAACACAGCCGCCAAAAGGCGTACAAGGAAAAGCTTCACAAACGCAACGGCGAAGCTCACACCAGAACGAACCTCCTCACACAACAACGGAGCAACAACGGAGCAACAGCGAAGCAACAGCGTGCAACGACGCTGCAGCACGTGACAGTGGCGAACATAGATATCAATACAACAATACAATTCCATCCATCACATGCCCACAAGATGCACACAAGATGCAAGTGCAGCACGTCGGCCTATGGTTGTCCGCATGAGGGTGAGGCTGTGAAGTGACGAGGATGGCGAGAGAAGATCAGCTGTGGCCCACTGACACAGACACTCGACTGATCTGCGTCCCCTAAGGATTGATGCACGCTCGTGCCATCCACACCGCATGAAACCGCACATGTTGTAGAATTGTGGAGTCGTCACCTGTCGACACCTGTTGGACCGGAATCGTAGATACGCGTTCCGCAATTCCTGTTTATCCGCTCGAGTTTTTTGTCAAGCAATGGAATAGGAATGAACGCCAACAATAGCTACAGAGCCCACAACGGCTACTGTTGTGGCCTGACCCCCTGATGCTCGAGTAGTCGCGGGTCCAGCTCGACTCGGCGACTCGTCTGCAATATGCCCAACGTCACATCTCACCAACCAGGGTCATTACTTCGTATCCTCTTTGAACAATTTCGGAGCAAGGTTGACACGGCAGTCCAGTTTACAATTGATTCCAACGATGAAATCCTGCATGACAAAAGTGAAGCCGCAGACACGCTCTCCGGCGACCTTTGGTGGAATTTGTTGCAACTTGACGAGTCGTTTCATATTGGATCTCACTTGAGTGTGTTCCAACGTGTGGCACTCTCTGACTGGCCATCCGTGGTAACACTCTTTGTTGCCAAATTTGACCAATTTCGGCACGACCCAACTTACTACTCCACAGCTTGCCCTCGAGAGCAAACAGGCAGTGCAGCAAAACTTCTGATTTACCTTCGCGTGTTCGCTGCTCTGTTGAGCAGATTCGGTGTCGATTCACTACCAGCACAGTCCCGGAAAGTTCTGAATCAAATGTGTCGCGACAAAGCTCGCCTCCCGCCCACGGGGCTTGGGACTCCAGTCGAAGCAACGCCCAGCCCTCAGATTGTTGGGCGGCCTGATCTCGCTGATCGAGTCCGGGCCGAAACGGAGTATTACTGGGCGCTGTGTCGTGAAATTGTGTTCCTGTTGAATGACACGCTGGCTGCGATATTTGCCGCAATTCACAGTCTCACGCCAGTTGAAGTTATGCAAGAAGTAGTTGACGCGCTTGCACCGTCTGCACCATCTGCTTTTGAGCGACGCCGACGCTCAACATCTTCCCCGTCGATCAGCCGTCCGCGAGCAGGCTCCGGTGGCTTCGGAATCAATGCATCGGTAGAGCCGCCAGCCGAATCATTCGTTGTATCTGCAACGCTAGCCTCGAAGGATGGAGCATCCGCAGGGCCCTCGGCTGTGTCAGCGCATGGATGGCTAAGTGGCAATAACTCCTATAATCCTCAGGATCGACATTTTGGTGGCTACCAACAGTCGCAGGTGCTGTTGGTGTATTTAGCGCGCCACCTCCGCTTTGACTTGACCGATGACGTGTTCGTTCGACGACAGTTGTGCGCCTACTTGCAAGCACTTTTGAATTCGCTGGACGACGCAACACATCGTGATCTGCAATTTGCTGAGATCCACGCTCTGCAGGGTGCGCTGCAGCAAATAGATTTTCAAATCACTCCGACGAAAGATGGCAGTTGGGGCATCCTGGCCTTGCATGCCGAAAGAGCGAAAACGCTTTGCCTGAGCTTGGCTCGCGAAGCTGGGGAGCTCAAAGCTGCGTCTCTACAGCTGATAGCAACCGTGATAATGCACTCTCGCGAGATTCCTTTTCGCAGTCTTTTTTATGATTTCGTTCGAAAGCGAGCCGTGCGACACTTGGATCAGCCTCGGAAAGTATACCACTCGCTCGAGATTCTACGGACGGTTGTGCAAGGGGGCAACCCTGCCAACGATGGGGCGTTGCGCTGTTCACAGTTGATCTTCAACACTCGAGCACGCCAAGTTCTATCCACTCTGTTTCAGTCGCGGTCTGAAACAACGAAGCTGCCGCATGGTGCCGGTGCCGGCAGCGACGGGGACGACGAGGGAGATGGCGACTTTCATGTGCCAGCGGTGCGCGGTGGCAGAATCGACAGCGCAGAGGTTGACGCTAAGTTTTCCATTGACTCAATGGGCTCTCTCCGTGCTGGACATCAGCGTGTTGTTCCGGACCAACTCGTCACTGCCAATTTACGCATGCGGAGAAATTTAAACCAACACTCGCATCCCAACCACAAGCTGGCGACGAAAGATGCAACACCGCAATCTGCTGCGTTGTCAAGTTATCTTGCCGAAGTATCAGCGTGGGTTTCAACGCGTCGACCCGTGAAAGCACTGCAACGAACGAGGCTCGTGGAACCGATGAGCAAACTAGTTTCGGACATATTCTTCCAAATAGCAGCGCACGACTTGTCTTTTTTCAAGCAACGTGTCTTTGCAGAAGTATTCTTCACAAGCTCGAGTTCTCACCAAGGAATAAAGTCCACGGTTGGACGGCGTAGCCACACCGTTCATACGCACACTGTCAAAGTTTTAACAAAAAATTTGATGGTATTTCGTGGCGCAGTGAACGCGCTCCGCCGAGTTGCTGATCCAGGGACCCGATTCTGCACGACGAAGGCACTTGGAGATCTCAACGGGGCCCAGTGCAGCTTTCGTGGAGGCGCAACGGGTGGAAATTTTCCCTCGATTTGGGAGCTTCCAACAAACCAGAGCGCTGTTGATCCGGAGCAACAACAAAGATTGGTGGCGGACGTGTTAGTTCAAGGCACTGCTGTTGCGAATAGTGTTCGTGAGACAGTTCAAGCTATTATATTGGAACTGCAAGGACGCGACTACTTCGATTACGCGTATGAATGCTGCGGAGTTAATGTTAACCGCAGCACATCGGGCACCGGCACTGGTACCGGCACCGGCACATCCTTTGGATCCGGGAGCACCGGCAGTGGTCACGGGACAGGTGGTACTGGGGACGGAGCTTTGCCGAACGAGGATAGTGGCAATGATTACGATGCTCTGGTCTTCAGTCATTACGATGACCCCATTCCACCGCATTCTCGGTTCGGACACACGCCAGAGCGTGAACTCGTCGCCACTCAGAAAAAACGGTGGTGGTTCAGGCTCCAAGCGCTCCTGCGACAACGTGATAAAGCCCCTGGTAGCTATAAGGGTGATTTGGCAGCTTTGTTAGACACACTTGTAGACATGGAGAAGCTGAAAGCATGTATGTTCTGCCCCTCGAGTGAAATCTGTGCCATGAGAAAGAACCACCAGCGAATTCGAGCGAACTTAGCCTCCGGATCCTCAGCTTTTCCGTCCACGGACTCGGCATGCATGAGCCCTATTCATGCATGGATTATGGCGAAAGAAACGCCAAAGAAGCCAAGAACTAGCAACGGATCCAGGGGTCCCAAAGGAAACAGTGGGACCTCAAGCGGTAAAGCGACGCACACGGCAACACCTCACCAAAAGATTATGAAACTCCTTCCGCAGATTGAATTTCTCTACTTTCCCCATTGGCGACTGGCCAACGCGGTGTCTCACACTCTACAGAAGATTGCGCTTGAGTCCGACTCTGTCATTGTACAAGCCTGTGTCATTGAGACGTTCGTGAAGAGCATCTCACGACACGCGTTGCGCTCCGATGTCCAAAAAGTGATTGCGGCAGCCAACATTTTAGCTGCGATTATTCTCCGCTTGCCGTCCGTCGTGGAGGCGCATCCCGGAAAAGCGACGCCGTCAAATGCCGGCACAACACCTCGAAGGAGACCGCAAACTGTGCTGGGCAGATGCAAGTGGTACTTTCGTGTTGAAGCCCTTTGTTTGACACTGCTGACACACCATAAATCTGCAATCCGAGATGTTGCATTTCACCTCGCTGCTGCTCTCGCGAAAGACGGAAATTCAACAGAGTGGGCCCGATTCACGTCCAAGATTGGGTCGCCGCGATCGTCGCACTCGTCCACGCCCCGATCAAGCCATCATGGCGTGGGAAACGAAAGATTTGTTCCAGATGACCGCACCGTTAGAGGTCACGCAGCTGTAACTCTGTGGAATGTACTCTGTGACACAGACGACATTATTATTAGTCGTGCCAAAGCCCGCTTACGAAGGCACTGTGCTGTGCACAAACGGCGTGACATCTCGAAGCAATTGTCGTCCAAGACGTTACGCCAACTCTCTGACGAGACCTCCCCCTCCGTCCCTTCTTCTGTTGACGAAATCATTGATGGATCAGACAAAATTTGGTCCATGGTCAGAATTGAGATTATGAAATCTTGTCTTCGCCACCTCAACCGTAGAACCATCCGTCATGCTCGCACCCAACTTTGGAGTTGGATGGCATCAGTCAAAGTGAACTGCTATAACTTTTCTGATCTTAGGCATTTCCACAGTTTGGCATCTGCACTGGCGCAAGAGCATGCATCTCTGTATGGTGGCTCCACCGTCGAAGGAACGTCCGCAACTGGGACAGATGCTGACAAGACATCTGATGGCTTGTTCTACGTATTCAGACAAATTGCTGGGCACGCAGGAACTTTTTTCGCGCTCACAACCTCCCTCTATTCTCTCTATGAGGTTCCCACTCCGGTAATGCCTCGGCTTCGCCAGAATATCGCGACTGGCGGCAAGATCTCAAATACACCCCAACACTCGCCGTCTCCATCCAAAGGCGGACTGAAAGGTTCGCGAATATCCAGACAAAATACCAACGATTCGCTAGACCCCAACGATCATCATATCGGCGTCGACAATCCGATTCAAGGTGATCTCACCGACCACGATACGGTGCTCCAGTTCCTGTTTCGAGATTTGCTTCGAGCATTACTGGAAAGTGCTGCAGAGCATCGGGTAGTTGAACTTCAATGGACTCGGCACGCGTTCGAATGTTCGTTTGCAGATGCCACTGGTGTGAAGCTGAAGAATAGGGATCTCTTGCCGTCGAACACATGTATTTCGGGTCTGGAACTCGAGCACATACGCGACAGCCTTCGCCAGAGACTGCCGCCCCCACGCCGCTTGCATCATCACTCGCTCCTGGGCAAGGCAGAGACCCAAAGCGCACCAACAGCCGACCCCGCTTACTACAACGCCACGTATGCGTTGTATTGGCAAGGCCTCTTTCACGAAATTTTGATGTCGATTGATAGATCCGCCAATGGCTTGCTTCTACAGAAAGTACTGAAATGGGGAAGTCCAGGAACAAGTGCTCAACAACTCAACGCCAATCTTCGACGTGTGGGTGGGAAAAGTGCGCTCAAGCTTGGTGCCGGAGGTTGGAAATGGGAATCCTCTTTGATGGATATGCGCAATGTGTTCGGGGTTGGTGCTCGGGGTGGTAATAGCAGCAGTTCAGAAGTACGAAACTTTCCCACTTTGACGGTGGCAACTGGCAGCACCATTATTGGCATTGAAGGTACTCTTGACGCATACAACATTCGACTGTCATCAAGTCAGGGCACCAGTCCTAGTCCGAAATCAAACCGTCGCATCCCACAACAACACTACGCTATTCTGGGCGAACGCGCCGTTGCTGAGACTTTAATGCGCTTCGTTCTTTCATACACCCAGACGCGAGAATTCATTTGTGACTTTTTTCGATCGCCTGTCAGCTCACCTACGTCGGCAAAGACGAAAGTGTATCATTCGCAATCGACGAGCTCCAAAACCACGTCCCCCAATAGTGTTGATGCTGATGATAAACTGGAGTTTGAAAATTCGTCGCGCCGATCAGCCGAAGCTGTTGTCCGCATGAACGGTGATTTTGCTGCTCTTGACAAGTTCTTGCTTGAGCATGCCTGGCAGCGCCTACCTCAAACCGCTGCAGTTCCAAAGGCAAACCGCCGATTCAATGAAACGTCCACTGGCGATTATGTCATTGATGCTGCAGATTTGCGCTACAGCATTGAGCTTGTCACGACATTGGCTGCCCTTGCTTTGCGCCACCAGCTTGCCCCACGGAAACGCCACTCAAACTCACGCGATCTCAAAGGATCGACAACGCCAAGGGAAAATCGAGGGGTGGCCACCTCTGCTGGTGGTATTTCGACGTCGCAGATGAAAGGTAGACCTCGTGATAACAGTCGACGAACCGAATTGCAGAATTGGTCATTCCGCACCAGAAGTAACGTGTGGTGGCGGATTTCTAGTTGTCGACGCTGTGTTGTCGCTGGCCTTCAAGTTGACAGCACGACACCGATCGCTGTTCCACAACGGCACCTCAGAGACTTTTGCTTCAACGGGACAACTGGCAATGTGATGCAACATGACGACAGGGCGGCTTCCGTCACCCTGCAAACGTGCCTGCCGATCCCCGCGTCATCAGGAACAAATCAACCGAGCTTTTCTTTGCTGAAACAACCTACCATGACAATTCCTTCGTCGCTTGGGAGCGAGAGCACTCAGGCAAGTCTCTTGGACCTAGCGCGGCAACGACACATATTCGTACACATACATGCGTACAATGCGCTGGCGCACTTCCAATTTGCATTAATTGCCGCTACGCAGTCCGTGGTGCAAATTGGCTCTGTCAGGCCCATATCCGAGCCATTGCCACAATCCACGAAGCTCGAAGTTGCAGCCGACTTGTGCTGGATTCTATCAGCGGAGACTCATGGACACCGCAATATGCTCGCTCCGTACATCCGGTCGAATTGGACAGCGGTTGATGTGTTGATTACTGTGTTTTATCTGTACCTCGCCAAGGCGTCACACAACAGCAACTTCCGGGCGCATGCCGCCGAAATATTGCGGGCAAACGACATCCTTCCGAGCGCAAGTTCTGGACCCCCAGGAAAATCTTCCCAAGTTATGCAACAACGCCACGCTGACATTTTTGATTTGTTCGTCGTTGCTGACTCGCCATTTGAAATATTTTCATTCGTTTCTTCATCACCGTGGCTCCCCACAAACGACAGTTTTCTTCGCCGAGAGGGCTCTGCCCAGCGGTTGCCGGTCGGACAAGCATTGTTGCAGCGTTCGATGAGTCAAAGATTACGCCTTCAAACTGGGCAACCACAGGTTGATTTTGACACTTGGACTTTTGGGCGAGCGGTTGTTGACGAAGCCGCTGTCGAGCAGCACTTTTCGCGATCGTCAGAGTACATGGCCCCAAGCTCGTTCAGTCGAACACTATACCAGGAGTACTTTCCATCGGCTACGAATCGGAAAACTCGCGAACGCTTGAGAAATGAGAACGATTGTGTGTTTCCACAGAGTGTGCGTCGCGCGACCAGCAAACAAATGTTCTCCGCCGAGGCGTGTTTGACAATTATCGTTGGCGCACTGGCGTCTGGCTTGCGACGCGCGTACGCCAAAATTTTCCACCACAAGAGTGCACAACCTCCAACTTCCTCCTCTGCTGAGGATCCAACTCTTGCCCAGCAGCGAGCAGAGCTCCCACAAAAATTTGAAACGTTGCTCTGCCTCGCCCTGTTGTGCATCGGCCCCGTCGCGCCCCGAGTGGTGCGAAGTGAAGCATTTCACATGTTGTCAAATTTGGTCTACATTGCCGTCGCAACCGGTGCAGCTGATGACACTGTCGATCTTGACATATCTGTAGCTGGAGCTTACCCAGGACAACACAGGTTCACACTCGACGCATTTTCTTCCAGGTCGATGGGTAATTTTCCAATGGCAGTTTCAATGCCCGGTGGATTGGGACTCCACAACAGTCCCCAGTCACTTTTGACCAACAGACTGAGGGAGAGGGCTTCCCTGTTCTCGTGGAAGATGATCTGCGACTGCAGAATTTCCGCTTGGTGCTGCACCACATGCATCGACTTGCGGTCAAGAGCGAAAGTGTTGCACCTGCAGTTGCAGAACGACTTGCACGTGAAGCTTGTCGTGTGTTGGCATTGGTTTTGAGGAATCGCGCACCTCAGTTTTTGACCGAATACTTCCGTCGGGTGCAAACATTTCCTTTCTTGCGTGGTCAGTATCTGACTTGGGGATTACGTGTTGTGTTGCCATGGTGTGAAAGTGCTGCGCAGCGAATAAAAGGGGTTCATGTCACAACTTCGAGCGGCGATTTTGAGTCTACCGCTGGTGTCGTATCTCCTGGGAGGGCTGTTCATTTGCGGAACTTTACGATGGATCGCGAAATTCCTTTGCACGCTGATACTGTTGCCGAGCTAGAGGTGCAGATCAAACAAGCGCAAGGCCATGCCTTGGCACTTGAGCCATTTTGGTTGATGTCATGTGCCATTTTGGAGCAGCAACGGAACTTCGTTCCGCCTCGTGAACTCATCCAAGTGTGGGTAGTGTTAGCGCAAGTTAGAACGGTGTCTCTTGTCGACGCCAATGGGTCATTAGCCGTTTTGCGGTATGTGATGAACAAAGTAGCGGCCGTCGGAGCAACTGTTGCTGGCGGTGGTAATGCGACTGCGTCGTCTCCTCAGAACCCTGAATTCGTTCCCAGCCATGCCATCGTATGCCGCTTAGCGCGTGAAATTATGACAGCCATTGGCGTGGCGTTGTTTCCGCAGGCACCCAGTATCGTCATGGGAATCTTGGTCGAACCACTGCAGTTTAACTATCGCAGTAAGGCCCAAACCGAAGCGGCTGGTGGCATGAAGGAAGCGGAGCCATCCAGCTGGGCCGACCAATCAACGGTGCACGGCAAGTTTAGCCGATGGTATCATTTGCTGCTTCAAGTGCATCCCATCGGCATGGAGCACATTCTCCCTCACTCTTCAGCATCTGTCGGTCTCGGTGACCTCTCCGGGATGTCGTCGTCGACACCACTCAATTCGTCACTGGACGCAAGTTTCCAACCACAAACAATTCCCGAAGACGACGAAACCGGACATGACATTCATCATGGTGTGGAAGATGACGAGTCAGTTCACGAGGATCGACGGGTCAGCGGTGGGAACGACCAGTCTAATGTGCCAGCAGTTAAGGCCTTGTCGCAAGCCGCCGCGGCTAAGTTGCCAACGAGTTCCGGAGAAGAATGGCGTGAAAATACTTGTCTGCGTTCCACAGTGGCGTCTGTTCTTGCTGAGATGATAGTAATAATCCCAGAACCATTGTTCCGTGAGCACTTGGCAACACTGAGCACATTTTGTATCGTGTCAATCGCTCGTGACGACAATGTGCAGCCCGGTTTCCGTGACTGCTATGCCCCCATGAGATCGACTCATGCAGAAGAAAGGCTCTTGCTGGTGATGTTGCGACGCCTTGCCATCAACGCACTGGATCACCTACAGCTCCATCGGCAGAGTCTGGGCGTATTGAGCCAAAATAGGGAATTGATGCGTCTTCTGGACGCCATGCTTCTGAGCTTCTGTACCACAGATTTGGACAGAGAGCGAAAGGGGATGCACTATCGCATGACTGCGATCATGAAACTAGAATTGTTCATATCAAGCCTCGACATCATAATTGCACAAGCTCCATGCTTGCACCTTACGTTTCAACGGGATCAGACATTTCGAGAAGCTGCTGATCGAACTATGGCATGGGGCGCTGCCGCACGAGCATCCAAATTGCCCCGACGCAAAGAGCGTAAGGTGCCCACTGTCGGTTTCGAAATTTCTGTATCGACCGTCGTCGACGCGGTCGTTCTCCTCGCTCACCTGCAGGACACAGATTATCGCATCGCATTAGTTTGGGTGGAAACCTTGTGCGAATGGATTGCTACCACTCGCAGATGTCCAGCACTGCAAGTCCCCTGCACACGACTGCTCGGACGAGTGCATAGGGCCACACTCCTTTACCCTGCTACTTCGACAATTTCGGAACAAAACTTTTTCACTCGCGCCGAGGCATTGTTTCTGCAGGCTTTACTCGTTCAAGAAACCTTGGCCGTCAGTCCAAACGATCACGGGGCTCGTGCGGAGCGTGTCCAGAGCGTGGACGATGGCCGATATGCAGTTATTGACAGTTTGGCTCATGCTTGCCAGGCTATCGTTGACGTTTGGGTCCAGAAGTCCCAGATGTGGGATGTCAGCAGTTTTGTATTGAACAATAAAACAGCACGCAGCCGAGTTCGTGACAATAAAAAGACACGACGACACAACCGTCACAACAGTGGAATTCCCGGCAGTGGCGTTGATGCTCGATGCTTTGTGGCATATTTTTGGACCACAGTTGCCTTGATACATCACCACGCATTAGACAACCAACCAGCTTCGCTACAGCAATTGGCCCGAAGCATGCTAACGCATGTGTTCCGGTCAGAGCGACTGCGAACTTTGCTGGACGAAAGAGAAAGTTTGGACTCTACGTTGTGGGATTATGCAAAAATATCGCCGCAAACTACATTGCAAGGCCTGGAGGCACTCCTCGGTCATCCCAATGCAAGTTCTACCAATGCCAATTCTACCAATGCCAGTCCTGAAAAACTAAATATTTCAGGACACAGTAGAAGCAGTACGGGGAGTGGTTCGTTTTCCAGCGGCGACTCGCGAAACTGCGCGGAGGACGTGTGGACCATTGCATCCTTTTCGGCACCTCGGTGGAAGCCGGTGCCGTTGAGCGCGACAGCAGGACTGTTTGTGTCCTGCGTCGACCACGCCCTTCGAAAGTTGTCGACTTGTCTTTGCCACACGCCAGACATCGAGATGTTGTTGTTGTCCGGACGAATCGTCAACAATAAGTTGGCCGGTGCCCCTAGTGTTTTGCTCCGCAGGATATTGTTAACAACAATTTTCCTGCCTCTGATGGGGTCACTCGAATGTAAGTGTCCAATGCCTGCGTCCATGCGTGACCACGCGCATCGTTTTGGCGGGAACTTAGCAACAAGTCGGCGGAACAGTCGTCACAGTATGTCGATGGATAGAGTGTGGGGTGGACTATCGAGCCCAGGGACCGAACATGTTGGCGAGAGGAGAGGCAACTCATTCAGTGAGCAGTTAGGTCAATCTGGCGTCGAGGATCCCACTGTTCATCGAGTTTCGGTGACAGATCATGGGCCTCCACGTCGAAGCAGCAGCACATTTTCTGACTTGGGTGTGGATCTTGGCACGCCGGGTCACATCAGACGCAAGTCTGGATCGTTATCAGCACTTTTGTCACCGGGAACGTCGTCCGCACCGATCCCTCGCGAAAAAGTACTTCTTTCTATCCTCGTAGATTACTTCTCAGAAGAATCTTTGTCGGTTGCATTCGATCTGGGCCGAATTCTGCAACGCTGCCAAGCGTACTTTTTTCCCACCAACAACGAAGACGACGCTGATCCCACCAATTTGCATGGGATTGGGAGCCGCAAAATGTCGCCGCGGCACTATCAGAGTGTAAGGGGTCACGTGAAGGATTTTGGTCCATGGCTGGAAATGTTTTCGAAATGCATTGGGCAGCATTACCCACAGGCCGTCGCCCCATGTATCAGAGTGTTGTTGACACATGTGCGTAATGTCTGCAACCTGGATTGCGAGTTCAATTCGAACCCAACTGCAATTGACACGCGCGGAGCATTAGCGATTCGAATGATTTCTTCGATGGTAGAAGCTTTTCAGAAGCGCAAAGACTACGATGCTGAGATGATTTCGGGTGCCATTCATGATATGCTCGAAATATTTTCCGAAATTCTTCACCCCAGCGAAAAAAGTGCGGCAGCTGGTCATGTGGATGCAACATATAGTTCACGACTATTGCAGACATACGAAACGGTCGTCCACTCAATTGCTTCTTCTTGGTTAGCACCTTGGCATCCGTTACGAAACGACAGTCCACCCGCGAGACGTTTGTCCAAATTCGCGCCAACCGCGTCGCTGTTTTCGTTTTCGACCACCGCGCAGGACGATGACAGTCGCGACACTGTGCCACAATCTTCCAGCTCCGCTCCACCTCTAGGATGGAGAAGCCCGCTTGATCGCATTCCACTCGACCTGCGGTTCTCAAATATTTTCGCCACCGAGGTGTTGTTGCTGCGCCGATTCGATGACATGGGGGACATCCTACCAAACAGCACCGAGACGTCCAATATCAGCGACAGCATATCAAGCCCAGCGCTCATCGGTTCAGACTCTGATTCACTGGCATTTTTGCGATCGAGTCCGGACAATAGTGGCAGTGGTTCTAGCAGCAGCAGTTCAAGTGGCAGCGACAGTGCCAGCGGCAGCGACAGTAGCAGCGACAGTGACTCCATAAGACTGCCAATGGAATATGGAACTGTGGACGCGTCGTCTCTTCACTTTGCCCACGAGGATGACTTTCCTTTACCAACAAATTCTGATGCTGAAGCTGACAAAACGAAAGAGGGCTTGTCATCGACTGAGCCAGATGACCCCACTGGGTCCGAAATGTTGGCCTCTGATATTTCTAATGCAGATGTATCTGCTGTAGAACCAAGCAATGAGAATGCCGCGACAGACGAGTCCCTTGTCGACGACAACGTTTCGCATCCTTCATCAACCGAACTCGTTGGGCACCAAGTTATGTTAGAGGACGTCCTGGCAGACTCAGAGTGCGAAAGTATCTTATATGATTTCATGGATGCCAATGATGACACATGTATGTTGGAGTTCTATAAAGCTGTGAATGAATACGAAGAAATGTTCCAATGCGACCCAAAATGGGAACAAGGCGACATGGGACCTGCCCGTCGACGTGCGCAAGCTATTGTAAAGCGCTTCGTGAATTTGGACGCTTTTGATACTATCGACGACCTCGACGAGGGCGTTCGTAGTGAAATTATTGAGGCCGTGTCATCATCAAATATTTCCCGAGAGCAACTGGTGCGTTGTTCAATGTACAATCGTGTCGATCTGTTGTTGTGCGTGGCATTCATTCTGTGTTACGTCGTGTTTGTAGGAAAACGTGTTTGCGATGGCCAAGGCATGCGTGTTAAACATGATAGAGTCAGATGTGTACCCTCAATTTGTTCGGAGCAGTGAGTTCGCCGAAATGGTTTCGTCTCGTGATATCAAAAAGGTCTGTCGTTCGCCTTAGCACAGCGGTCAGCAGTGGCAACATAAGCGATGCAACAATATATAATTTAGAATAGTCAACTACGAATGGTAGTACAATGCAATACACCGACGCGCAATGCTTGACGCAATGTTTACAGCAGCCCACAAATGAACCGACACTATGTCACGGCGTGCCAAGGATCTTTGTAAATTCCGTGATTGCGTGCCTTGGTAAACCTACAGCATTCGAAACGACACTGTAGTATTGCCACACCGGTGCTAGAGCATAACTCAAGTACATTCATTTTCAGTGTACACCGACCAAGTATGCACCACCGGCACACCGGCACTCAGTATTACAGGAATCGAAGGCTCGGAGCTAACTTGCCATACTGAGTACATCTTTCCGTGCGATACGATCTACACCAGGTCGTCTACACCAGGTCGTCTAGTTTCTTTGGAGAATTGCCAAAGCCACAAAAAGAAGCATTTCAACGTCAATGCATGACAAAAAAGAAAACGCGTGCGTAGTGCAGAAACAAAACGAGCAACGACATTGCGGCATTGCAGTATTGCAGTAGACAAAATCGATGTTGAAACATGCGTCGAACGTGATGTTATGTCGTGCTGTGTGGCAAGGCAGCTGGGCGATTATACAGTGAGTGTGTGGAATACCAACCAACAAACGTGACCGCATTGTCGGGAGTCGGGACTGTCGGGACCCACCCACCCAACCAACATTCGAAATGAATTGACAATGCTCCGGACAATTGAACGATGCAGCTCCTTGTGTCGTCGAATGCAACGTCGTCGTCAGGCTGGCGCAGCAACAACAACTTTTGCAATGCCGTACATCAAGAACAGGTGTACTGAGACCGAGTACATCAGTACGTTCTTTTCCACAAAAAACGAAGCGGCAGCAGCGGCGGAGCGGCGGCAACAACAACAACGACACCGCCGGTGAGTGAGTGAGTGTGAGTGAGTGGGTGGGTTGGTGAGTGATGATTTCGCACACTCACAGTCGACTCACAGTCACTTCACTGCGGCGGTTGGCTGCCGTTGCCGGAAAAACTGAAAGAATGAACGACGAACGACGAACGACGAACGACGAACGACGAACGACAAACGACGAACGACGAA
>ENA-OWNT01002424-OWNT01002424.1-seawater-metagenome-genome-assembly--contig:-NODE-2424-length-19587-cov-4.611789_pt1 | contig 19587 bp, 19 predicted proteins | sample MGYA00238136_ERZ651165 | MGnify/ENA primary metagenome ERZ651165 (study PRJEB26861, sample SAMN08777766) | seawater metagenome | isolation source: coastal seawater | place: USA: Florida | collected...
CCTGCCCGGCGGCGACGATGCGGGTCCGCCCAACTTCGCCCTCGGCCACCAGCATTGCCTCGAACTCACCAGTGCCCTTCTGGGCGGCCTTCATGCGGTCGGGGTATCTTTTCTGGTCGCGGAAATGCAGCGGGTCGGGGACCGGAACCGGCACCTGCACTTCCGAAAACACGGCCCCGTCAAACAGCGCCTCGAACCGGGCGCGGGGGGTGATCGGCATGTGGTGGTCGCAGCTGGTGCAGACGTTCAGATTATCCGACAGTTCCCGGTGGAACAGCATGGTTCCGCATTCGGGGCATTTGGTCCAAAGGTTCTCGGGCACCTCGCGGCGGGAAAAGAGCGAGTTGATCCGGGGGCGGACGTAATTGGTGATCCAGTTCATGAGCTGTCCGTTTCTGCGACCGTCTGCGCCCAGATATGATGCGCGGGCGGGAAATGCAATTGCAGCCTGCCCTAGCGGGCGGTCTTTGCAAGGGCAAAGCGGATGGCGGCCCAGATTGCGACGGTGGTGGCCATATCGCGCAGCAGCAGGGGGACGAGGGTTTCGGTGTCAGCAGCACCGAAGGGCGTGACATAAAGCGCGAGGCCGGAGAGCGTCCCGCTAAGCGACACGATCAGGATCGCGGCGACATTGTTAGCGAAGTGAAAGCCCCAGGCCGCGCCAATGGTTCCGGTGCGGGCGGTCAGATCAGCGGCGCAGAGACCAAAAAGCCCGGTTGCCGCCACAACCAGCCAGGCAAGGACAGGGCCATTGGATGGGTCCAGATGCGCGAGACCGAAGAGGATCGAGGGCAGGCCCATCCAGACCAGCGGTGTGTTGAACCGGGCGGCAAGCTGTTGTTGCAGATAGCCACGAAAGAACAGTTCTTCCGCGCCGGTCTGGCCGAGGATGACCAGCAGCGACAAGGGCAGGAAGTTCAGCCACAGGGGCAGGTCCAGCCCCGGCACGGGATCGTAGCCGAAGGGGATGATGGCAGAGGCCACCAAAACCACCGCACAGACCAGCGTGGCAATCATGAAATGCCGCCGCATTCGCCGCCAGGGACCAAAGAGCGTCCAGGCACTGCGGCCGTGGATCACGGGGGCCACGGCCATGACGCCGAACGCCAGGCCCCAGAGCGTGGCGATGACCAGCAGGGTTGAGGTGGGGGTGTCGGCCCGCGTCATCCGGTCGATCCAGGCTTGCCCGCCCTCCACACCAGCTATCAGGAACACGGTTCCAAAGAGGGCGATGACCCAAAGCACGCAGATTGCGCAGGCCAGCACAAAACCGATCACAAGCCAGGCGATCTGGGGCTGTGCACGTGCGGGTGCCACATAGGCGCTATGGGCTTTGTAGGTCATTGGTCGGTCTGCCTGCTCTTTTCTTGTGATCGTAGCCTGACCGGCAGCCAGCGGCAATCGCGCTTGTGCGAGGGAGTCGCGCGCACTATTCCTGATGGAAAGCGCCTTGGAACAGGGAACACCAGCATGACCATGGGTCCGAAGGACAAGTCTCATCTTCCCAGTCGGCACACCACCATTGGCCCGGCCCGCGCGCCGCACCGGTCTTTTCTTTACGCGATGGGGCTGAGCGAGGAGGAGGTGAACCAACCTTTCGTCGGTGTCGCCACCTGCTGGAACGAGGCCGCGCCCTGCAATATCGCGCTTTCCCGTCAAGCGCAGGCGGTGAAGATGGGGGTCAAGCATTCGGGCGGCACCCCACGAGAGTTCACCACCATCACCGTGACCGATGGCATCGCCATGGGGCATGAGGGGATGCGCGCATCCCTCGCCAGTCGCGATGCGATCACCGATACGGTGGAACTGACGATGCGCGGCCATTGCTATGACGCGCTGGTTGGGCTGGCGGGTTGTGACAAGAGCCTGCCAGGGATGATGATGGCGATGGTTCGGCTGAATGTGCCCTCTGTCTTTATCTATGGCGGCTCGATCCTGCCGGGGCGTTTCAAGGGCAAGGACGTGACCGTGCAGGACGTGTTTGAGGCCGTGGGCCGGCATCAGGCGGGCGCGAATTCGGACGAGGAGCTGCGGGCACTGGAAAAGGTCGCCTGCCCAAGCGCCGGGGCCTGTGGCGGACAGTTCACCGCCAACACCATGGCCTGCGTGTCCGAGGCGATCGGGCTGGCGCTGATGAATTCCTCGGGTGCGCCCGCCCCTTATGAAAGCCGCGATGCCTATGGCACGGCGTCGGGCGATGCGGTGATGAACCTGTTGGAACGGAATATCCGCGCGCGCGATATCGTGACGTTGAAGGCGTTGCAGAACGCCGCCCGCGTGGTGGCCTGTACCGGGGGCAGTACCAATGCGGGGCTGCATCTGCCCGCGATTGCGCATGAGGCGGGGATCGACTTTGACCTTCAGGATGTATGCGAGATTTTCCACGATACGCCTTATTTCGTGAACCTGAAACCGGGCGGCGACTATGTGGCCAAGGATCTTTATGAAGCGGGCGGCGTGCCGGTGGTGATGAAAGAACTGCGCAAGGCGGGCCTGTTGCACGAAGATTGCATGACCGCCAGCGGCCGCAGCATCGGTGAGGAGCTGGACCTGATCGAGCGAGAGGCCGATGGCAAGGTGATCCACCCGATTGAAACGCCGCTGACCGCGACCGGCGGTGTGGTTGGCTTGCAAGGCAACCTTGCGCCTGATGGGGCCATCGTGAAGGTCGCGGGGATGAGCGCCGAGGAACAGGTGTTCACTGGCCCCGCCCGCGTGTTCGAGTGCGAAGAAGATGCGTTCGAGGCGGTCAAGGCGCGATCCTACATGAAAGGCGACGTCATCGTCATCCGCAACGAAGGCCCCGCAGGTGGGCCGGGAATGCGGGAAATGCTGGCGACGACTGCGGCGCTGTCGGGTCAGGGCATGGGGAAATCCGTGGCGCTGATCACTGACGGGCGCTTTTCCGGGGCAACGCGCGGCTTTTGTGTGGGTCATGTGGGGCCAGAGGCGGCACATGGCGGGCCGATTGCCCTGCTGGAAGACGGCGACATGATCACCATCAACGCGGTGACTGGCGAGCTTTCGGTCGCGCTGAGCGACGAGGATCTTGCCGCGCGCAAGGCGGCGTGGGCGGGGCCAAGGGAAACCATCTACGCCTCTGGCGCGCTATGGAAATACGCGCGGCTTGTGGGATCGGCCAAGTACGGCGCGGTCACCCATCCCGGCGGAAAAGAGGAACGGCATGTCTATATGGACCTCTAGGGCACTTGTCCTGACATTCGTACTGGTGGCCGCCTGTGGGCGGATAGGTGGTGGCGGACCGTCCGGCTCTCCTCCGGTGCGCGCTGTGTCCGTAACATCCGACATGGTGACCGTGACCGGGCCGGAAGGCTTCTGTGTTGATCCGGAATCCACCCGTGACAGTGGCGATACCGCCTTTGTGTTGATGGGCAACTGCGCGGTAATTTCCGACCGGCGCAGTGCGGGGCAGCCGGCGGTTCAGGCGATCCTGACCGCGTCGCTGTCCGAAGCCGACCCCAGTCAGACTCTGCGCGGTGCGATCCCCGATCTTGGTACGTTCTTTACGTCGGAAGAAGGCCGTCAGTTGCTAAGCCGCGCGGGTGAGGCAGAAACGGTCGAAGTGCTGGACAGCTTCCATCAGGGTGACGTGTTCTACCTGCGTGCCCGCGACAGCAGCGCCAGTGAAATCCAGAATGTCTCCTCCGATTATTGGCGGTCCTATCTGGATGTGGACGACCGGATTGCCACGCTGACCGTTCTGGGCCGAGAGGACAGCCCGATTCCGGCGGATACAAGCCTGCAAACTTTGCGTGACTTCACCCAGGCCGTACTGGATGCGAATGCCAGCGGTGCGGCCCCGGCTCCGGCGCCTGTTGCTGCGCCCGCCCCGCCTGCTGCCGCGCCGCCCCCGGCTCAGCCGCGCGGAACGCTCTGGAATGTTGGGCTGTTTCGGAGAATAATGGGTCGGTAACGGATCAGGGGCTATACCCTTGGCGAGACACGGAGCGCGTGGGAGAGTCGGGCAGGTGAGATGAGCGGTTTTCTGGAAAAACGGATGCTGAAGAAATCGGCAGAACGCTGGGAGGCGCTGACGGATCGGGCCCATTCTATGCCCGCGCGCGAATTGCAGGGTCTGCAACGCACCGCCCGCCGCCTGCGCCGCAAGCTGGACATTTTCGTTGCCTCGTCCGAGGCAGAGCTGATCCCCGATGGCCAGTCCGAGATCCTGCGCCCCGATCAGTGCGATTGGGCCTGGCGGCCAGAACCCTGGACCGATCCGCGTGCGCCTGCCGGTGTTGTGCAGGTGCCATCGCCGCACAAGCTGTCCGACAGCGTAACGCTGTTCCATGACTGCGCCCGGTCGGAAATCACTCTGCGCCAGACCCATACCACCGACCCAACGGTATCGGCGGCCTTTGGGCTGCTGATGGATGTCTACCGGTTCGACGGATCGTTCCTGTCGCTGGTCCTGTCGCTGCCCGATGCGGCGATATCCGGCATCACACGCAATCACTATTTCAGTTTGCGCGCCCGCATGATCCGCGAAAACCCGATCGAGATCTATGCACGGCTGAACGTTCAGCACGGGCCGAATACCGAACAGATGGTGCGGCAGCTGGACCTGACCGATGACGTCGGTCTGGCCGAGTTCGACCTGGCCTATTCCAACATCAATGAAAAACGGGTCGAGAAAGCCTGGATCGATCTGATCTTCGACAACCCCGCGATGAACCAGGTCCACCTGACCGACCTGACGTTGACCCGCGCCCCACGCGCCGATTTGTGAAGGAACCCCGCGAATGTCCGAATCGAGCCTGGTCAAGACCCGCCTCAAGGCAGGCCGCTACGAAGGGTTGCTGAATTCTGCCGGAACATCGCCCGTGGTCGAGGCCGTGCACAACGACCGCGTGATCGGTATGCCAGAGATTACCCCGATGGAGGGGCATCCGGGCCATTTCCTGCTGGGATTCGACATTCCGCCCGAGGTTCTGTGCGACGGGGTACAAACCATCCAGATGCGCAGCACCGAGGATGGCGAGGTGCTGGACCGCATCACCATTCTGACCGGCGAACCGCTGGAAGACGACATCCGCGCCGAGGTGGAATTTCTGCGCGAGGAAGTAGACCTGCTAAAACGTGCCTTCCGCCGCCATTGCGTGGAAACCGGCGCCGATTGATACAAGCGTGATCCATGGCGCTGGACGGCGCCTACAGCCTGCTTCGGTAAGCCCATACCCTATCCGCCGCACCTGTCCCGGTGCGGCGGATTTCTGGCTTCGCCAGCCCACCGTATCTCCGCGCGCTGTCCCGCAACCCGAGCCCCTGCGGCCCTTCCTGCCTAGACCGGAGACCTCAACACCGCACATGACGCGGCGTTGAGCGTGACAGTCTGCCCGTGCTGCGTCATCTTTGCGCATTGGAGGACTCTATCATGACACATGCGCACTACCCCCATCTTCTGGCACCGCTGGACCTAGGCTTCACTACGTTGAAAAACCGGGTGCTCATGGGTTCCATGCATACGGGGCTGGAGGAAACCAAGGACTGGCCCCGCGTGGCAGAGTTCTATGCCGAACGGGCACGCGGTGGTGCGGCGCTGATCGTGACGGGCGGTATGGCGCCTAACAAGGAAGGCGGCGTTTTCCCCGGTGCGGCGGGGCTGTTCAACGATCAGGACATTGCCAATCACCAGGTGGTGACGGATGCGGTGCACGCGGCGGGTGGTAAGATCGCCATGCAGATCCTTCATGCGGGGCGCTATGCCTATTCGCCCGATTGTGTCTCGGCCTCTCCTGTCAAATCGCCCATTTCCCCCTTCCCGCCGAAAGAGCTGGACGAAGAGGGGATCGAGAAGCAGATCAGCGATATTGTGACGGCAGCCGCGCGCGCGCGTGAGGCGGGATATGATGGCGTTGAGGTGATGGGGTCCGAGGGCTATTTTCTCAACCAGTTCATCATCAAGCACACCAACAAGCGGACCGACCGTTGGGGCGGCAGCTATGAGAACCGCATTCGGCTGCCGATTGAGGTGGTGCGGCGCGTGCGAGAGGCCGTGGGCCCCGACTTCATCGTGATCTATCGCCTGTCGATGATCGACCTTGTGCCGGACGGGTCCACCTTTGAAGAGGTGGTGCAGCTGGCGCAGGAGATTGAGAAGGCGGGGGCGACGATCATCAATACCGGCATCGGCTGGCACGAGGCGCGTATTCCGACGATTGCCACCAGCGTGCCGCGCAAGGCCTTTGCCTGGGTCACCAAGAAACTGATGGGCCAGGTGGGCATCCCCGTCATCACCTCGAACCGGATCAACATGCCCGATGTGGGCGAAGAGGTGCTGGCAGACGGTTGCGCCGACATGGTGTCGATGGCGCGCCCCTTTCTGGCTGATGCGCATTTCGTGGCCAAGGCCGCCGCGGGGCGTGCCGATGAAATCGCACCCTGTATCGCCTGCAATCAGGCCTGTCTGGATCATACATTCGGTGGCAAGCTGACATCTTGTCTTGTGAACCCGCGCGCCTGTCATGAAACCGAACTGCGCTATGACCCGACCGATGCGCCCAAACGGGTGGCCATCGTGGGCGCGGGCGCGGCGGGGGTGATGACGGCGGTGATTGCCGCTGAGCGTGGGCATTTCGTGACGCTGTTTGAAAAGGCCGACAAGGTGGGCGGGCAGCTGAACATGGCCAAGCAGATTCCGGGGAAAGAGGAATTCTTCGGCCTTGTGGATTGGTTCGAAACCATGCTGGCGCGGGCAGGCGTGGACCTGCGGCTTGGCGCGGAGGCCGGGCCAGAGGAACTGGATGGTTTTGATGAGGTGATCATCGCCACCGGCATCGTGCCGCGCGATCCGGGCATTCCCGGTCAGGACGGTCCGAATGTGCTGTCTTATATCGACGTGCTGTCGAAGAAGGCCCCGGTTGGCGAAAAGGTCGCCATTATCGGCGCGGGCGGCATCGGCTTTGATGTGGCGGAATACCTGGTGCACGAGGGCGAGAGCCCGACCGAAAACCTCGACCTGTGGAAGCGGGAATGGGGCGTGGGTGACCCTGCAACCGATCGTGGCGGGTTGGCCCCTGCGGGTCCCCGGCCCGAGGCCCCCGCCCGGCAGGTAACCCTGCTGCAACGCAAGAACGAGCGGCTTGGCAAGCGGTTGGGCAAGACCACAGGCTGGATCCACCGTGCGGCGCTGAAGATGAAGGCGGTCGAGATGGTGGGCGGCGTGAACTATGAACGCATCGACGCGGACGGCCTGCATGTGAGCCATGGCGAGGCGCGGGAAAACCCGACGCTGATCGAGGCGGATACCATTGTTCTATGCGCCGGGCAGCTGTCGGAACGGTCTTTGGCGGATCGCCTGGAGGCCATGGGAAAGACCGTGCATGTGATCGGCGGTGCGGATGTGGCGGCTGAATTGGATGCCAAGCGGGCAATCAATCAAGGCGCACGGCTGGCCGCAAGCCTTTGACCTTGGGAGTTTCGCCGCCTTACGGCGTCGATCCGCGGGGGGATCCTCCCCCCGCACCCCCCGGGAGTATTTCCACCAAGAAGAAGGGGGAAGACATGGTTCATCGCGCCTGGGAACGGGTCGGACTGTGTCATTTTTTGTTTCCCCGCCCTTAACGATCCCCGGTAATACCCGCCTTTGGCCCGTAGTGCTCCGCAATCGCGCCGCATTTGGAAACGATACCAATATGCGAAACGAAAAGAGCACACAGGTGACCCAATGGACCGTCTTACGGAAATGGAAGCGTTCGCCACAGTCGTGGACCAAGGGGGGTTCACGGATGCGGCCAAGAAAATGGGGATCTCGAAATCTGCTGTATCCAAGCATGTTTCGAGCCTTGAATCTCGCCTCGGGGCACGGTTGCTGAACCGCACCACCCGGCGCGTCAGCCCGACCGAGATCGGCCTGGCCTATTACGACCGCGCCCGCCGCGTGTTGAACGACGCAGGCGAGGCCGATGCGCTGGTGACGGCGATGCAATCAGCGCCTTCAGGCATGTTGCGCGTGTCAGTGGCAACGGATTTCGGCGTGAACCATCTGTCACCCATCCTGGGCGACTTCCTGCATTCCTTCCCCGATATCACCGTCAATATGGTGCTGAACAACCGCTATGTGGAACTGATTTCCGAAGGGTTCGACATGGCCATTCGGGTGGGCGAACTGGAGGACAGCAGCTTGCGTGCCCGCAAGCTGACGGAAACCACCAAGCGGATGATCGCCAGCCCCGACTATTTCAAGAAATTCGGTCGGCCCGAGCGGATCGACGACCTGAACGACCATAAGCTGCTGCATTATTCCAACCAGGCAGCAGGCAATGTGTGGAAGATTACCGCGCCCTCTGGCGAGGTGCGTCAGGTGCGTACCGCCGGGTCGCTGACAGTGAATGACGGCCAATCGCTGCTGAATGCCGCCATCGGTGGCCTTGGCATCGCCTATCTGCCCAGCTTCCTGTATGCCGAGCCGATGCGGCAGGGCCTGCTGGTCGACGCGATCCCGGAACTGCCGGAAGAAACCCAAGGCATCTACGCGATCTACCCGCCTGGCCGCTACACGCAGCCCAAGGTGCGTGCCTTCATCGACTTCCTTGTCGATCAGTTCCGCGACAAAGGTCCCGGCGACTGGTGATTTCCTGAGAATTTACGGTTCATGCCGACCCCGCCACCGCCGGCGGGGCAACTCAGCGGGTTGAAGTCACCACGACTTCGACCCGCCTATTTTGTTGGCGGCCCGCATCGCTGGCATTGTTGGCGCGGGGCGCCAAGTATCCCACGCCCTCGGCCGCCATTTGCGCGCCATCGACCCCAAGCGCCCGGATCAGATAGCCGCGCACCGCCTCGGCCCGCGCACGGCTGAGGGCGATGTTGCCTTCAAGCGAGCCTTCCGCATCCGTATGGCCCACCAGCACCACGGTGATGTCGGGATTATCCAGCAGGAAGGCCGCAAGATCCATCAGCGACGGATAGTCACCCTCGGCCAGTGTCGATGACCCGGTGGCAAAGCTGAGATCGGTCAGCGTTGCCGTGCCCTGAACCGTCAGGCTTTCGCGCAGATCGGCGATTTCGTCACCATCGGGGGACCGGGTAGAGACCCCGACCGAAACGGGTGTCATATCGGCCGGGCTGATGCGGACCATGTGGATATAGCCGCGCGTGCCACCACGAGAGGTCAGCAGGCCCACATATTCGGTGCCGGCCTCGACATCCATCTGCGCCACGAAATAGGAATAATCGCCCAGGTCCACATGCATGGCCGGTTCTGGGGTCACGTCCATCGCAAAGCGGAAGTCGAAGCCGCCGCAAAGCGTAACGTCGCAGGCAAACACCGGGGCATAGCCCTGCGCCTCGATCTGCGCGCGCAGGACAGCCATCAACTGGGCGCTGTTGCCGCCGAAATCCTCGACCTGCCAGACGGACCGCGACAAAGCACCTTCAACCGTCATCATTTCGGCTGCGGTTCCCAGCCAGGGACTGACCGGCAGGCTGTAATAGGTCGCGCTTTCCGTTTCCTCATGCGACAGCTCGGCCACGCCCGGCAGCTCCAGCTCCAACGCATGGGCGGGCAGGGCGGTGGCCAAGGCCATCAGGGATATGAAAGCGCCCCGGATCACCTGTTCAGGCCATGATAGCCGTCATTCGGCTGCATATCGACGGCCGAGGCCATACGGTTGGTCATGTTGAAGAAACTGGCGACCGAGGCGATGTCCCAGATATCGCGATCGGAGAAACCCACGTCGCGCAGCGCCTGACGGTCGGCTTCCTCGATCTTGTAGCTGGCTTCGGTCATCAACACCGCGAAATCCAGCATGGCGCGCTGGCGCGGGTCCAGATCGGCCACGCGGTAGTTCATCACCAGCATCTCGCCCAGTTTCGGATCGTCCGACAGCGCGCGCACGGCCTGGCCATGGGCCGTCAGGCAATAGAAACAGCGGTTCACGGCGGAAACGGCCACCGCGATCATTTCGCGCTCCAGCTTGGTCAGGTTGCTTTGGCCCAGCATCAGGTCGTTATACATCGCGGTAAAGGCATTAAGCTTGTCCACGTCGAACGCGTAAGAGGCCAGCACATTGGGAATCATCCCCAGCTTATCGTCGCACACGTCGAAATATTTCTGCGTCGCCTCTGGCAGCGGGTCCAGCGGCGGTAGATTTAGTGCGGTAGCCTTCGGGTTTGGTTTCGCCACAGGTCAGCCTTTCTTGATACGGTAATGATAAGCACCAGCGGGGGTCATGCCCAGTGCGGCGTAGAGAGTCTGCGCTGCCTCGTTGGCTTTGACAACCAAAACGGCAAGATCCCGCGCACCGTTGCGGGCGGCCCAGTTGGCAGCGCCCTGCATCATGGCGCGGCCGACCCCTTGACGACGTGCCTCCTGTGAGACCTCAAGCGCGTGCAGCATTGCGGTGCCGTTGTGGATGGAGACAAAGGCAGTGGCTGCGGGATGGTCCTCATGGCGACCCAGAAGCGCGGTCTTGGGGCCCGTGGCGCGGTCCATGACGGCGCATCTTGCGGGTCCGATATCACCCTCTGCCCAGATTTCTGTCTGTACGGCCAAGGGCGGCCAACAGGGGATGGCGGCAAGGCGGTGCAGATCGGCAGTCAGGCTGCCGACCGGGGCAGTCAGAAAATCGACTGGGTCGATAATCTCATAGCCTGTTTCGGCCAAAACAGTGTCTAATTCGGTATCTTCGGGCCTGATCTGGAACAGCAGGTCCTGACCCAGATCGCGGCAGGCCTGTTCGGCTTGCGGGATGTCTGCGAGTGTCCAGCCGTCTTTTGCTGTCACCGAGGACACACGCTTGCCCCCGCCGTGCCCGTCACGCACCATCCAAGGGCCGATCCGGGTGTAAGCGGCGGCGGGCCAGGTCGCCTCACATATGTCGAAAAGCCCTGTGTTAGAGACTGTCATGACGATTCCGGGAAGAGGCGCACCAGCGCGGTGATAACCTTGTCGACCTGCGGCCCGTCAGTGCCGCGCACGACGATGTTCGATCCATAAACACCGTCGCGGATATAAGGATAGGACCCGATGGACACCTCGGGGTTTTCCTCGGCCAGCGTCGTCAGCGGTCCGGCAATCTCTCCCTCACCGCGTTCGATGCGGATTGTCTGGGACAAAAGCGGCGCGCCGCCGGTCAGCGTCGGCAAGACCGAGGCGACCATGGCCTGAAAGACGGACGGAACCCCTGCCAGCACATGCACGTTGCGCAAAGTGAACCCCGGCGCGATGGAGACGGGGTTTTCGATCAGCGTGGCGCCATCCGGGATACGCGCCATGCGCAGGCGTGCTTCGTTCAGTTCCTGCCCGGACCGGTCGTAATGGGCCTGCAACAACGCCCGGGCGTCGTCGCGGATGCTGATCGGCGTGTCGAAGGCGGCGGCCACGGCCTCGGCGGTGATGTCGTCATGGGTGGGCCCGATGCCGCCCGAGGTGAAAACGTGGTCATAGGCATCCGACAACGCACGAATCGCGGTGATGATGCCATCGCGCGTGTCGGCCACCACGCGCACCTCGGTCAGGTCGATGCCATGGCCGGTCAGTTGCTGTGCCAGATGGTGCATGTTCGAATCGCGGGTGCGACCTGACAGGATCTCGTCTCCGATCACCAGCATCGCAGCTGTGGGGTTGGGCATTATGCGTGCTCCTTGCCTCTCGTTAGGCTCAGGTATAGGCCCGCATCATGCGCTTTCAAACCCCTCTCGTCCCCGCCCGACTGATCCGCCGCTACAAACGCTTTCTGGCTGATTGCCGGTTGGAGGATGGGCGCGAAATCACCGCCCACTGCGCCAATCCCGGCAGCATGATGGGGCTGGCGGAACCGGGCAGCCTTGTGTGGTTGGAGCCCAATGACGACCCAAGGAAGAAGCTGAAATTCGGCTGGCGGCTGGTGGACCATGAAAACGGCCATTTCACCGGGGTCGATACCAGCCTGCCCAACCGGATGCTGCGCGACGCGCTGGAGGCGGGGCAGGTCGCGGGGCTGGAGGGGTACGAGACCGTGCGACCAGAGGTGAAATATGGCGAGGCCAGCCGGATTGATTTTCTGCTGACCGGGACCGATCGGCGCGATGCTTACGTAGAGGTGAAATCGGTCACGCTGTCCCGCCAGCCCGGGCTGGCCGAATTCCCCGACAGCAAAACCGCGCGTGGCGCGAAACATCTGGGGGAGCTGTCGGCCATGGTGGCCCAGGGGCACCGGGCGGTGATGCTCTATTTGATCCAGCGCACCGATTGCGACTGCTTCACACTGGCAGGCGATATCGATCCCGTCTATGCCGCCGCCCATGCCAAGGCGCGCAAGGCGGGGGTTGAAACGCTGTGCTTCGATTGTCGGATCACGCCCGAGGGCGTGACGCTTGGAGGCACAAAAAGGGTCGATATCCCTTAGTTAGAGCCTATTCCGAGACCTGAATAAGTGTCTGAGTGGGGAAGGGAATGTCGATGCCCGCTTTGTCCAGGGCCTCTTTCACCTGCCGCTTCATATCGGCCTCGAAACCGAATTTGTCGGACGACTTGCACCAGACTCGCACAAGGAAATCCACGGAACTGTCGCCGAGGTTATTGACCTGGCAGAACGGTTCCGGGTCCGGCAAGGCGCGGGGGTCTGACAGGATGGTGTCGCGGATGGTCTTTTCCGCCGTGGCGAGGTTCGATCCATAGGACACGCCAAAGGTCCACTCCGCCCGGCGGGTGTCATAGACCGAATAGTTGGTAATGACGCTGCCCCAAACCTGCGCGTTCGGCACGATCACTTGCACGTTGTCCAACGTCGCCAGTTCCGTCGTGTTCAGAGAAATGTCTTTCACAGTGCCGGAAACCCCAGCAACAGAGACGAAATCGCCCAGTTTGATCGGCCGGAACAGGATAATCATCACCCCCGCCGCGACATTGGACAGGGTGCCTTGCAGCGCCAGACCAATCGCCAGACCGGCGGCACCGATGGCAGCGACAAGCGATGTCGTCTGCACCCCGAAGGTGTTCAGCACCACCACCAGCGCCAGGATCAGCACCGCATAGCGGGCGAGGTTGCCCAGGAAGGTGAACAGCGTGTCGTCCAGTTCCTCTCGTGCCAGTGCGATCTTGACGACCTTGCGCCGCACCCACCCGCCGATCACGAAGGCAGCAAACAGCAGCAGGATCGCAGCCAGAACGCTGCCGACCACCTGTGCCAGATATTCCAGCGTCAGAACATCGCCAAGCGTCTGCCCGCCCCCGATATCCAGTGTCATCAGATTGTTTAGCGCGTCCATTACAAATGCTCCTGTTGCCTGTCGCTTTGGCCCATGGCTAACCCAAAGCGGCGCGGGCAGCAAATCGTCCCGCCCTCTGGCATCCCGGCCCGTCCTGCCCTAGGTTACAGGCCGAAAAGGCCAAGGAGCGCTATGTTGGACAAGTTCGAAGGCCGTCTGACCCGGGACGGCATCCGCATTCACAACCCCTCTGACTTTACTGGCATGCACAAGGCCGGCGCGCTGGCTGCGCGTATCCTCGATGATATTGCGGGCATGGTGGAACCGGGCGTGACGACCGAGGCGCTTGATGCCGAGATCGAGCGGATGGTGAACGACGCGGGCGCGACCTCTGCCACGATCGGCTACAAGGGCTATCAGCACGCCAGCTGCATTTCGATCAACCACGTGGTCTGCCATGGCATTCCCGGACCCAAGACGCTCAAGAATGGCGATATCCTGAATATCGATGTCACGGTGATCGTCGATGGCTGGTTCGGTGATACCAGCCGGATGTATGTGGCAGGCAGCCTCAGTCGCAAGGCGGAACGGCTGGTCCAGATCACCCATGACGCGCTGTTCAAGGGGATCGAGGCGGTCAAGCCCGGCAATACCTTTGGCGATATCGGCCATGCCATTCAAAGCTTTGTCGAAGGTCACCGCATGTCCGTGGTGCGCGACTTCTGCGGGCATGGGCTGGGACAGGTTTTTCACGCACCGCCCAATGTGCTGCATTACGGCCGCCCCGGCACAGGCCCGGTGCTGGAAGAGGGCATGTTCTTCACCATCGAGCCTATGGTTAACCTCGGCCGCCCCGAAACCAAGGTGCTGGCCGATGACTGGACAGCCGTGACCCGCGACAAAAGCCTGAGCGCCCAGTTCGAGCATTCCATTGGCGTTACGGCAGATGGGTTCGATATTTTCACATTGTCGCCGGGCGGCAAGTTTCATCCGACATGGGGCTGATCCGGCGATAGGCCCGGCTGCCCTCACATCTGACTTGAGGCCCTTTATGAAGAAAATTCTAGCGGGCCTCGCCCTTTTGCTGACACTGACCGGCACGGCGTGGGCGCAAAGCTCTGCCAGCGCTGAGTTCAATCTTTTCGATCTTCAGGGGGCGTCGGTTAATCGGGTCTTTCTGTTCGATGACGGCTATTCCCAGCAATACGGTATTCCGGTGCCAGTGCCCTTCACCGTTTCCGTCCCGAACCGCAACGAAATTGAGCTGATTGCCGATGGTACGCCCGATGGCGGTGCCTTCGTCAAGTTCACCTTCGCCACCGGCGAACCGCGCCAGTTTGTCGAGAATATCCAGGTGATAACCGCGACGATTCCCATGGCAGAAGATGCCGAAGACCCGCAGGCCGCGCGTCTGCAAATGTCGGTGTCTTTGCTGCAGGACAGGGTCTATCCCATAGCCGTTCAGGGGTTTGACAACCCTGAAATTCTGGCGATCGAGATCTTTGAGTTCGAGGGTTATTCGGGCGTTCACCTGATCGGTCGGTACACCGACCCTGCGGTTGGTCCGATGCTGCTGCGCCTGACGGCGCATCCGAACCCCACCCGACCCGAAAGCTATCTGACCGTCGCCAATATCAACCTGGCGCTGGTGCCGGTAACGGATGGCGAAACCCTGCGCCGTAGCCTGTCCAGCCAGGTGGCCAACGGCCTGACTTACCTGCCGGAATAACCGGACGTTAACCATTCGCAGGGAATCCTCGGGGCATGACCCGTCGCCTTGCCCGATTCGAGGAACAGCGCCTGCCCGGTTTCGAATTCGATCCGGGGGGTGCATCTGTTCCGGTCGCGCCCCGATTGGATCAACTGGTCGAAGATCACCGCAAGTTCCACCGCCAGCGCCTGCGTCAACGGTTTACCGAGGGTGGCGCTGCGGCCGTGCCGGATTACGAACTGTTGGAGATGCTGCTTTACCGCGCCATTCGCCGGGGCGATACCAAGCCGCTGGCCAAACGGTTGCTCAAGGCATTTGGTGATCTCAACCATGTGCTTGCCGCCCCACCCGCCCGGCTGAAAGAGGTTCAGGGTGTGGGCGATGCCGTGGTGTTCGAGCTGAAGCTGATGGAATCCATCGGCCACCGCATGGCCCGGGCCAAGGTGATCAATAAGCCGCTGCTGTCATCCTGGGATGCGCTGCTGGATTATTGCCAGACGGCGATGGCGCATCGCGACCTGGAACAGTTCCGCATTCTGTTCCTCGACCGCAAGAACGTGCTGATCGCGGATGAAGCACAACAGACAGGCACCGTCGATCATGTGCCCGTTTACCCCCGCGAGGTGGTGAAGCGCGCGCTTGAACTGAACGCCTCGGCGCTAATCCTTGTCCACAATCACCCCTCTGGCGATCCAACCCCAAGCCAGGCGGATGTGGACATGACCTATGCCATTCGTGACGCGGCTGAGGTGCTGAATATCGTGATCCATGACCATCTGATCATCGGCAAGGCCGCGACGCTTAGCTTTCGGTCCGAAGGGTATCTTTAAACCCCGGCGCGCAGTGGTCGTGCAGTCCCCCGAACCGATCAGCTTTGCCAGCCCACGCCTTGTCCGGCACCCGCCTGAACGGCACGCAGATAGGCCAGCCGCGAAATGGCGAAATCGCCAATGGCGATGCCCCGGAAGACAAAGGCGCGGCGGGCATCCGGGGCGAATTCTCCTGGGCCAGAGGTCAGCAGCGTCTTGAGGTCACCCTTGACCAGTGACGGGTCCACCAGCTTTTTGGGGCTGGCCTCTTCCTGCACCAGATCATCGACGAAAAGCGGCCCGAAGGCGCCCATGCTGTCCTGCTGCCACGGCAGGGCAAGGTCGGTGATGGCAGCAAAGGCACCGGGTTTCAGCCATTCTGCATTCAGGAAGGGTTCGATCGCATAGTTCAGCGTGACCGAGGTCACGATCAGATCCGCGCCCTCCATCGCGGCCCGCGGGTCGTCAAAGACCTCGGCCGTCAGGTCCATGCCGCGTGCCATGTCGCACAGCTTGTCGATATTGGCCTGTCCACGCCCATAAGCGCGAATGTCAGCCAGCGGGAACAGATCGGCGAAAATCGCCAGATGGCTGCGTGCCTGCACCCCACAGCCGACAAAGGCGATGCTTTGCGAGGCCGGGTTGGCCAGCCGCCGCGCGGCTACGGCAGACAGGCCCGCGGTGCGCACGCCGGTGATCCAGCCGGCTTCGGCCAAGGCCCGCATCTGCCCGGTTTCGCTGTCCTGGATCAGGATTGCACCGTCGATACCGGGGCGGCCACGGTCGGGGTTGCGGGGGCTGACCATGACCGATTTCACGATGGTCAGACCCGGCGCGTCAGAGGTCGACAGCGTCGTCATCATGTAGCGCCCGTCATCCGGCACCACGGCGGATTTCGGTGCGGTCAGGATCTGGCCCGCCACGTCCTGCAGGATGGCCGCCTCGATAGCGTCGACGATCTCGCCGCCCGAGATGCCAAGCCCCTGCATCACGCGATCCGATAGCAGCAGAAACCTGTCTGTATTTCCCGTCATCCCAAGCCCTTTCGCACCGCGTCACCGGAAAACGATAGGGGCAATCGGGCGCTGGCGAAAGGGCGTTAACGGAACAGCAGAACCGGCACCTTGCAGGCGCGGATCATCTCGGTCGTGGTCGAACCGATGAAGAGGTTTCGAATACGGCTGTGGCCATACGCGCCCATAATCAGCAGGTCGAAATCATGCGCCTCGGCGCGGTCCGCAATCTGTGTATCGGGCTGGCCGGGCACGATTTCCCACGTCACCTCGTATCCTGCGCCCTTCAGCAGCGCCGCCGCGCCTTCGATGGCGCGTTTCGCTTCGGTGGTCTCAGGGCCCACGGTCAGCAGGTGGATATCCAGCCCCGCGAACAGGTCCGACCGCGCGACATGATCGACCGCTTTCAGCGCCGATTGCCCGCCATCGAAGGCCACCAGCAGTTTCTTGACTGGCTGGAAGGCACGGGATGTCACAAGTACCGGTTTGGTGGATGACCGCACCGCGCGTTCAAGGTTGCTGCCCAGATGCATCGACGCGAAATCGGCGGCTTCGCCACGTTTGCCGACGATAACCAGATCGGCATCCGCTTCGGCCTCTCGCAGGGTTTCCACCAGATCGCCAAGGCGCAGACGGCCGGTGACCTCGACGCCTTCGGCACCGATCCGGTCCACCGCGTCCTCGATAATCGCCTGCCCGCGTTTGCGCGCCAGCTTGGACCGCTGTGCGTCCAGATCGGCAAGTTCATTCAGCAGCGCGGTGCGTGCACCAAGGCCGATATTGCCCGACAGGTTGCGCGGATCGGCGCTTTCGTCGCGGCGGCCAAGGATGTGGATGACCTCGACCGACCAGCCCTTGCCCTTGGCCACCCAAGCGGCGTGGTCGCAGACGCTTTCTGAGTAGATGGAGCCATCCACCAATGCGATGATCTTGCCCATGTGGGGTCTCCTCAGTGGCTCATCAGGCGATCCATCGCGCCCGGTTTGTCATGTTCGGCCAGCCGGTCCACGATGGTGGAGGACGCCTCGTTCATCCCGCGAAGCTCCACCTCGGCCCCGTCCCGGCGGAATTTGAGCACAGCCATGTCCAGCGCCGCAACCGAGGAAATGTCCCAGATATGCGCGCGGGTCACGTCGATGACGACATTTTCCAGCACCTCGCCAAAGTCGAAGGCGGCGGAGAAGTCATCGGCTGAGGCAAAGAACAGCTGCCCGTGGATGTGATAGATGCGGGTCTTGCCATCCTCTGACAGCTCGGACGTGACCGCGAACAGCTGCGCGATCTTGCCAGCAAAAAAGATACCCGACAGCAGCACGCCGGTCAGCACGCCAATGGCAAGGTTATGGGTGTAGACGGTCACGATCACAGTCGCCAGCATCACGATGGACGAACTGCGCGGATGGTCGCGCAAGTTCCCGATCGAGGACCAGCTGAACGTGCCGATCGACACCATGATCATGATCGCGACCAGTGCGGCCATGGGAATGATCGACACGATATCGCCCAGAACCACCACAAGGATCAGCAGAAACACCCCGGCCACAAAACATGACAGTCGCCCGCGCCCGCCGGATTTCACGTTGATCATCGACTGGCCGATCATGGCGCAACCGGCCATGCCACCGATGAACCCGGTGCAAAAGTTGGCGACGCCTTGCCCGATACATTCCTGGTTCTTGTCCGACGTGGTATCGGTCAGATCATCGACGATCTGCGCGGTCATCAGGCTTTCCAGCAGGCCCACGGCAGCAACAGCCGCCGAATAGGGCAGGATGATCATCAGCGTTTCCATGTTCAGCGGAATATCCGGCAGCAGGAAGACCGGCAGCGTGTCGGGCAGATCGCCCATATCGCCCACGGTGCGAATATCCAGCCCCATCACCATCGCAACAATGGTCATCAGCACAATACAGACCAGTGGCGACGGCACGGTTTTACCGATCACCGGCAGATAGGGAAAGAGATAAATAATCCCCAAGCCTGTGGCGGTCATCGCATACACGTGCCAGGTGACGTTGGTCAGCTCCGGCAGTTGGGCCATGAATATCAGAATCGCCAGCGCGTTGACAAAGCCGGTGACCACCGAGCGCGATACAAAGCGCATCAGGCTGCCCAACTTCAGATAGCCCGCCAGAATCTGGAATACCCCGGTCAGCAGCGTGGCCGCCAACAGGTATTGCAGGCCGTGCTCCTTAACGAGCGTGACCATCAATAGCGCCATGGCCCCGGTAGCGGCGGAGATCATCCCCGGACGACCACCGATTGCGGCAGTAATCAGACCGACCATAAAGGCGGCGTAAAGTCCGACCAGTGGCTCAACACCAGCAACAAAGGCGAATGCAACCGCCTCAGGAACCAGCGCCAGCGCAACCGTCAGACCAGAAAGCACGTCGGCTTTCATGCTTTGTGTGCGTGAAGCAAGAAGTTGGAACATTGAGAGTCTCTGCGCAAATTTTAAGCAGTTCGGAAAAAGTGCGCGAGTATATCAGAAGCACTTTGCAGTCGCAGCAACTCAGCCGCGAATTTGACCAATTAGTCGTTTTCTTTTCTCATTTAAGCGAAATTGCGCCAATTTCATCGCAAAATCCCTCAACGGGCGACTGACATCAGCAACGCCAAAATCACATAAACTGGCGAGATTACGCCATGCGGGAGGCAGGTGCCGGATGTGGATAACCATGCCACCTTCACGATCCGGGCTGAGGTAACGGACCTGCCCAATACCGGTAGCAATGATACGCGAGAGACACATCGGACAAGGTTCGAGAGACACGATAAGCGTCAGTGAGGAGCGATCCTGAAAATACGGGTAACGGGATTCGAAATCATCCAGTGTCTGCATCTCTGCGTGCGCGGCACAATGCAGGGTATCTTCCCCAAACACCTGATTCAGCCCTTCAGC
>ENA-OWNT01002425-OWNT01002425.1-seawater-metagenome-genome-assembly--contig:-NODE-2425-length-19587-cov-4.361661_pt1 | contig 19587 bp, 13 predicted proteins | sample MGYA00238136_ERZ651165 | MGnify/ENA primary metagenome ERZ651165 (study PRJEB26861, sample SAMN08777766) | seawater metagenome | isolation source: coastal seawater | place: USA: Florida | collected...
GAATCACTACTTGGTTCAACACCATTAGTAGTACTTTCTACTATTCTAGGTCGCTTCCCTACTATGGCTGAATACTCAGCTGCTGTTGAAGGCATTGACCTAACAGCGTTTACCCCACTTGAAGAAGAACTAACTACTAAGTATGGTTCTGAAAAAGCGGTTCCAGTAAAAGTTGTTGAAGCTTAATTTTATTAATCTTCTTTAATTCAAAAACGCGGTAAGTATTGCTTAGCGCGTTTTTTATTTTTCAAAATTCTTTAAAAAATTTAAGATCTCTCTTTTTGGCAATGCTTTCTGATATACCCAGCCTTGCACTACTTCTATATTTAAGCCATTAATAAAGTCCAATTGCTCACGAGTTTCTACTCCTTCTGCCACAATTGACTTGTCCATCTTGTGAAGTAATTCAACAATATGCTGATAAAACTCTTTGCCTTTTATACTGCTTGCATCATCTAGCAGTGACTTATCAAGCTTTATAAATTTAATTGGTAATTCTGACAGCATAGACAAACTTGAATAGCCAGTACCAAAATCATCAATGACTGTGTGAATATTGGCATTTTTTAAACAAGCTATATTTTTAAGCACTGTTTGCTTATCAGTTAAGTAACTAGACTCCACTATTTCAATTTTTAACTGATTTGGAAAAGCTTTAAAAGAGTCACAAATATATTGGATCAAGGTGTCATTACTCATCACCTTAGGATTTACATTAATACTTATTACGGGATCAATACCTTTCGTTCTAAAGTATTCTAAATCTCTTCTGGCCTGCTCTATCACCCAGTGATCTATGATCTCTGTTTCATCATGCTTTAAAAGTATATCTAGAAAATAAGGCCCTATAATTTCACCCGACTTTTTTTCTAATCTAAGTAGAGCCTCATAGCCACATACTTGCTTAGATGATTGACAGACCTGAGGTTGATAATAAAGCATCAAGTTTCCCTCGCTAATATTTGTCAAAGTTTCTTTAAGGACTTTATTTGATTTTTCCATGTCTATTTGATGCGCAATAAAATCTGATTCACTTCTGTTACGAAGCTGTTCTGAAATATTGAGCTGATCACTTAGCTTACTTATCGCCTTATCAAAATTTATTTGCTCACTGTGCCATTTTAAAAATGGGTAGTAGATTAAAGTATTCAAACATAATAAGAAAAGTTGTAGCAGTACGCCAGACATCCCATCAGAAACAATAAAGCCATTCACCAGCGTCGGCGTCATCCAGCTAATAGATTCGTTTGTGACCGTTACTAACCCCTGTTCAATTACCGTAAACGAAATAAAGAAATTTATTGTCGGAGCCAGCAAGAATGGAATTAACATGACCGGGTTTAAAAATATAGGTAATGCGAAAAGAATGATTTCGCAAAAATTAAAGGCAGTAAAAGGAATAGATAAATTGGCAATATTTTTTTCGTGAGATCCTGTCTTTAAAAACAACGTAGCGATGATCAAACCCGCGAAACAACCCGTTCCACCTATTAAAACAAATGTGTCATAAAATGTTTTAGCAGGTAAATCTTGAATAATTGGCTGCATCAAGTAGTTCGCATCAAACACCATATTAAAAGTATTGTCGCCATGAATGCCTAAAAACCAAAGCCCATGTGTAAACAACATTCTTTCAAACGTTAATTCGGCTATCGTTGATTGGCTTACATCTGGCGTGATCCAAGCCGCAACCAGATCACCAACAAAATTTATCGCTGGCATAAACGTATAAAAACTAAAGAATGTCAGCGTAAAGGGTAAAATTATCAGTAACTTCTCACTCAAAAATCGGCTTATGTGATGAAAGTATTTATCTAAATTAGGATGAAGGTTTACCAGCAACTTTAAGATCAGGCTACTTAAACAAGGAATAATGACCGCATAAGGTGTGCCACCAGTAGGATCAAGTCTAAATGACTCGCCGTCAAAGTGAATGTATTGCCCATGAAGAGAAAAACAGAGCAAAGCCAGCATGGCCCCCACTACACCACTTTGGCCAAAATTCTTGCTAATAAAGAAACCAATAGAAATAGAAACAATGACAGGAAATAATGAAAGCACTAACGAAGCACTTGCTAATATAACCGAATAAGTAGGATCAGTTGTTGCCACTATATTGAACTTGACTGCACTATTTAGCAGCAAAATAGCAATGGCACTACTCACAAAATAGGGGATCAAGGCAATGAAGGCTTCACGTAAAGACAGAAGAAATCGACTCTGTAATACCGCCTTTATTGACCGTTTGGCTGTTTCAAATGACAATAAAGTGCCCCAAATATTATTGTTAAATTAAGTATAATCTCCTTCTAAATATCTGCGTATAAATCATTAAAATTAGTCACTATGCGAATATAAAAGTGCGTCGACTATGGCATTTGCTAACGGATTTGCTTGATTATTTTTCGAAATGATTAAACTCACAGGGATCTGATATCTGTAATTCTCAGGCTCTATTACCTTCATTAGGCCTTTATCAACCCAGAAACTCGCATAATGCTCCGGCAAATAACCAATAAACTCACCAGACAAAATTAAATGCGCAATGCCTTCATCATGATATGCCGTAGCACTGTTTTGATAATTCAAACCATCGTTTCTGACTTCTTTGTCTCTCATATAATTTGAGGTGATCACTTCAGCATCTAATAAACGCTCTGACAAAGCCCGTTTTTCTAATGTGAATAGTTCATGGCCTTTCCCACAGTATAAATAGTTGTTTTCATTGTGCAGCGGAATATATTCAAGCCCTCTAATATGATGACGACTTACGCCAAGACCGACCAGTGAACGACCGTTTATCACCGAAGTTTCGACTTCTCTGGCTTCGCAAACATTAATATCAAATTGAATATTTTTACTTAACTTACGCACCGACGCGATAGCTTGTGCAACGCCACAACGCGGGTCGTTTACCATAGTGTCTATAACAGAGATACTCACTCGACCCGATAACTCATTTTTAGAACTGGCTACCGTATTGGCAAAAGCTTCACATTGGCGCAAGAGCTCTAAAGAGGCTTGATAGGTTACCCTACCCGGCTCTGTTAACTCAAAACCACTTCGACCTCTCTTACAAAGTTTTATGCCTAAACGCACCTCTAAGTCCGATAAATGCGAACTAATGGTCGATCGGCCGATATTTAATCTTGATTCTGCGGCAGATAAGCCGCCACATTCTACAATTGCAACAAATATTCTTAGTAATTTGAGATCTACGTCATGTATTTGCATCAGTAAGTCACACCATAAGTTTGATAAAACCGGAATGAATGTCGATTATATGCAATTTATAAAACTTCATCTACTCGTTAGTATGTGCTCCATAAATATAAGAACTCAATTAGTTTGGAGAACAAGATGACGTTTAGATATGGTGTAGACCGTCTAGATCTTGATACTGTAAATGGTATTGCAAATGGTTCAGTTGAAGCTATTTTAACAAGTGAAGCTATCAACAAAATTAATACCAGCCGTCAACGCGTTGACAAAATGGCCGCATCAGATAAAGCGGTTTACGGTATTAACACCGGCTTTGGTCCACTGTGTGATACGCAAATCACCCCAGAAGAAACAAACCTATTACAAAAAAACCTGCTGATCACCCATGCAGTGGGTGTTGGTAATCCAATTGCTAAATCGATTTCTAAACTAATGCTTATCACTAAAGTACACGCGTTAAGCCAAGGTTTCTCAGGTATTCGCCTTGAAACCGTTGAGCGCATGCTGAAGTTTATTGAGCTTGATTTAATTCCAGTCGTGCCAGAGCAAGGCTCGGTGGGTGCATCGGGCGATTTAGCGCCATTATCGCACTTATTCTTACCACTTTTAGGTGAAGGTGAGTTTTGGGTAGGTGATGACATAGTGCCTGCGGCAAAAGCCCTTGCTGACAATGGTTTAGAGCCAATGGATCTTCATGCTAAAGAAGGTTTAGCGCTGATTAATGGCACCCAGTTTATTTTATCTCATGGTATTACTGGCTTAACTAAGATGCGTTATCTGCTTGACCTTGCCGATGTTGCAGGTGCAATGAGTATTGAAGGTATGCAAGGTAGCCAATCGCCATTTAGAGAAGAGCTTCATGCAATTCGTGCCTTTGCTGGCAATATTGAAGTCGCAACACGCATGCGTCGTCTATTTAAAGATTCGCAAAATATGGCAGATCACACCGATTGTGACCGCGTTCAAGACCCATATTCATTGCGCTGTATTCCGCAGGTGCACGGTGCATCACGCAACGCTTACAACCATTTAAAAGAGCTTGTTGAAATTGAAATGAACTCAGTCACTGATAACCCAATTGTTATAAGTGAAGAAGAAGCGATTTCAGGCGGTAGTTTCCACGGTCAACCACTGGCAATGGCTCTTGATTATGCGTCAATTGCAGCTGCTGAACTGGGTAACATTTCAGACCGCCGTTGTTATTTATTGCTTGAAGGTTTACACGGTTTACCGCGCCTACTGACTACATCTGGTGGCCTAAACTCAGGTATGATGATCCCACAGTACACCACTGCGGCGCTTGTAACCGAAAACAAATCATTGTGTTTCCCACCGTCTGCGGACAGTGTGCCTACCTCTATGGGTCAGGAAGATCACGTGTCTATGGGTAGTATTTCGGGCCGTAAACTTAACCAAATTCTTGGTAATCTTGAGAAAATCTTCGCAATTGAGCTAATGTACGCAGCGCAAGCCGTTGACTTTAGACGCCCGAACACCTGTTCAGATATTATTGAACAAAATCATGCGCTCATTCGTACTAAGGTTGCGAAATTAGAAGAAGACAGACTATTAAAGCCTGATATTGATGCCATGGTTGAGTTTGTAAAATCTCAGGCATTTACTGTTACGCTTAATTAAGGATAACTGACATGAACTTACAAGAATTTCAAAATAGCATAAAGCAGGGTATCCCAAGCGAACTGCCTGCGCCTAAAGCATATCCTGCAGGCTCTAACCGCGCGCCAAAGCGTAAAGATATTTTATCGGTTGAAGAAAAACAGCTAGCAGTACGTAATGCGCTACGTTATTTCCCGAAAGAGTGGCATGCGGAGCTCGCTGTTGAATTTGCACAAGAGCTTAAAGATTTTGGCCGTATTTATATGTATCGCTTTAAGCCTAACTATGAGCTAAAAGCACGTTCAATCTCTGACTATCCTGCAAAATGCGAACAAGCTGCGGCGATCATGTTAATGATCGACAATAACCTTGATCCAGCAGTAGCACAGCACCCAGAAGAGCTAATTACTTACGGTGGTAACGGTGCGGTATTCCAAAATTGGGCGCAGTACTTACTAGCGATGAAGTACCTAAGCGAAATGGAAGAAGACCAAACGCTACATATGTATTCAGGCCACCCTATGGGTTTATTCCCATCATCGAAAGATGCGCCGCGTGTGGTTGTAACCAACGGTATGATGATCCCGAATTATTCAAAGCCGGATGACTGGGAAAAATTCAATGCACTAGGTGTAACGCAATATGGCCAAATGACCGCAGGCTCATTTATGTACATTGGCCCACAAGGTATCGTTCACGGTACAACCATTACAGTTATGAACGCATTCCGTAAAGTACTTAACAAAGGCGAATCACCAAAAGGTAAGATCTTCTTAACTGCCGGTCTTGGCGGTATGAGTGGTGCACAGCCAAAAGCGGGTAACATTGCTAACTGTATTACAGTATGTGCTGAGGTGAACCCGAAAGCGGCAATTAAGCGTCATCAGCAAGGTTGGGTTGATGAGCTGGTTGATAATATGCCAGACCTTGTTGCCCGCGTGCGTAAAGCACAAGAAAATGAAGAAGTGGTGTCAATTGCGTTTATTGGTAATGTTGTTGATGTATGGGAAAGCTTCTTAGCTGAAGATATTTTCATTCATTTAGGTTCTGACCAAACGTCGCTTCATAACCCTTGGTCAGGCGGTTACTACCCGCTTGATATCAGCTACGAAGAGTCAAACCGCTTAATTCGTGAAGAACCAGAAGTATTTAAAGAAAAAGTGCAAGCAACGCTTAAACGCCATGCTGATGCGGTAAACAAGCACACAGCAAAAGGCACGTACTTCTTCGACTACGGTAATGCGTTCTTACTTGAATCATCGCGTGCGGGCGGTGATGTTATGGCTGAAAACGGTATTGATTTCAAATACCCGTCATACGTGCAAGATATTCTTGGCCCGATGTGTTTTGACTATGGTTTTGGCCCATTCCGCTGGGTGTGTACTTCTGGTAATCCTGAAGATTTAGACAAAACCGATGCAATTGCTGCAAAAGTGCTTGAAGAGATCATGGCGAATTCGCCGGAAGAAATTCAACAGCAGATGCAAGACAACATCACTTGGATCAAAGATGCGAAAGAGAACAAGCTAGTGGTTGGTTCACAAGCACGTATTCTTTATGCTGACTCGGAAGGTCGTATTAAGATTGCAAATGCCTTTAACGATGCCATTGCACGCGGTGAAATTGGTCCTGTAGTACTTGGTCGTGACCACCACGATGTATCAGGTACCGATTCACCATTCCGTGAAACGTCAAACATTTATGACGGCAGCCGTTTTACTGCAGATATGGCTATTCACAACGTAATTGGTGATGGTTTCCGCGGTGCAACTTGGGTGTCTATCCACAACGGCGGTGGCGTTGGCTGGGGCGAAGTGATCAACGGTGGTTTCGGTATGCTACTTGACGGTAGTATTGATGCCGAGCGTCGCCTTAAGTCTATGCTACTGTTCGATGTAAACAATGGTATTGCACGTCGCAGCTGGGCGCGTAACGAAGAAGCTAACTTTGCTATCAAACGCGAAATGGAACGTACACCTAAGCTTAAAGTCACGCTTTCACAAAATGTCGAAGACGATATTTTAAATAAGCTAGACTTTTAGTTTAACTAATAGTTTCTATTCGAAAGGCCGTTTCAAAATATGAAACGGCCTTTTTTAAATAACAACCCTCTTATATCAATTCTCTTTCACCAATCAGCTTAAGTAAGTGATCGATTTTGAGGCAAGAAAACCTTGTTGGTAGCACCGAAAAATTTTGCTGTTTAATTGTTCTCAGCAATTATTCCTGCATTGCTCTACCTGCTGCATCCTAGCAGTTGTAAATAAGAAATTGTAAATAAGAAATTGTAAATCAAGCTAGTGTCATTTTTAGTCCGTCATAATGACTGAGAATTATTGAGGATTTGTAAAACTGAAATTTCGAATTTACACTTCAATACGATTTTTGCCGCTTTTCTTCGCTTGATACATTTTTTCATCTGCACATCGAATCAATGTTTCTAAGCTATGGTTATTGTCACTGTAATAAGCTATGCCTAAACTCGCGCTAATATTTACCTTATTTAACTTACCTTCGCTGTCTTCAACTTGATAGGTTTTTGCTATCTCAGTTACGGCCTTTTGCGCTAAGTTCACTGCACTTTTCTTATTTTCGAGGTTAGGTAAGCAAATTAAAAACTCATCTCCACCTAGTCGGCCCACTGTATCTGATTCTCTAAAAATCTTATTTAACCTAGTCGCAACTTGTTTAAGTAATTTATCTCCAACACCATGACCATATGTGTCGTTAACTTGCTTAAAACCATCTAAATCTAGGAACATCACTACTAACTCTTTTTTTGTTCGCTTTACTTGCTTGAGCGATGATGAAAGACGCTCTTTGGTAAGCCAAACTGAAGGTAGCTTGGTTAATGGGTCATAATGCGCTATTTTTTTAAGCTCATTTTTGGTTTTCTTTAGCTCTTGAATCGTATCGTGTAACTCGGTGACATCATATTCAGTCACTAGAAATACAAAATCACCAGTGAGTGGGTGTCGACTTATACGGATGTCCACGGTGTGACGCTGCAACCCATTGTTAGTCTGCATAAGATGCTCTTGACACCCAGCTTTTTGGTTCTGAGAAGCAGTTAAACGAGCTTTTGCTTCTGATTGTTCTTTAAACCGAGTTTCAAAATCACTGAGATTGGCGACTGTATCTATGTTGCTATACCAATCAGTAAAAGCTGGGTTTTCAAAAAGGCGTTTGCCATCCATGTCGTAGCAACTTACCGCTACAGTGGTATATCGCATCGCTTCAGCAAAGAGTAAGTTTTCAGGCTGGCTACTGGTATCCATCTGCTCACTGATAAAAGCGATAATCCCGCGGTGCTTTTCTGGACCAAGTAAAACCGCAACGTGGCGCATCAGCATGAGTTTAGGTTGGCCATTTGGATATGTTGTCCAAGGGTCTTTTGTTAGCCCTTCTTGTGCTGCTTTGACAAATGTTTGCTCTGTTCGCTTGCGGGCACCTTCAGTATCACCAGACAAGTCTTTATCGATCAATTGCTGAACGTCACTTAACCCCCAAAAATCCAGTGCGAGCTTATTACCCCACCAAAAGCCATGGCGGTCTAAATCAAAAACCCAAATGATATCCGGAGAATAGTCAAAAGCATTTAGCTCGTTAGATGAGGAAATGATCGGTAAATGGTCTACAGCAACTTCTTGGTACACGAGTGGACTCTAGATAAATTTTGATAAAGTCATATTACAGATATTAATTGGGGATTTCAGCCAATAATTGCGAAACATAAAATGCTAAGCAGCTAAACAAATATGTCCAAATTACACTTACTTAACCATTATTCAACGCTTTATCGACCGCTTTAAGAAGAGATGATTTTGTAGAAGGTTTGGTGATATAACCCGTTAAACCTAGAGTCGCCCATTTACGAATAATATCTTTGTTTTTATTACCGCTTATCGCAATTATTGGTAAATTTTTGCAATGTGGAATGTTCCTCAAGTTTTTCGTTGTGTTATAACCATCTAGTTCTGGCATAAATAGATCGAGTAGAACTACTGAGAACTTTTGTTTTTTCAATAGTTTTATTGCTTCTAAACCTGTACCAACACTTGTAACTTGGTACCCTTCATCGATTAAAACTCGTGATACCATCTCTCTGTAAAATTCATTATCTTCAACAACCAATACTTTTACTGGATGTTTGTCTTCTGTTTGCTGATTAACAACTAAATTATCTTCATGCTTTCTTGCTTGTTGCTCAGCTTTAATTTGTTGTGCAGGTTTAGACACATCATTTTCAGTTAATAGTGCCGCAAGTTCTGCGATTGAGAATCTTTTATCTTTGAGCCTAGTTTGTAAAACATCTATGCTTTCTTTTAACTGGCTCTCTAATGAGTCAATTAATGGTGTTATATGGGCATTTTTCAATTCAGATAGTAATTGATCTTGAATTTGATTTAACCCTTTTTGTTCATCTAATGACTTTCTGGCATTTTCAAGTGTATCTGTTGCCTTCGTATGATAATCAGCAGCATCATCAATCAATGCCTTTAACTTTTCATCAATTCGTCCAAAGTGCTCTTCTCTAAGTCTATAAACATCAGATACATCGTTTGTTCGATTAAGCGCATTGTGCAATATCATTTTGAATCTATAGTTTTCGTACATTGGTTTATAAATAAAATAATCATTAAATAAACCTTTTGTACAACACCTAAATGCAATTCCAGATTCTTTATTTTCACACAGAAGAATATTTTCGTGCGGATAGTTTAAAATTTCTGCTTGGGCAAATGCTTTATAGCTTTCGATGCTTTTAGCAACAGTTTCACGTGCAATAATAATGATGCTAGGCTGAGTTTTAATAATGACTTCTTCTGCATCTTGTTGATAAGTTAATGTACGAAACTCATTCACTTGTGACGATAATATCTCTATAACACCAGCAAGCTCAGAAGGTTCATCACACAATACGATTACTTTTGGGCGTCTTTGTGCATGGTCAACCGTATTGCTCATTAAAAACTCTCTTTATTTAGATTTAATTATCTTTCGGTTAATGTCAGCTGTGTTTTTTGATATTACCGTCAAAAAGTCTTGTTGAGAGCAAGGCTTAAAATAGTAAAACCCCTGCACCGATTTCACACCTAATTGCCTAACAACATTTAAATCAGCTAATTCTTCAACTCCCTCAGCTACGACTTCGAGTCCGAGTTTATTTGCCATTTCACAGGTACTAGATACGATAATTTTTTTGCTCGCATCTTGAGAGCAACCATCAACAAAACATCTATCTATCTTTAGCTCATCAAATGGCAGTTCATTTAACTGCTTCATAGATGAATAGCCAGTACCAAAATCATCTATTGAGAGTTTAAAACCTTTTAACTTCAATCGAAGTAACACATCTAAAGAGTGTTTTATATCATTAATTACATTACTTTCAGTTACTTCAAGCGTAATGGACGAAGTCGGCATACCATACTCTGAACAGATGGTGTAAAACCTTTCAGGAAGATTGACATCTTCAAGTTCTTTTGCGCTGATATTGATACTAAATTGTATTCGAGAAACTGCTTTTTTGTTCTGAGACCAAAACTGCACAGTTTGAAGTAGAAGTTGAGATGATAACAAACTGGTTTTGCCCAAATGCTCCAGGGGCTCAATAAAGAAAAAAGGTGAAATAATGCCGTCTGTAGGATGCTGCCAACGGGCAAGTACTTCAACGCCTAGGATCTTTTCTGTTTTACAACACACTTTTGGTTGCAAATGCCCTGTAAACTCTTCGTTTTGTAGCCCAATTAAGATCTCTTCATTCGAATATTGATTTGTTTGATTATCCTGTTTTTGTGCCCTACTGGTTTCGCACAGTGTTTTGTAGAGGCTTGTCAATTTACTTGCTGATAGAGGTTTTTCTATTGAATCGATAATTGTAAGACCATGCATCTGGGCCAGCGAGGCTGCATTTTTTAAAAACAAACTATTTTCACCGCTCAATAATGCTAGCGGTTGAGTAATGTTAAGTTCGCCGAGTTTTCTAAACATTTCAACACCATCTATTGACGGCATATTCATATCCAACAAAATAAGTGAGGCCATGTGAATCTCATCACTTTCTAACGCTTTAAAACCACAATCAAAACCGATAAAGCGACAAGGCGTTTGATTTTCGATCAATAGTTTTAGTTGAGTCAAAATTAGTTGACTGTCATCTATTGCTAGAATTAGAGGTGAATTATCTAGCATAACCTCTCACTTATTGCTGATCCAAGTTAGTATTTTTCAGTATAGAAGCAATTTCATCTTCTGCCTCTTTGAATATAGTCAAACACTCAAATACTAATGATTTAATACTAGATTCAGTATTCTCTTGGTCAGATCCACAGGCGTCTTCTAGTGCAATTAATTTATCAGCAAGCGGGATACAGCCTATCGCTTTGGCTGAAGTCTTCGCTTGATGAGCGATATCTTTTAACAACAAAGTGTCAGTCGTATCTAATCTGCTAAAAAGTTTTTTTGTATCACTGATGAAGCTTTCTAAAAACATAAGTTGTAGTTTTGTATCTGTACCAACAAACTGCGCGAGTACTTCAAAACTAAAATAAATTGGGCATTGTTTCTCTTTGCTTCCTTGGGTTGGTGATTCTTCTATTTGCTTTTCAGTAAATGAACTATCATCACTTTTTTGCTCTTTTAGCCAACGGCGTATTTTCTTACTTAAATCATGTAAAACGACGGGCTTAGATAAATAATCATTCATCCCTACTTCTAAACACGCTTCTTTTTCACCATCTAACGCATTTGCTGTAGCAGCAATAATTGGCATGGCAGGTAGTTGGTGTTCAGCTTCAAGCGTCCTCACTTGCTTAGTAAATTCATACCCATCCATTTCTGGCATATGGCAGTCTGTGATAATGAGCGCGAAATTAAATTGCTCCATAAGTTTTAATGCCACTTTGCCGTTATCAGCAATGACACATTGAAAACCAAGCATAGCTAATTGACGCTTGAATAGGTCTTGATTATAAACATTGTCTTCTACAACCAAGATGAGTTGATTTATCGTTTCAGCTTCTCTAACACTAGGGATATTACTTTGAGTGATAGTCTCAGTCTCTTCACTTAATTCTCCCTCAACCAAATGCTCTAGCTTAGCAATGTGCAAAATAATTTTTGACGCATAATAAGGATAAAGAGGTAAATTACTGATATTTATACTCGACGGCTTTGGCAGCTTATCTTGATTGTTATCCAACAAAATATAATGGCAATCACTGTCATCAATAAAAACTTCTCTACCTTCTGTAGAAAGCTGCTGAAATGATTCCGCTGTGATAATTAAATAATCAAAGCTTTGACTGTCAACTAATTGGGCATTAAAAAAGTCTTTAGGTATGATTTCACAGTCAGCGTTTGCAAGCGTTAAATGATGCTTTAAATCCAACTCGAATTTATCTTCATCCCCAACAACCGCCACCTTGATTTCGTTAACAAAAACTAAGTATTCACCTTGACTAGATGGCGTACTCAAAGGCAGCCTGACTACAAAATTTGATCCCACGCCTTCCAAGCTTTGACATTCAATTTCTCCATTCATCATATCTACAAGCTTATTTGTGATAGACAGACCTAAACCTGTTCCACCATACTTTCTTTGAATACTATTATCAGCTTGCTCAAAAGGATTAAACAACTTATCGACTTGCTCATTAGTCATTCCTTTACCATTGTCTTTTACTCGAATACTGTAGTGACCGCTTTTTGAACTTTTTGCTATAGACACTTCGACAAACCCAGATTGAGTTGCAGTTGTTTTAGTGAATTTAAGCGCGTTACCTACAAGATTAAGTAAAATTTGCCTAATTCGAACCGGATCACCTAACTGATTTACAGACAATTCAGTTGAGAAGTAGAATGCGAGTTTAAGCTTTTTGCTGCTAGCTTGATATGCCAGTAATTCGGCAAGCTCTGTGATTAGCTCGAGCCAATTAAAGCTAACGCGCTCTAATTGCATTTTTCCTGCTTCAATCTTTGAGAAATCGAGGATGTCATTAATGATCCTCAGTAGAATGAGCGCTGAACTTTTAGCTACCTGAGTTAAATGAATTTGGTCAGGATCTAGCTTCGACTGAGACAGAATATCTAGCATACCGATTACCCCATTCATCGGCGTTCGTATTTCATGACTCATGGTTGCTAAGAAGCGAGATTTAGCTTCATTTGCTTGCTCAGCTTTTAATTTCGCAACTTGTAGCTCTTCTGAAAAATTCATATCCTTTGTGACATTAGTTTGATAAAGCAAACAATATTTTTCAGAATCAGTCGTAATATTCTTAACCAAGACCTCAAACCAAAATTCAGTATGATAAGCATCATAGCGACACTTTAAATGCATGCTGTACTCTTGCGATTGCAGCGAGCAATTTAGCATATCAATGAGTTCGTCTTTTTCAATAAGCGGTAGTCCATTAATAAAACTATAAATACTGTCGCCCGTATTAATTTCGCACCCCATAAAGGTATGATTATTTTGACCAGCATTCTGCAAAGGGTCAGGAAATTTGTTTTTCATCACTATTTTGTGATTGCTATCTAGCAAAATAATAGAAGCTGGGAAGGAGTTAATCGCCTCTTGTAATAGCTTTTCGGTTGAGCGCTTAATCGCTAATAGATTTTGCGTCGCTCTTCTTTCTTCTTCAGCTTCACTCATTCTTTTCAGAGCTTCTTTTCTTGCTGAATCTAATTCTTTTTGAATTTTTTGTTGTTTTTCCGCTTCATTCACCTGAAGAGTAATTTCTTTAACTACCCCTATAATAGAATGTGTCTCAGTACTTTGATTGAATTTAATATTGATTACTAAAGCAAAGTATCTGGGGGTTAATTCGTTAAGTGTTATTTGTAGTTGACTTGTGTCTATAACAGCTAACTTTCGTACACTATCTAATATATTTTTTCGTTCTTTCCTATCAAAGCGTTTCAGCAGTGTTTTGAAGTTAAAAAACTCTTTGTCTAACTGTAAATTGAATAAATTTCTAAAACCTTCTGATGTATTGACTTGTTTAGAATTGATATCTACTTCAAAACTACCAATCGAAGCCAATTTCTCTGAAGAGTTCATAAATACTTGTCTAGAATTAATGCTGTCAGAAACCAGTAATGACTGTTTTCTATTTTTCTCTTGAGATCTGTAGCTTACATATAGTCCTAATAAGAAGAGTAAAAATAATGACAATATTTGCCAAATAAACTTGCTTTCTATGGTATTTAACAGCTCTGCTTTTCCTTTAGTGCTGGTAAAAACATAAGCACCTAAGTTTAGTTCGTGATCCCAAACAAATGCATTTATTAGCTTAGAGTGATCGCCACTTTTGTCTTCCCCTAACTTTTCTAACTGCTCGAAATATAACAAGTCATCTTGAATAAAGTAACCTGCTCCTGATTTGCTACTTACGTCAATTTGATGATCACTCGATTTTGAGACAAAGTGGTTAAGACTAATCTCATAAACTAAAAGCTGGTTACTTAAACCTTTCTCTTGTAATTTAACGCCTGCCAAAATATAGATAACACCATAGTGAGGTGTTTCTATGGCCATCGAAATGAGTCCACCTTGAAGTAATTTAGTTATATTTAACTGTATAACACTCGCTATATTAGCTTTACTTAAAAACTTTGTGGCGATGGGTTTATCGAGTGTCATTTCTTTAACGTCTAAAAAATTCGAGTTATTTCTGGTTGCTAAAGATTTAAGTAACATCTCAACCTTTGGTTCACGCCACAACTGTTTGAACCCATCGATATTATCAACTGCTTGATGATTTAATTGCCTGAGACTTTCTAACTCTGATAAATACCTTAATTGTCTCTGACTAGCATAATGCTCTACAAATAAAGCAGAAGTAATTGCAACAAACACGATGATCAGCTGGATCGTCGATGCTAGCTGAGCATTTAATAATTGTGACTTCACATTTGATAATAAACGTATTATTAAGCAAATCACGATGAAACAACCAAATCCAGATAACACAGATTTAATTAACGCAATCCGTGAACTATAGCGATATTCTTCAACCAATAGACTGGTTTCTTGCGCCATACTTTCAACCACTGAATAACTGTGCTTAATTAACTCATTTAGATAAGCTGTACTAGAATCCCACCAGTTAAACTTTGTTTCTTGCGGCCCCTCTCCATTTGCAAAAGCGTGTAATAAGTTGTCGATATATAGCTTTTTATTAATCGAATATGGGGGTAAGCTTTCTTTAACAAGCGCTTTATCAAGCAAAATATTGTGATGCGAATGAAGTTTCAGGGCATGTCTGAGCGCTTCTGATTTAATTGCTAACTGCTCTGATGTTATGAACCTTGACAACTTTGCTCTTAACTTTCCTCCTAACTCTATTGCCCGGAGTAAGGAATAAACATCTTTAATAGCCAATATTTGGCCTAAATTTTGTTGGTTAATGTAATTTTGCTCAACCTGAGTTAATCGAACATATTTTAAGAGCAAATCAATGAGTACAGTGTAGCTTTTAAATATACTTTCTTTAGTTTGGTTATCTAGCTGGTTTTCTTGTCTCAGTACTCTAATGTCTTTTTCAATTCTTGTTGCGAGTTCACGAGTGGGCTCAGTTTTTGTACCAACTTTAATGCTAATTAAAGCTTCATTTGTTTCATCTAAGTATTTTTTTAATCGATTAGCATAATCATCAGATCCAATTAAGCCTGTCGACATCCCTCTTTCTCGTTGTAACGCAAAAATAAGACTATTAACACGCTGTACGTCTTCAAGGTTTAAACTGTATTGATCTAGACTTTTACTCAAAACTTTGAGTTGGTTGTAATTGTTTATTTCTACATAGAAAACAGAAATACATAGTACAGATGCCAAAAAATACAAAGAGAACTTTATGAAATAATTCACCTTTAACTCCAGAAAGAAGTATCAAAGCAAACTATAGTTTAAATAAACAAGCTGTCTAATTAGTAACCTATGAAAAAACCTATAGCGCCTCAAACTGAAGTCATGCGAATTAACCATTTGCACTCTCTCAATATCCTGGATACTGCATCAGATCTAGATTTTGATCGTCTTACAGAATTTGTAGCTAATATATTTTGTGTCCCAATCGCCTTAATTAGCCTTGTCGACACTCAAAGACAATGGTTTAAGTCGAAAGTTGGCTTGGAAGCAAATGAAACTTCACGTGATATTTCATTTTGCGGCCATGCTATTTTAAATGATAAAGTTTTTATTGTAGAAAACGCCCTTTTAGACGACAGGTTTTCAGACAACCCATTGGTCGTAGATGAGCCATCTATCAGGTTTTATGCTGGTGCGCCCTTGAAAACATCTAAAGGGTATAAAATTGGCACACTTTGTATCATTGATACTCAACCTCGAGAATTCAGAAAGCAAGATATTGAGATCCTTGAGAAGGTAGCTTCAGATATTGTTTCTCTTATAGAAGAAAAAGCCAAGTAATGCCTTAAGGTTTCTTTAAGCTTTGGTTGTTAGATTTATTTTTTTAGCTAAATCGAAAAAAAATGAAAACTACCAAACGTTTGATAGCGCCATTCTTTCCCATTTTGTTGTTCATTACATCATCACTGTGTGTGCTCATGTTTAGCCGCTTGCTACTTAGTGCATGGCAGAGTGAAAGACTAGGCTTTGATAATTATTTTGCATTGCTTTTAGGAGGCATAAGAATTGATTTAAGCACAGTAGCATATTTAACACTGCCGCTTTTTCTTTTACTTATTATCTTTAAAACTATCAAAATACCCAGCTTACAAAAAATAGTTCAATTCATTGCTTCTTTATACATCGCAACAGCGCTGTGCTTTCTCGTGATGTTAGAAATTGCGACGCCTGCGTTTATATTACAATACGATATCAGACCAAATCGATTGTTTATTGAATATTTAGAGTATCCGCAAGAAGTGTTTGGCATGTTACTATCCGGGCATAAATTAACCTTACTGATAAGTTTATTGTTTACTGTCGGTGCTTTTTACTTATCTTTTAAATATCTACCCAAATTTTGCAAAAATGCGGCAAGTAACACACCTGCTATATCCTTTTATTCAACCATTTTTTTGCTCTTTTTTGCTCTCGTCTTAGCCGCAAGAGGTACCGTTGGGCATCGACCTATCAATCCTGCTCTTGTGTATTTTTCACAAGATGCGTTAGTGAACTCACTGACTTTAAATTCTGCTTACTCAGTTGCTTTCGCGATTAAAAATATGCGAAACGAAAAAAATACTGAGCAATTATATGGTAAACAAGATAAGCAGACCATTATTGAGAACATTCAGAAGGCTTCTTATAGAACAAGCTTCGTAGCAAATGAGTACCCGACACTGGCTAAAAATGTGGCGTATCACTCAGGCCCTAAAAAAAATCTGGTTATTATCTTAGAAGAAAGTCTCGGTGCGAGATTCGTCTCTGAACTTGGTGGCAGTGGTATCACGCCTGAAATAGATAAGCTCTATAACGAAGGTTGGGCATTTGAGCACCTATATGCTACTGGAACACGTTCTGTAAGAGGTATTGAGGCTGTGGTAACTGGTTTTTTACCCTCCCCGTCTCGTGCAGTAGTTAAACTATCAAAATCGCAAAAGCATTTTTTTACACTCGCTGAGGTGCTAACACAAAATGGCTATACCACGCAGTTTCTGTACGGTGGTGAAAGTCATTTCGATAATATGAAAAGTTTCTTTTTAGGTAATGGTTTTCAAGACATCGTTGATTTTCAAAATATAAAAGAGCCTAAATTTGTTGCTTCTTGGGGGGCTTGTGATGAAGATCTATTTGCTCAAGCAGACGAAGAGCTATCAAAACTTGCCTCAACTAACAAACCATTCTTTTCTTTGATTTTTAGTTCGAGTAACCATGACCCTTTTGAGATCCCTGATAACAAAGTTTCATTACCTGACGGGCATGAAACTGATAACATTCAGCGCGATCTAGCTATTAAATATGCTGATTTCGCACTTGGTCGCTTTATAGATAAAGCCAAACAAAGCAACTACTGGCAAGATACGGTCTTTTTGATTGTCGCAGATCATAATGTTCGCGTTTTTGGAAGTGAGCCAGTTCCTATTAAGTCTTTTCATATTCCTGGGGTTATCTTAAATTCTGATTTTGATAACAAACGAGATCAAAGACTAGTAAGCCAAATCGATTTACCTGTTACCCTACTATCTTTAATTGGTGTAGACACACCAACACCGATGACTGGATTTGATTTAACAAAAACCTATCCTGTAGAGCGAGCTTTGATGCAGTACTATGATAATTTTGCCTATATTGAGAACAACCAAGCCGCTATTTTAACTCCAGGCCAACATCATAGCTTTTGGCAGTATGATAAGTACAATAAAACGCAAACTTTAGTTGCACCAGATAGTTATTCAGAAAAACTGAAAGAAAAAGCATTAAGTCATGTACTATTTAGTTCGATGGCTTATCAGCAACAACTCTATCGTTTGCCAGCAAGCACACAATAATCCATTTTATTTTTCGAGAACAACTATGCTGTTTGATAACACCAATAAACCAAAGGGACTGAAACGTTTATTTTTAGCCCTCGGTCATTCTTTTCGCGCTTTCACTTGGTTAAGTAAAAATGAAGCCGCTTTTCGCCAAGAAATTGTATTACTGCTAACAACGCTCACTCTATTGCCTTTTTTGTCATTCAGCTCGTATGACAATTTGCTGATTGTTTCGGCCACATTATTCGTGATGTTTGCAGAAATTGTGAATACTGCCATTGAGGCTGTAGTCGATAGAATTGGTCTAGAAATACATGAACTTTCTGGTTTAGCTAAAGACTTAGGCTCAGCGTGTGTCACCATCGCTCTAGTAATACTAAGTTTAGTTTGGTTGGTCGTGCTTTATAGTAATTTTGTTGCTTAAGAAACTTTATCTAGTTAATGCGGGAAGGTCCATTATTTAAAATGGACTTTGCCGCCAACGATTTTGAGTGCTGGGGTGCCTCTGATCAGTGTTTTTCTCGCAAATTCAATATTGCACTGAGGACAATGAATTTTATCGTTTGTGAAATCTTCAACTATTCGCTCTTCAAAGCATTTGACCAACGCGCCTTTGCCGCCTTTTCTATATTTAAAGAGTTGGGTTCGACATTTTGCGCAGAAAATATCAACCGTTCTTACCGGACCTTTCTTATTCGGTTTTGCCATAACGACTATTTATAGAAAACAGCCAACCAAATAGTTGGTTGCTGCTTTGAAGTTTGTTTAACTTTGTGCTTTTTGTGGGCAGGAATATTCAATGAATCACCTTGCTCTAGCGTTATACATTCACCACTTTCAAATTCAAGTACACCAAAGCCCTCTAAGACCATCACCCATTCATGTTCATCTTGGTCATACCAACCCGTCTCAGGTGAGCTGTGTCCATGAGAAACAATACGCTCAATGCGAACTGAATCGGTTTTGATCAGATCTTCGAAAGCCTCTTCTTGAAGGTTATTAGGTAAGCTGTTTAACAAATTTTTTATCATAGTTTATTCTTTTGGTTTAGCTTATTAATCTTCTGTTTTATTGAGAATTAACCAAGCCAAGTTAAATGGGTATTTACTCGTCGTCTTCCCTTTGTGGCTGTACTTCAGTTACCACTTTTTGCACTATTTTTACCCTGCCCGACTTTACCAATGCATCTCGCAAAATATATTCTATTTGCGCGTTTACACTTCGTAAGTCATCGTCGGCCCAGCGCTGAACTGCCGCTAATACATCTGGGTTTATTCTGAGTGGATAACTTTTCTTACT
>ENA-OWNT01002428-OWNT01002428.1-seawater-metagenome-genome-assembly--contig:-NODE-2428-length-19555-cov-4.348444_pt1 | contig 19555 bp, 15 predicted proteins | sample MGYA00238136_ERZ651165 | MGnify/ENA primary metagenome ERZ651165 (study PRJEB26861, sample SAMN08777766) | seawater metagenome | isolation source: coastal seawater | place: USA: Florida | collected...
GTTCCTTCGTTCCTTCGTTCCTTCGTTCCTTCGTTCCTTCGTTCCTTCGTTCCTTCGTTCCTTCGTTCCTTCGTTGTGTTCACGCGAAACAATTCTTGAAAACGATGAGAGCATAGAGACGAAGCAGCGAAGAGGTGGTGTCGTGATGCTCGAGTGCAATCGAAACCTGTTGGGACAGACGGAGAAGAGAGACAGAAAGACGGAACGGTGTCACGGCGGATGCTCGAGTGAAGTTAAACCTTTGCTTGCCGGCCTTCTTGTGGATGGAGCAACTGTGAAATGCACGTTGCCAGCGAGCCAGGCAGTGCCGTCGTGTTTTCATCTTTTTCTTTTCCGTTTCTTTTTGCGATTTCGAAAAGTAGAGGCATGGGGTCAGCTTTTCAGCTGGATTCTGCGGCGCGGAGCAGAATGTGAGCACTGGAAGCTGAGCGCAAATTCCCATCGTTCGGTGCCAACACCATGGAGTTCCTAAAATCTCAGCCGCCTGCTAAAAAGAGGTCGCGAGCCAGCCGCGAAGCGCCGGCTGTTGATCAGGCACTCGGGTTTTACACCAAGAGTGCTGAAAGCAAGGACGCGCCACCAAGCCATCGCGGTAACCTTCACATCACTGTTTCGAGCTGCTCGCTTAGCGATAGAGAGTCATCTCAATGGTCGCGGGGCTGGGTGATCCGCATTCACGACCAAACGCTTGGCTACGAGGTACGGTGCGACCCCACACCCAACGACGGCTCAGCTGACCGTGCATCTGCGGAGCCCACTCGGCGCTCGTCGGCACGCCACGCTGCGAAAACAAGTGCTCAAAAGGAGTCCGCGCCAAGTGATTCTAGCGGCCAAGAAGTTCCGATTGTCCCATTTTTCGTGGGAAAATGTCTCAAGTCTGCCGATGGCGACACTAAAGCATTTGTGGTCGGCTTAGCTCCAAAGTCGGACAGCACGACGCGTGGTGGTATTGTTGCGCACACAGACGACAATAAAAGTGCCGACGGGCAACAGAACCTCACGAGCAGCGCAGACGGTACCGGTGACAAATCGCAGATGCAAAATGCCGACGCCTTGGGTGCCAAGGCACAACAGGACCGAGAGTGGTGCTTTCCGAAACGATATAGAATCTGCCGCTTGGTGGACGCGGCCACCAATAGCAAGGACGACATCGAAGACAACCAAGATGCCGATGCACCATTTTCGTGGGATGATTACGAAGAAAATTTTGCGTTGTCCGATCAACCTGAGCCTCAACCGCAACAAAAAGTACTGGTCCCGGGTCCCGAAGAAGTTATCGAGCTTCCATGCACAGAATGGCTCGTTGACGAGAAGCGGGGCTGGAGCGCTCGAGTACTCGCGGAGTTCCGTCGACCGGGGCAAGGGAAGGGCGTGACATTGTCCAGGGTACGTCCTCTTTCTGACGTTTTTTGCCGTGACCTTTGATGACCGAGCGCAAATCCTGTTGCTCAACGTGTTGTTGGCGGCTGTGCTTAACCTTCCGTGATTAGGCTGACTCATTCGCGGCTGCGGCTTCCGATAGTCACCGCTGGGTTCCACGCTTTGGAACTGGTGTATTTTCCTCGAGTGACGAAGACGACGCCACAGTCGAAGAGGCGAGTTCACTGATCAGAGGTGATCAAGTATCTGCTCTGGGGCCTCAGCTGTTCCAACTAGTATTCTATCCTCATCTCACATCTGTGATCCATGATCACGAGCGTCAAGTACGTGGCAAGTGTTTCTTACTGTTGTAATTGTGCCATCATTTCAAAGTGCAATGATGCGACACAGATACAAGTGCAAGGACGTCTACCGTTGTTGCCTTGCCGTGTGTCTGTCAAAGATATTCTTGATCAGTTTCGCAGTCACTTCGATGCTGAGCTTGAACTGCCAGAGCATTGGCGGTTGAAAGAGGTTCCTAATCGTTGACCGCTGTGAAGTTGGCTCATCGCCACTTCAGCGATTTACACAGCATTTTTCCGTAGGCTCTTGCGGAGATTGAAGGCTTGTTCAACGCGTGCTGTCGAGGCATATTGTTCGAGCAGGAAATTCCACAACACGACGCAGCATTGGTGGGTCATAGACATTTACCGACGTTCTATTCATGCAACGAGTTGACATGCAGTCGTGGTGGTTATGTAGGATCACTTCAAGCGGCCACCGGTATTCCTGTATGGAGGACGCCATTTGCTGTTGTTTATCCTGGTACGAGTCAGACTGATTAGACAAGTAGAGAGGTTGGTTGAGTAACAGTGGCGGGTTTTTGCGCAATACCAGGCTTTCCCATGGCTGTGTGCCGACTCGTCGCGGTCTGACTACGAGGAACTCCAGAGCTCTCAGCCTGTGTATGTGGGCGTTCTTGGGAAGATACAATGGCAACTTTTTTGTATTTCACAGTTGATGTTCCATATGTTTCTGCAGGTTTCAGGCTCTTCTGCAAATGCTGGACTGTCAACGAGGCTCTTCGACTCAATGCGAATACATAGAAAAGCCGAGTCAATAATTTACTTCTAAGGACCACCCATCGTACAGGCATTCGGTGTCGGGCTTGTGTAAAGAAATATATCAACGTGATCCCTGTGTCACGCGAACTATTCCTGCCGGCGCTTCAAGTCCAAGGTGGTACAATGCAGCATTCCTTGGAAAGCGTACCGCGAGGCCATCATAGGAATCTAGTACGACGCCACAGCATAACTTTGGTTACAACACCACACCGACATGCGGCCGCATCGAGGGCATTCGGGGCGCACCTGAATTGTCTTGAAGCCAAGCGATTCCAATTGCTTGTTGAATTGTTTGTTGGTGTTGTCGATGATGATTCGCCCGTCGCCAATGCAAAGTAAATTCATGTGCCAATAGCTGTGGTCATGACTTGAAGCAGGCACAGGCACCATCTTAATCCCAGCGTCCCTCAGAACATTCCTCGTGGGAGCATCTATCTGCTTTCGTGATGCGGTCAACACCATGTCTTGTCTAACCGGCACTAGAGTCGTATCAATATGCCAAGGTCTAATCACAACAATAAACACAGAAGCAGCATAATCATACTCAGCTCCGTAGTCGCAATTGAACGAAATGCGAACACCAACATACACATCCATGTAATGGCCAATGCTGTGCCGGGATTCGAGGACTTGTGCTTGGGTGCGGATCTCTCGAATGGTGTTGCGCATCCACTGTATCCCAGGGCGATTCGTCACTGCGGACCGAATTCCCACAACGATGTCGTTGAGTTTTGCAAAATCGGCCTAATTCAAAAGTATTTCATCATTGTCAAGTTGCTACAGAATTGACGTCATCAAGCAGTGCCAAGTATGCTTGGTATGCGGCGCGTACCGCTTCGAAGAGGGGAGATATCGATTCATCGACAGGGAACCATGGCGCTTTGCAGAACCTCTCGAACCTTTCCTGCTGGGCTTCAGTCTGGTAGACCTCGTAGTCCGTCACAATGGGAGTGGCGCGATGTGGTGTTGTTGAATTCACATTTTGAGCAAATGCTTGCGCAAAACAGCAGAGAAACTTGTTTTGCCGCTTGGGGATCAAGGAGAGTATGGACCGAGGCTCTTGAACATTCGGGAGAACATTCATATCAAAGCGAGGTGGCTGGATATAGCTATAGCCTGAGCATCGAATTGCAGGTTGAATAATGAACAAAATGGAAGATTTGGCAACGAACACGAGACACAATGGGCGCATTTGCCCACCATTTCTTTGGCAGTATTGCTTTAGAAATGCCGCGTAAAAGTCCACTTCTCCCTGCGACTCCGCTTTCCCCATGGGGCTTGCTATGATATTGTTTCCGTACGACATGAACATATCCCTCACGTTCGCGATGTTGTAATGGTGCTGAAATTCGTCGTTTTGCCAGGAAAATCCGCTCGGCATGAAGTCATTCGCCTGATCTTGTGCAGTCGAATCCAGTTGGAATACTTTGACGTTGTGCATTTCAAGAACCTGCATCAAATCCGAACCAGGGTGACCATCAGCTACAGCACGTTACACACAGTCTGATAAACACATCAATCGTCACAAACCCTTCTGAAGTTATCAAGCTCCCGTATTGCCTGGTTCACATCACGATCGTGGGCATGGCAGGCTGGCCCGCATGGCACGCCGTCTGAGAAGAACAGTCCTCTGAGGCAGGAAATGTTCGGACAGTGGCTCAGGGATTCCACCGTCGGGGTGCCCAGCAAAACCTCCTCGAGAACACCATACTCATTGGTGTTCAGAAGAGCACTCATGTTTTCGAAATATTCATACGCGCTTTCGCATACGTTCGACCCGCAAAGCGTCCGACTTGGCTCGCTTCGGGAGGATGTTGTACTTCAAGTCATAAGCGATAAACCCGATGAAGGTGAATGCCACAATGCATGTGCCGATCACAACCCAAACTTCAAGCATGGTGCACACCCAACACACAGCGGTGTAATAACGAATAAAAAATCGTCTCAACAAAGCGCCTCAGAGCGAAATGGCGCGCTACAAATTCCTGGGGCAGAGCTACGTCACACCAACCGGCTGGCTGGTCTCACGAATAGTCGACAGTATCTACATTCTTCAATCTTCAATCTGATGTCACTGGACATGATGTCGCACCACGATATTCATCACCGACCTGCCACACGGTCCCCTGCACTCTTCCCCCTTGGGTTGTGTTGTGAAGTCGTGTCGTAAATGTGCTGTGCTGCGCTGTGTTGTGTTGTGATACTCGCAGCCAACGAACGATTGGTAGCTAGCTCGTATGACGTGTGTTCGTGTGTTCGTGTGTTGGCAGTCGGAGGTGGGAGGTCCGGTGGTTCGTTGGTGGTGAGGATGTTGGTGGTTGGTGACGTTGGCGTTTGCGTGCACACACGTCAGCAACCAACCTTGGACAACGTTGTCAAGTACAGACAGCAAATGTTCATGCTGCGTAGCGAGATACACCAGATAACAACATTTGTCAAGACGGAGCGGGCGCAGAGACGGCGAGAAGGACAGACGTAAGTCGACCATTGCAAGAAAGTTGGAGCGTTCGTCAGTTAGTTATCACTCACCACGACACCACGACGCTGCGACGCTTCAAACATCTTGCGCATGCGTCTCTCCGTCTCCGCGTCTCCACACGACGCATGCATGCACCACAACAGAGGCCAGCCCGATAGATTTTCAGTTAAGGTGGTCGGCAGACGGTTGGCGGCCGTAGTCGTAGGTCGTAGGTGGTTGTGGTTGTCATCACCACCACGAACAGACAAACGCACGATTCGAACAAGCATGCAATAGACAATGGGATGGCAATGCAACCAGTTTTGGGTTGAAACCTCACTTGACAGTAACAACATGGTCGACGGAACCTCAACTGCGTGATTTATTCACATGTTATCCGACCAATTACTTTTGAGTAAAAGAACGTCGCCGATTGCAGAATGTCGAAGTATTTGTAGTCACAGTGTGGACAAGCCGTGCGACGTCGCCATTAGAAGGGTGAGATGATGATGTGGCTGAAGATCGTCGTGATCGTGATTTCTACCTGGTTGACCCTCGCGAACAGTGCCTCATCCGGAAGAGCAACGCGGACGCGGCCAAAGTCGCGTTTTGATGGGGTTCGTAACACAAAGAAGGGAGTAACGAACAAACTGCTGCCACGTGACATGGACGCCCTTTTCATTGTCGGTATCACCGGTCACTTGGGGCAGCAGATAGCGAAGCATGCTTTGCGCAGTGGCAAGTACAAAGTGTTCGGCACCACACGGGCAATGGACAAGGCGAGTCAGCATTTTGAAATCAACGAGTTGGTCGAAATGCGGATATTTGAGTTCGACATTGACATGGAGAACTTGCCGAGCACTGAAAACTCTCTTGTCGACATAATTTCCAGCATCAAGCCTGATATCGTTGTTGAGGTACGTCGACGTGCATGCTCGTTTCACTGCCGGGTGCTCCTTATTGTTGCTGCCTTGAACGACAGGTGCTCAGCAACACAGTACGACCGAGTGGCATCCAAGCTGTTTTGAACGCTGCTGCTGCAACAAAAGTCAAAACTGTGACAGTATGTGGTGGCGCCGGCCAACTCTTTACAACTGAGAAGGTGGCAATCGCTTTGTTGGTAGCGCGGTGTTTATCAAAAGACGAGCCAATGCTCAATTAATTGCGCATTGAATGCTTCCTGCAGGATGAAAACGGCGATTCACTCCGACTAGGGCACCTCCAATCATCTTCGCAATGGCTGCGCGATATTACTGACGTGCACATGCAAGTTCAAAAAGCTGCGTTCAGGCTGCAATCCAACTTGGTCATCCCCAATGTCCTACAACTCGCACCACCACGGATGATCGAAGGGGAATCGTCTGGTAAGTTGCCAAGTGTTCCCTTGGCCGACACCGCCATATTATACATCAACCAACGCAATCGACCACACATCACATATTTTGCATGCAGGAAAGTGGCGGCTTGTCGACGACATCTTTGATGAGAAGGCACCGTCCCAAGTTACCTACGGAGACGTGGCGGCCATCTATTTGAAAGCGCTCGACGATATCGAACGATATCGAGGACACATGCTAGCACTAACTGAACGTGCACAACGAACCGAACTTTAAACTGCATGTATGAGCAAACGACGTGTCCAACAAAACATGTGTTCAATTCGAATTATCTATTACACTTCAAGAACAGTAAACTACCTATCTCATTTATTTGTTGTCTCTATTGCTGTCCCAAGCGGTCAAGGCTGCGGCCACCTTTCCGGAGATCGACTTGCCGCTCAAGCTGCTACTTATTATGTGCTGTGTCAACTTGGGCGTCATTTTGGCATGGACGGCAGCAACCACGTACTCCACGCCGGCTAACTTCGTGATCATCTGCCTGTTCTCCTGAACCAGGGCCAAGCTTCGCAAAAAGTGAAAACTGTTGCGCTGGAATTCAACATTCGAAGCGTGAACTTTCATGGCCTCCAGAGTCATTGGAATAACGTTCAAACGCCCCAACTCGCTGCGTTGTGGGTTGCTGTGTTTGCACAACACGCGGAGAACCGCCACACTAACGGTCTGAACGGAAACGTTGTCTGCATTTCTTTTCATGATATCAACAACAAATTCCGTGGCGCCATGCTCGATGAGTTGCTGGCGAGCACCTTTTCCGGAAGCGACGTTCCCCAACAAAGCGCATGCGGCTTTTTGAATCTCTCTATTCTCAATGTGATGGCGCATCACTTTCAATAAGCTGGCAACGCCGTCGCTTTCGAGTACTTTCGATACGACGGACGCATCACTCTTCGTCAAAGCTCCAAGCGCCGCGCACGACAGCCGGCAGAGTTTGGATCTCTCTGAAAAGAGTTCGAGTGTGCGCACAAGCACCGCAACACCTCCGAGTTCAATAATTTTCTGCTGACTTTCTCGCGTGCCACGTTGCGCAATGTGTGCCAGGACAAAGCTTCCCAACCCTTGAACTTTGTCGTTGGATCTGAGCCTGGCCACAGAATCAATGACTGAAGCCAAGCAACCACTGGCAACCACACCATTTCGCCCTTCCTCTGTCCCGACGAGCTTCTTAAAGAGACCCAATGCGTGTTGGTGTACTTGTACGCAGTCCGGCAACGTGGCAAGGCTATTTAAAATTGTGTTCAGAATACCACAGCTAAGGATTTCACTTCGGAAGTCATCAGTTTCAGAAAGACACGCAACTGTTGCAACAGCAACTGTTTGCACGCTCGCATCGGCTGGATGCGCTGCCATTGCACTGGATAAGATGGTCATGATGGATCCCGACGACACAAGCCATGCTGCCTTTTCACTGAGAGCGACTCTTTGAATGATGCCAATTCCGCTGACTTGAATAATCGAGCTTGCAGCGTGCTCAGTGAGTACCTTGAACAAATCTTGCACTCCTGCTTGGTCAAAAACTTTCTGCACGTAGCGAGGCTTGTTTACCAGATACCTCAGCGCCTGCATACACTTCTCCAACAAAGTAACAGTATTGCCGTGCTTCTGGATCAAAGACGTTATTCGCTCTGCCATCATTCCTCTCATGAACTGCCCCTGGTTCGCGGAGTTGTCCAAGCTCGCAATTGCGACATCGATTAAAAGCGCCTGCAATTCGACATCACCGCACTGGCTGTGAGTCTCCAAGCATTTAAGGACCATATCAACGCCTCCGCAAATGCCGAAAACGGCCGACACAATTTTCGGGTTGTGTGCTAGCACAACTAGAATCAACTTCAAAGAGTCAGAAAGCAACGGCAAAAGCATGCTGTGAACAAAAGCTGTGTCAACCAAGTATCCCAGACCCCCGAACTGGCATGCTGTCCTCGCGAATAATTCGGCGTCCTGCTCAGCCGCTTTGTGCAGAAGATTTAGAACAAGTTCTTGAACTTGGGGACTCTTCTTGCATGAATGCATGGCAGTGAACAAAGATCGATGGAAGTCTGTCAGATCTAATTCCCCATAGTGACCATTAAAAGCCACACTTGCCACCTCAAGTGCGGGAACAAGAACGGTTTCTGTTCGATGCTGTCGAAATGTGCATTTCATTTGAGAAGCCACTTGTTTCAACAGCTCATCATTCGCGGGCAGTTTGCCTGCTTTGGTAATTTCCAGGAGCACTTCCCAGCCGTTTCTCGCAATGCTCTCGCTAAATTGGTCTTCTAACTTCATCACTGACATGGCTAGTTCCAAGACACTCTCGGAGTTCAAGAGATCAATAAATTCTTGGCCACATAGGGCGGTTTCGCGCAGGGCGGCCACACAAGCATCACGCGTGGGGCGATTGCAGGTATCCAGGTGACACAAAGTTGAAGCGCCTTCAACCAACGCAGACACGTGCGAACCTATTCCGCAAAACTGGAACGTGAGCGATAACGCTGTCATACATAGGGAACGCTCTCGTAAGGACAGTAGACTCGCCGAAATGCAACTATCAAGGACAGAGTGTGTGAACTCAAACTTTGAGCATTGGGTGACAACGTCTGTGAGACCTACAGCTGAAGCGCGTTCGAATAAAAGACACATGGTCTTTCCTGCTGCAACGAGTGCCGCCGTCTTGGCGGACTTGTGGTGTACCGCGTTCAACCGTTTTTTCAAGTTGACGTCCAAGATGTCTGCAAGCAGCGAAACGACTCCATTTTGGAAGAGGATTTCAGTCGACTGACGAGACTGTGTCAGCGCGCTGATCGTTGCGCAAGCCGCTTCAATCAATGCTCCATTTCGCGCGTGCCGTTTCATAGCTGCAAACAGCGCATGCACGCATGTCTTGTCTTGCAACAACGCGCGGAGTGGAGAAAATTTCCCGAATCCTTTCAGCGTGCGACAGGCTTCGGTCAATAGAGTAGCTCCGTTTGGGTGTGCTTGCATGGTGCGGAGTACTGCGCCGACACCATCGCTCATTGAAATGCGCAGGGCACTTTCCTGGTCTTTCGCAACATGTGCAAGCACAGCACACCCAGCACGTTGGATTTTGGGACTGGACAGAAAGGCTTGCATCGCTCCGAGCACATTTTCAAGACCACCGAATTTTCCTACAACTCTGAGGTCCGAGTCAGCACCCATGTCGCACAGACACTGGAGAAGTTTCAATGTGACGTCATGATCGTCGACATAGGATCCCAGAAGTTCAATGACCAAGGCAATCCTGTTGGGTGATTGGTCCGCAATGTTTCCACTCAACTGCATATTGTGCAGCACACCCAACGAGTCGCGAACGATTTTTGGTACATCCTTGTTCTCGGAAATGCTGCGGAACAGTAGTTTGATCGCAACACCTTCAGCTAATTCCTGCGCGAGGAGTGGCTGATATGACAAACTCAAGATGGCGGCTGTTGCCCCTTGCACGAGGGCCTCCACATGCGAGTTCAAGGCGTGTTGCAGAATTTCCAAACTGAAGTCTACGCATTGAGCAGCGCTAAAGTACTCTGCGCCAAACTGTGACTTGTCGTTGGCGAAGTTTGAAGCAATATTCTCCAAGGCGCGGCATCCTTCTCGAACGACTTTTTGTGCTGTCTTGTGTGAACGAACACAGTTGCATATTTCTTGCAAACCCGCTTCCCGGACAAAGTCTGCTGCTGCCGCTGCGTTGCACATGCAATTTCCAAGTGCAAACATTGCATTCTCCGCAATGCGGGCGTTCGTCGAAAATGCCCGAAGAGCTTGTAATATTGACTGCGTCCGTATGTATCCATTAGAGCAATTTGCGAGGGTGCCCAAAGTTCGGCAACCGGCGCTTTGCACGCGCCAATCTTCAAAGTGGCGCGCCATCGTGTCTGAAATTGAATTCGCACATCTGTCAAGCTGAGATGCACTCTGCTGGAACAGATTCGCTGTTGCCATCGCCCCAATAGTGTTGATTCCCAATACAATGTGGCACGGATCCGAGCACTCAGTGGATGTATTCAGCATTCGGATGATAGGTTCATGCGTGTGCATATTGAACATTTCATTTCTAGCCGCGCAAGAGTTGCATGCAAAATGATGCAGGAATGTCATCCCGGCGCTTTGAACGGTAGCGTCTTTGCCATTGATTGCTTGCAACCATACCTTATGTAAGCTCCTGAAAATATTCAATTGTGAGTCTTCACTCGCCGCCGCACTACTGCGAACCATTTTGAAAAACGTTTTCATGAGCTGAACGTCATTGCAAGAGTTCATTTGGAGCAATTTTGGCGTTAGAGCTTCGATTCCTCCTGCCCTAACAATGTCGCTACAACATGTCGGACTACACTCAACCCAGTGCCCCAACAACTGTGACCCTACGGATTGCAGTTGGTGCTCGTTTGCAAACGCAAGCATCATGCGCACAATGGCCACGGCAGCTTTTGCAAAAACTGCTGTGTCCAACGGGAGGGAAAGCGGCTCCTTAGAGTCGCACCAAATGTCATTCAGGAGAAGAGCCGCTTCTGTTTGAATGACTTGATCGCCGGCATTGACAGAAATGCAATCCACGATGTCACTCAACACCCTCGTTGACTTAAGTGGCCGTCTCAATGTTGTGTCGCGTAATTCGCGGAACAACGTTGCTATTGAGGATGATTTCGACTTCGAGTTTCTAATGCAACGGGAAACGGCATCCTCAACTTCCTCGCAATTGAGATCGCCGATTGCCATGTGCTGGCTAACTTGAGCTTTGAACTCACTGCATGTCTCTTTCGCTTTGCGAGGTGTTGCAGTTGTTAGACTTTCAAGCGTCGCATCGTACCGGTTCGCACCAACTGGGGTGTTGGTGCGCTTTGCAACGCAACTTTGTGGCTCTGTTGTTTGGATCGTAATTGGTGACTGATTCTCGACATCGTTGTCCTCTAGCTGAGGCGTGTTGACACGGGAGTACTGTTGAGTGTTGGTGACATTGAAGTTGAGTCTGCTGTGCAGAAGCTTCTGCCGCAGCGGAATGGCCACTCGCAGATCCATTCTTGTGGTGTGTAGTTACTAAGTGAACAGCATCACAGTGTACACCCCTTGGGAAGTCCTTGAATTTGCGGCCAAAACCTTCTCCGTACTTTTGAGGTGACCAGCACGATTTGGCCTAGTAGGATAACCGTAGTTAGTGTCGGTTTCACGACATCAGGAGTGGGTTGTGTTGCCCACAAGCTCACGTTACTCAAAAACGCGTCCTACACATGCGTTGGAGCGACCTCGGAACACAGTGTCTTTCGACACCCAAGAACAAAAGAACCGCACAACCACACAGAGTTTCAGCAACGAATGCGGCAACACAAAACTCAACAACTGGCGCACACCGTGCGAGACACTGTAGCAATGACGATTGCTGCGTCCGGCCTACACGCCAACTTGCCTGCCAAGCAGGCGCCGCGTGCTTTATGCCACCGACCGCAGCGCTGTGATGTTGCACGTACCACGGAGTGTAGCGTTGTTGATGGTGTTTTCACAGGCAGGAACGTCAGTCGATCCGCTGGTGGATGAGTACGTACGTACGTGGCAGTAGGTATGTGGGTGGGTGCGTACATGCCGTGCGGCCTACTGCAAGAGTAGGAAGCTGACGGCTGGTTCAACGCATCAACGCGGCAACGCAAAACCAGCACACAGCGCACACCGACACACCAGCGTATGGCACACCGACGCGTCTGCACGAACGCTCGCTTTGCGTAACGCAGCGACGCGTCCAAACGCACCAACCCCTTCCACTTCTATCGCGAGCCTACGCGCACGTGCGCGTTGCGCGTTGCGCGGCAAACGAACCAACGCCGCAACGCTCGCTCCCCGCGCGGTCAATGTGGAGTGGTGCAACAACGAACGAACGAACGAACGAACGAACAAACAAACGTTGGCACAATTCAACGGTGACCCAAACCCGCTCACTCACCCACCCACTCATTCAGAATCACATTTATCCCATTTCAGGACACTTTCCCTCTCCTTATAATACCTTCTTATTTGTATCCTCAATTATGATTGTACTCTAACACAAAAGATACCATGTATTCCTATATATGGGTACTACAATTATGCGACCGGTAGTGGGCACGTGAACATATCCGTTAATGGGAATATGTGGATGTTTGTGAGCGGCCATCTGCGCCGTGGGCTGTGGGCTGTGGGGGCGAATGAAGAATTTCTTTCTTCTCTCTTCTGTCTTCTTTCTTCACCAACCGAACTGCCAGTTTTCAGTTGTCCAGTTGTCAGTGTTCACTCACAATTCGCGTCGATGGTGACTGAGGTCGACGTTTTTCGTACTTTGATGTGGCGTTGAGTAGTACAATGCATTGTGTGTAAATGGGTACTGTATAGGTAGTCACTTACGTCCCAGCTTTCCAGTCAACTCACTCACTCACTCACTCACTTATAATACTCAACCATTCACTCACTAACACTGTGAGTGCGTTTTGGACTTTGACATGGCATTGAGTAGTACTTTGAACTCTGTGTAAATGGGTACTGTACTGCAGTCTTAGTTCGTGTAGTGACCTTGTGAGGTTGTTGTGGGTGAGCTCTGAGACGTGTCCGCGCAGGGTCCCGGCTATATATCATTTTCATTCACCATTCCTCCGTACATTAAAATGATGGGAATCGGTACTGTACATCCATTTTTCTTCAAGTTCTAAGTTCTAAATGCCGCCAATCTGACCGAGGAAATTTTCATTTCCTTTATTGGGATTTCGAACGGTCTTATTTGTGGGTAACTACATAATGCACCCACAACAGCGCAACGTTGTATATCTACATTCAGGATTGCATTGTTTAAGCACCGTTTCACCACAAAGGGACCGTTTCGTAACGTGAATCAACGCCGATAGTTATTATCCACAAACGGGATTATGCTTTTGTACATGACCATCATAGCCTGTACTCCGAAGTGGAGAATGATTCCATGATTCCGATTGCGACGTTCGCTCTTTGCTTCTGCTTCGTTGCTTCGTTCTGTTGTTCGGTTGTCATCCGGCGTCCGGCGTCCGGCGGCCGTTCGTTGTCGCGTTGCTCTGCGCTGTCGCGTGCCGCGTGTCGCGTGCCGTGCTTTTCGAGGACGAACGAAGCAACACAAAGTGACGAGGAGACGACCATCAGTCCAGACGGCACTTCGTCGTTGGGTGTGGTTTCTGTGCGCGGGGAGGGAAAGGTTGCCTCGTTCGAGAAAAAGTGCACATCATCCATCTGACTGACACGGCCACGGCTGCATTGTTATGTGTTGGGAGCGCCCCCCAAACTTTTGGATTTCTCGTTGTTGGTTCCGTCTGTTGTTTGGCCTCTTTTGTGTTTTTTGGTGTGGTTTGTCCACCATTAGTGGCCGTGCACGCTGCAGCTGCATTTTTTTAAACGACCATGTAGACATCGATCGCTGCACAGGCGAGTTGGCGACAATGGGTCGCGATCCTGACGACGCCACGTCCAAGTACGTTCGGAAGAAGGCGTACTGCTCGGTGTGCGGAGTGTTCCGCGTTCCACTTTTGAGCCTAGCGGGCGTGTGCGCGTTCCTCTGCGTTGGTTACTTGGTTGTGAGCGCTGTCAAACTAATTTTCGCCCCAACCCCCTCACTGCAGCTGCACGGCGACCTCGCCCAGTTTACGCCCTGGCGGCCTGCGACAGGGTCGTTCTTCCGCCAACCAACGAGCAGCAGTGACCTGCAGACCCATGGGTTTAATCAGCGGCTAAGTGATTCCCTTTCGTTGGACCGGCCAACTCCAGATATGCGTCCTCGCGGGTGTAGTTCTGTAGAGTACCCCCCTCTGAACGAACTGCCGGCAACGAGTGTCATCTTTGTGTTTTGTGACGAGCTGCTGTCGACACTCTTGCGCTCGATCCACAGCGTGCTGAATCGATCTCCCCCAGAGCTGCTGCACGAGATCATTCTGGTGAACGACGGCAGCAAGCAGTTGAACCTCACGGCCCTTGAACAGAATATCAAGCAGCTCCCGGCCAAGGTCACGTTGCTGCACCATGACAAGCAGCGTGGCCTGGTGCAGGCTCGCCTCACAGGTGCACGGGCCGCAACTGGCCAGACAATCACGGTGCTGGACTCCCACATCGAAGTTCAAAAGGGATGGCTGGAGCCACTAATGAAGCGCATTGGCGACGACCATCGCAACGTTGTCGTTCCGCACATTCGTTCCATTGACGCGCGATCTTTCAAGCATCTACCGGGCGGCATTGAGGTCTGCGGCGTCCTGCTTCAAATGGTCGAGCATTCCATAAATTTGCAGCAGATCCACGCCAAGCAACAGTCAAACCCTCGCGTGGATCCGCAACCCACCCCCGTCATGGCAGGCGGATTGTTTTCTTTTGACCGCGAGTTTTTCTTCGAGCTCGGTGGATACGATGAGGAAATGGGCTTCTGGGGGGCTGAAAATATTGAAATTTCGTTTCGAATTTGGATGTGCGGCGGCCGCTTGGAACTCGTGCCATGTTCCAACGTGTATCATTTGTTTCGCGTTGGAGGCCGTCCTTACAGTGTGCCATGGTCTGACGTCGTCAAAAATAAGCAACGAGTCATTGACGTTTGGATGGATGGGCACGAAGAAGATCACCAATACGCTGAGGTGGCGCGGCGGTTTGCGAACACGCATTTATCAGAATCCGAGCGTGGACCAACACACACGATGGTTGAGCTGCGGGATCGCCTGCAATGCAAGTCGTTTCAGTGGTTCCTGGACAACGTGTACCCGGAGAACTACTTCACCCTGTTTCTAAACGCCCACGCCACCGGATCGCTCTTTCACAAGCCTAGCAAATCTTGTCTCTTGGGGTTTCCCCCGGCATACAATAGTAAAGCCAGCATCAAGCGCTCCGCCACTGCCCCAGGGTGCGCCACCACTGGAGAATTTATGCTAACAAAAGATGGTCAACTTCGCGATGCAACGAACAACGACGTGTGCCTTGCCGCGAAGGGCAGCCGAATCTTCAGTTCGATTTGTGCCTGGGCTGATCATTCCGATCATTGGTACTGGGAGCCACTCCAACCAAGTGTGACAAAGACGAATCATTACACCGCTCAGCTCAAGTCACGTAGCACCGGTCTTTGTTTGTTTGCTGATGGGGCTGCACTTTCGCTCGCAAATTGCGCCTCTGACGACAGCCAGCATTGGGTCTTCGGTGACAAGCAAACGGTGAGTGGGGGTTAGTGAAGTGGTCACGCACTTCGAGAATACATTTTTGTTTTTGCGCCATCCAAATGACACTGAGTAGATCTTTTGATAATTATTTTATATAAAATGCACATGAAAATTGATGGAGACCCGCCTCCTGCACGAGAGTCTATTGGTATTGTGCGGGATGTCGGCTCGGAGACCTAGGGATGCTGCCGATGCAATATCACAGAAGCTTCGCACTGCTCGATCGCCTCAAAGATGTCCCTCCCTCGTTGCGGTGCAACACGCAGGCGCTGTACACGATGCTCCCAATAGCAGCCAAAATAGCACCCCCCGCGGAAATCCCGCACATTCCAGGTGTAAGAGTGGAGGACGCCACAGAAGACAGGCTGGCAAGAGCGTAGAAGCCGACCGTGGACAACAGGTGTACCCAGCGACTGTGATGAAGGGCATGCATGGCAGCATACTGCAGAAAAGGTGACATAATCACAAAACAAAGCGACACCACGCCTTGCAGGAGAAAAATCGAAGCATGTGGACAGCTGGCGAGGTAGTATGTCGCTGGCCCAGTGGCTTCGGAAAGAACCAGGCCATAGAGCGCAATTGCCTGGATCGAGCCATACCCGAGTCCACCCACTAGACCTGCCGATCTGTAGTTCATGGTCTTTTGCACGTTGCCTCGGGAGGAGGGGTCCATCAACAAAAGCAATTTCGGTCGTAATTTGGTGTATGTCCATGCGTAAAGAATGCGGCAAGCTGCATCAATGCAGATTCCAGCAATAACTGTACCCCACACGCTGTCCTGGTACGCCATCCACACGGACGCCTTGAGTAGAGCTCCAAACACCCAAAAGAAAGAGCCCGCCATGAACAGCAGCACCAAGAAAGGGTATTTCGTCACCGACAACACCACTGCAACCACAGGAAAAGAGAACGTGGTCATTATCCCGCCAAGGAAAGAAACGTATGTCATCTTGCTAGTCCTCGGAGCAGCAATCGACTACGTTGGCGCGAGGATGTGCAGGTCCAGGTTTGTGACACAAGCTCCGTCGAAAACAAGAAGACTTTGAAATTCTTCAACAAAAGATGCTGCCACAAATTATTTTCGGCGCTATCTTTCAGTGCCCCATGCACACGCTTCGTTTGTTGACGTGTCCTGCCCACATTTTCGCAACCCAACACATTTTCAAACACAGCGTCCGTGAATTACTCATCGTCCCGTCCTCAACGCCGACGATTCAATTCTCGAACACCAAGCACTTCCTGCTCCGCAACCACGAGTTGCCACAACGAAAACGGTCCCCGGTTGGGAAATGCACGATACCGCCGAAGGAACATCGAATGTCGCAAGCAAGAAGACGAAGAAGCCACCAACCAACCAAGCACATGACGACTGCAACGACGAACGACGAACGACAGCGAACAGCGAACGAACAAACAGCAAACGAACAAACGAACGAACAAACGAACAAACGAACAAACGAACGAACGAACGAACGAACGAATTGCGGCTGCTGTACGTTGATGCATGAACGCGCAAGACTTCGTCCCGTACAGACGTTGTACATCACCGTGAGACCGTTCATTGTCTGTTGTGCACGCAAGGTACAGTTTCGCCGTACAAATGTTGTACGGCGTTGGTTTGTGTGAGTGAGTGCGCTGGTGCGTGTGCTCCGGCGACTCCGCCGGCGACAGGCTCAATCAACATTTTGCAAAGCGCACTTACCATGCTTTGACTTTCGGTGGTTGGTTGACTTTGGACTTTGTTGTAGTCGACGACCGCTATCTACCTTGCACACGCATGTGATTTCAGATTTTATTGTCCAGGAGTTGCGCACAAGAAAACGTAGATCGACGCTGCGGGAGTATTTTACTTTCTCTTGATGCAGATGTCCACAACAATGTCTGGGAGTTGGATTCTGTCGCAACCAATAATGTGGCGGGGGTGTGGGTTGTGGGGCCGTTTGCGAGGACTGATAGTTTCGCCGTTCAGGTTGCAAGCGCGGGTTCCTAAGCCCCCGCGATGCACAGACCCGCCACGAAAGAGTTGCAGCGAGGTTGTTAGTGTACTCCGACCTGTGAAGGAAATGCAATGCACACGACGTTGATCTGTGATGTGTGGCGTGCGAATCGTGATGTAGACCCTCTGCAAGACACAGCGCGCCAATGATATGCTTGTCCCGCCACGTGCGCTACGTTTTCTCTTCCAACCACTTGCCATCAGACAGACAGAACACACAACACACCAGCAACCTGACCGAATCTTTGGGGCGCTAGGCGGTTTAACAAAACACTCAACTCCACATGCAAGCGTGAACGCAGTCGTAACCGCAAGAAACGCAACCAGAACGCAACCAGAACGCAAACGCAACCGCATTCGCAAGGAAGTGCCACACGCAAAAACATACACGCAACCGCCACCGCCACCTAAAAACTCAACCGCACACACACCGCACACACACCGCACACACACACCTCGAAATTCAAACACTACACGCACTCCTGTGCCACTGTCGGGCTATGGATGAATCAGCAGTTCCAAACACACACCACGACAATGATAATGACAATGACAGTGACAGTGACAGTGACCGTGACAATGACAACGACAACGACAACGACAACGACAAGCGAGTGCGCGGTAGTAGTCTATTCATTGCTTTGATAACTTTAACGACAACGACAACGACAACGACAACGACAACGACATGGTAGTAGTCTATTCATTGCTTTGATAACCTTAAAATTTTTAACGACAACGACAACGACAATGACAGTCGCGGTGCAGTGGCGCGGTCGGTGGTGCCACTGGTGCACAAAAACCGCGCGCAAAATCGCAACAACAAACCAACAAACGAACCAACCACCCGCTTGCAACGCCACAGGCTACAGGCACTGCTCGCTGCTTGCTCAGTCAGTGCACAGCCTGCTTCACTCACTCAGCTGACACCAAAGAGAAGCAAAGTTATGGTAGTTAACCCCTTCAATGATGACGCACACCGAATGGTATCTTTCGAGAAGAGGAAGGCAGGCGGTGGATGGATGGATGGACGAGATCAACTTCAATGTATCCATATTCGACACAATTCCATTTTCACCGCATTGAGCGTCATTGAAAACCTCGTAACCTTAGTTATAGAAAGGATCCACGAGATCGTTCACTCACTCAGTCAGTCACTGTCCCACTCGCTGTCCCTCCCACTCACTCACTGTACCTTCACTGCACTGCCAACAACTCACTTCCGCTGTCACGGGGCGCACGCACTCACTCACTCACTCACCGATCCGCTGTCACGCCCACAAACAGCACACACCACAGCACAGCACAGCACAGCACAGCAGACAGACAGTCAGCCTGCCCCCTTCATTCATTCACCCACACTGCCAGCGCCCACTGACTCCCACCTCCCCTCACTCCCTCACTCACTCACAGTTCGTTCGTTCGTTCGTTCGTTCGTTCACTGACTGACTGACTGAGAGTGACTGACTGACTGTGAGTGAGTGACTGAGAGTGAGTGAGTGAGAGTGAGTGAGTGGGTGGAGTGGTTTGGTTTGTTGGCTGGCTTTACGGCTGCACTAAGCGACGTGGCGGCGGTGCGAGGCAGTGGTTTGGGACAGTGCACAGGGGCCGCAGGACTCCACTGGCTTAGCATCTTTGGCCGCGCGCCCGCCTGTCAGCCAGCCGACCTCCCACGTGAACAGACTGTCCACAACTTTGACATACATTGCAATGTACATTTGGTAAATTGATAATCCACTTCACTGTCAGTGGTTGTGTTCAAAACTATAAAATGGAATCGGGAAGTGTGGAAGTATAGTGAAGTTAGTGGATAGGAGAGTGAGAACGCAGCGGGTGGGGTGTTGTCGTGTTTTAGTGCGGAAGACGACGCCGCGCCGATTCCCCAATTCACGCACACTCGCAGTGGGCACAGCCGCCGATAAGATCTTTCATTTCCAAGCATCGCAGCCGGCACTCACTGCCACACTCACTCACTCACTCACTCACGCATCAGTCAGTCAGTCAGTCACTCAGTCAGTCAGTCAGTCAGTCAGTCCTCGAGAAGTGTGCACTGACTG
>ENA-OWNT01002429-OWNT01002429.1-seawater-metagenome-genome-assembly--contig:-NODE-2429-length-19546-cov-4.622990_pt1 | contig 19546 bp, 22 predicted proteins | sample MGYA00238136_ERZ651165 | MGnify/ENA primary metagenome ERZ651165 (study PRJEB26861, sample SAMN08777766) | seawater metagenome | isolation source: coastal seawater | place: USA: Florida | collected...
CGTCGTCGTCGTTGTCTTCGTCGTCGTTGTTGGTCGCGGACTTAAAACTTTTGAGAGTTGGTGGTGCGCGTTGTAGGCAGGAGGTGACGGCGGTTTTTGCGCAAGGGAAGCGCATCATTTGAGTTTACGACATGCTTTGCGGCTGTTGCAGCAGCAGAGGCGCCCTGCGCACGTGCGCGCAGTTGCGACAGATCGCACAAATGTCAAAATAGCAACGATAAGTGCTACCGCTGCGTAATCTTGGCTCTGGTATGATGATTTTAAGGGTTATCGAAGAGAGTACGCATCGGCCGTGACGTATCACGATCTTTTTCGACGCTACGGAGAAAACTGGCAACAATTTGACGTCGGAAGAGCAGGAATTCCAGACGGTCGAGCTGCACATTCTGGATCCGAGTATTGATTGAGTGGAATTTACCACTATGTGGTTCTCATCTCCAAGCGCCCTCGCATTGAAAGTGTTGAAATTCAGTGGCGGAGCAGTTGCGACTGCCATGTTTTCAATGTGGCTTTTACTACGGTGGATGCAGCGTTCCATGGGGTTAGCCCCTCCAACGGAGGCACAGCTGGCGGAGGAGAACCACAACGCGCACGCTTTGTTCCGACACATTCCTCGACTGAAGACCGCGTTGGCCTGGCGCCAATTGGGAAATTTCCCGACTCCAATTCATTGCGGATCGGTAATTTCTCCAACATCCGGGCAGTTGATTCGTTTTCTTGTGAAGCGCGAGGACTTGTCGAGCCCGCTGTACGGTGGCAACAAAGTACGTGGACTCCAACACCAAATTGGAATCATTGAAGCAAGAACCACGAAACAGCATTCACCAAATGTGATTGTGGTTGGGTCGGGCGGATCGAACCAAGTTGTAGCAACAACTGTACACATGGAAGCAGCTGCGGCTGGCTTGGCGGGCCGTGTGAAGGCCCTCTGGATCTCAAAAGACAAGCCAGATCTTGACAACACTTTGAACATGTTATCTGCCTTGTCTTTTTCTTTGGCGGGAGCAACGACATGGGGTGGCTCTGTCTCTGACACCTTACGTGAGCTGTATACGGCATGGCGCAATGGAGACATCATTATCCCAACCGGCGGAAACAATGCTGCTGGCGTACTGGGCCAAGTCAGTGCCACGTTGGAGCTTGCCGAACAAATTGCAAATGGTGAATGTGAAGATGTCGACACCATTGTGCTGGCGGTTGGATCATCCTGCACAATATCAGGCATCATCATTGGCGTTGCTTTGGCACAACATCTTGGAATTCGTGCTTTCCAGAAGCCGAACTTCAAGATCAAAGGCATTGCGATTCACCAAGCACTTGCAGCTGCACGGCGGCTGGGCCATAAATTGTACATCGACCGCACACCATTCGCCACTTTAATTCCGAGTACAATCTCAAACACTTTGGTGAGGACTTGTGGGGCATTGTCCAATTTGGGCGGTCCTGATGTGCTTAAAGAAGCACGCAGAGTGTTGAAGAAGCACGTTGAAGTTGTAGATGATCCCCATTATGTTGGGTTGTATGGGGGCCATTCTGAGCCATCGCTGGAGGCAAGTCGGGCGTATGATGCAACGGGAACAGTTCACGACGAGCATGGCGAGGTGAGTACGTTCTGCGGCGCGGTCGCCCTGATCGTGCACACTGTTTGAAGTCTATTATATTAATCGCATTGACTTTTGCTCTTGATGCAAATGAAGGACGCGGAACCACTTTGGTTATGTGGGCACTTTTCGGTGAGTTAAATGCTGCGCAATGATGCTCAATCCACAGTTGATGTCCTCTGGGCGCTCACTGCCGCTGTGCTCTGGTGCAAGGCAAAATCCTTTGCGGTGTTGATGCAGGAGTACGAGCAAGCACACTCCCGTGGGCATGAAAACCCCAACATTTTGTTCTGGCAAACAAAGTCATGCATTCAACCACGATCGGAGGTGAGAGCCGCATGCATAGCATGCAGTATTCTTTCCTCGTCTAGCCGTGTTTTACGCATTGTTGTACAGGATCAAGATGAGTTTGAGCTACTGAAGAAAATGCCCAAAGACGTCCTCAAGTCAGTACAACCCACCAACCGCCCAGTGGTGCTTGTGCTGATTCATTTGAACAAAGTTCTGCATTTCGTCACTTTGAAATGCTCGACTACCACTTTCGCATGCAGGTGGGCCGCAAGGGGCAAAGCCAAGTCGTCGCTACGCAGTGGGCACGTGGATCCGCATGGCGGAACCTCCGCAGATTATCGACACTTAATGAAGGTAGACTCCAGCAGTACCATGCGTTGCTTCGTTCCCTCGAGTTTACTCCGTTGATCGCTGATGCAGGTTGTGGACACCAAGTACAGCGATGACAAATCGAGTAAACTATGAAGCCATATAAAAATTAGTACCTCAGCAAGAAAACCCACACTGTGACGATCTAGGTTGCATCATCTTGAGAGTCCGACTTTTTCGGTTTTAGGTCCTCCAGCGTCTTGACCGGATTCAAACCTTGCCGGCGACGATTGATGTTGATTTGCTTCAACTTTTCGGCTGCTTTCTTGGCAGCCGCGGACAACTTTTTACCCTTGAGTCAAATAGAAAAACTCAGAGTCATTTTCGGCGGGTAGACGAAATTCATCATCAAATTGTATACAAACCTCTTTTTGGCGCTCTGCTTGCCTGCGTGCTTCGTTTGCGGCTTCTATTAATTTGACTTTGTTTTTCATCGACACAGTCTGCTTTTGGTCTTCAGTCAACACCACGTCCTTCTTGACGTTCTGCACAAAAGGAAGTCGACGAGTGAGCCGCTAATGTATTGCACCCCACAATAAATGCGTGCGAGAATGCGTACCTTGTGAGCATTGAGCATTTGTTTAATGACCGCGTCCCTCCGTTTGGCCCGTTCAGCGTCAATCTTCTTTTGCCTCTCCTCCTCAACTTTCTGTGAACATTGGACGAAAGCCGTTATATCATCCACTCCAACATTAACTTCTGTCACACACCAAAGGCATGGGTACTCACAATCTGCAAAAGCTCAAGTTCACGCAAGTATTTCTTCCGATTTCCATCCTTAGTTTGCAATTTGAACTCGCACTCCACCGCCCTAGCGAAGGAAATCAAACGTGAGCAGTACAACTTGCGGTCCACTGCACAACAGCTTTCGCGTTGCTTACACCATGCGGTACTTTTTCCTGTACTTGTCTGCCGCTCGTTTTGCGGCCTCTGATCGCCTGTCTTGCAGCTTTTGCTTAACTTGCCGCTTCACCTATCAATGGCACCTTTCTTGCTAAGTTCGAAAATCTTGTCGATGAAATGGTGCAGGTTCCACGTACCCGATCCAATTTTGACTCCAAGTCCGACTCCTTCTGCGCCAAGCTCGATAACCATGGGTACCTGGATCGCAATTGCAGCAACTGTCAGAGAATCTTCCTCTCCACGCAAAGAGGCATCCATGACAACATACTTGAGAACGTCGAGGTTGTGAGTGGTGTAGTAGTTTCGGTCTTCATTGTAGGAGACGTTGGGGAGGGAAGATGTCATGCCACGCATTCGATATTCATTTGCTTGCCATTGTCCAGTATACACGTTGTTGTAGTCGTAGTACAGTGCTCCGGAGTCCTTGTCTTTGCAGATGACGAAGTCTCCGTACAGCATGCGGCTTTATTGAAGGATACATCACACGTCAGGGAACGCAGCACGCGGCGACGAAGTGCGGAGCTAGCACATACCCGTATCCATCGCGCATCCCATTTGAAAAAAAGCCGGTGTAGCGGTAGTCGCCGTCACCGCTGCAGTCTATTGTGCGAGTTCCATGACCATCGAACTTGTCGTTGACAAAGGTACCCTCATAGATGACATGCTCAATTGCCTGTCACAGACAACCGTACGAGTAAGCTCCCTTCACTAAGACGCTGAGCACAAGAAGGTGTGACGCTAACCTTGTGCCGAATACTGCCTCGCCCATGGAGTTTCCCGTTGCGAAATTCACCTTCCCAAATGTAACCATTTTGCGTACTTCGCGTGCCGTGACCCTCTAAATGTCCATCGACGAAGGTTCCCTGCAAAGTGGTGCCATCAATTCCGACGTACTTGCCTGCGCATTTGAGAATGTGTTGGTGAGAGCGCGGTTGAGCTGCACCTAACCAGACTCATCAACCGCGAACCTTTCCCACAAATTTCGCCTTGCTGCAACTCGCCCTCGTACACAGAGCCATCTGAGAATACCACGTTCGCTGGTTTGTATTGTTGTGGAATCACCTTGTTGACAGACGCGCGTGCGTAAAAATAGCTCAATATACTTTGCGACGAGGTGGGGAAACAACACAATTGGAAAATAACAGACCTCTTCTCCTTGCTCAGCTTGCAACTTTTTCGCCGCCTTTGTGTATTTGGCCGTCAGCTCAGACTCTACGTGCCGAATTGTGCCCATCGCATATCGCTCGTAATCCGGAAGCAAACTGAATGAGAACAGAGACCGACAACAAATATTGAAGGGCAACAGCAATCACAGTTGCACGAGCAGCGGCGAAGACACGTACCTTCGCACTGGGGCGCGCGTGGTATGTGAAACATGATGAAAGAAAGGCTCGTGGTTTGCATGCACCGCCTGAGCACACAAGTATTTTCGTTAACCTCACTCTGCAAATAGACGTGTATTACAGCCAACAGAAGTGACGTACAACACCGTGCGCAAGGTACGTGAACCCAATTCCATTGTATTGACTGTTGTTGAACGGGCCTTTGTAGTACCCATGTGGAGTGGACAGTTCCCCAGTTCCACTGAACTTGTTTTTGTCCCATTCTCCGTTGTATATTTTGTTCGCATCGCGCCCGTACCGTAGCATGCCAGTACTATCCTTTTGCCGAACCACTTTGACCCCTCTCAAATTCACCTTTGCAAACAAGTTCAAACAAGTTCACACAATTTGTAAAGAGGTTCGGGCTTGTGAAGCCACACTGCGTTAGCCTCACCTCGTGTTTCCGGTCCCACGTATCTGGGGGTGCTTGCTTTATAATAACAAACTTTCGAGGGAACTTGAACCCTTTTGTTTGGATGTCCCGAAATACGCGGAATTCATGCCAGTCGGTCTTGTGCACAATTTGTTGGTACAACAGTCTTTGGCGGTCGGGGTCCACTTTGATGTTGACCTTGTAATCTTTGATAAGGAAGTCTTCTTTCACATTGCATTCTTCGAGTTCAATGGGAAGAGACATTGTGTCAATTTCAAGGCCCATTTTCGTCTGTTTGTTCACCTTGCGCTCTGCTTTTAATCTCACCAGCTCCGCCTCTAAAAATACCTACGTCCGAGATGATCCAGTACCGCAATGAGAACAACGGTAGCAATGGTAACGTGGGACTTGCAATCTTGACGCCATTGCACACATCCGAACATACTTTTAACGATTTGCGTTCAGCCGCTTCTTGTTCCTGCGTTCGTCCTTCCAACACAAGGAACGGCAAGTCCTTCAAGCGTTTCTGCACGTTGAATATGGCTTCTTCTTTCGCCTGCAAATTTTGGGCGGCATATCGAGACATTTATTATTGCTGGGCAGCTAGGCGCGTGCACATAGTGCAACACGTCATTGTGTGGCTTACCTCCAGGTCTTTACAGGCATCGCTGTACATTTGATCATCATCGAGTATTCCTTCTTTCAACCAACGTATCATGCATTCCTCATCCGCCTGCGAGCAAAGTTCGAACACGAAGTGATGACAAACGCTTACAACCGACGGCCCGACTTCGCTCTGTCCTTACCCGGTCATCCGTTGGAACGTTGATAATGTAGACCGAGGCGTCTCCGACGAACCTTCATGAAACCGCACTGGTCACAGCATTGTGCAAAGACACGTACGACAGAACAAGTCGACGCACTCATATTCGTCGAATGGGTCCTCTTCGCGCGGACCATCCGATTTGACAACGATGCGGTACGTCACTCCTTCAGCCCAAGGAAGCAATCTTGATTTCCATTCATGGGGGAAAAACACCTCGCGTGTTTTGTCCATGAGGTAGTGAATATCACAACGAAAGGCTTTGTTCATAATTTCAAGTGCAAGTCGCTTGCGCGGGACACGCTTCACAACTTTGCCATAGCGTATGCGTACAGCCTCTTTATTGATCTGTTTGCGCGTCTTGGGCTTCTTCTTGGATGCAAGCGCCGGGTATTCCTGGGGATTGAGAAGGCCCTGCGCAAGAAAAGAAACACAAACGCAGCGGGTCAGCAGCTATATGGGGAAGCACAATGTCGAGCCCAACAAGCAACAGCGTACTTGAAACTGTATCAATGGTCCGTGGTAATGGTCGGGACATGAGCGCCCAATGACACGCAAGTAATGAGCAAAACAAAACGAGGCGGCACACCAATGCACCAACGTAACGAACATTTTCGGCCTCCTCTTGCTTCTTCTCCGTCACGCTTTTTTCTTTTGGCTGTGACATCGACTCAACGAAATACTCTGGCTTTTCCGGCGCATCGCTCTCATTGTCTTTCGCTGCCTTCGCTATTTCAGCATCCATTTTCTCTTTGTTGGTGGCCATCTTGGTGCCACGCTGCTGCTACTGCTAGAGAAGCCCAGACAAAGCTGCTGTTAGGTCAACCACATTGCAGTAAAATAAGTGACTCAATTAGCGCCGTCGACGCAACGGTGGATCTAAGCCATCAAGTGACTTCAGTTTCGAGCGAAGAGGATACGCGTTTAGTTTTGTAAGCGCTTGATTGCCGCGGACATGCTGCGCCGGTTGTTGACACCACGGCAACAAACGCACGATAACGACAACAACAAATGACGAAGACCAGTCGACACAACGATGCAACGGCGCAACAGCACAATGAACACCGAACACCGAACAATGAGCACCGAACAAAGAGCACCGAACAAAGAGCACCGAACAATGAGTAACGAACCACGAACCACGAACCAACGAACCACGAACCAACGAACCATGAACAACGAACAATGGACAACGAACAACGAACAACGGACAACGAACGAACGAAGGAACGGACGAAGGAAGGAAGGAAGGAACGAAAGAACGAAGGAACGAACTTACGAAGGAACGCACGAACGAACTTACGAACTTACGAACTTACGAGCTTACGAACTTACGAACTTACGAGCTTACGAACTTACGAGCTTACGAACTTACGAACTTACGAACGTACAAACTTGCGAACGAACTTGCGAACTTACGAACTTACAAACTTGCGAACTTACAAACTTGCGAACTTACTACGAACGAACTTACGAACGAACGAACTTACGAACGAAACGGCAAAACGGACGGCGAGCGGCGAACGACAAGAAACGACGACAACGACAACAACCAACTCCATCCATACAACACTACAGCCTGTAGAAACCTCAACTAGTACTTCAAGTACAACTTCACGGTACCCGGTATCACATGAACCAGAGTAAACAATGTTTCTGCTCAACACTGTCAGTGAGTGAGTGAGTGCGTCAGCCGCAGTGTTCGTTTGACTGCGGGAGGGCGCGGCGACGCAGGCATGCTGCCTCCTGGCTGTGTGGCGGACGCACCCGCATTGATCCGTGGCTTTTCCAGACACTATTCAGCCACAGTGACCATGCCTACTACAGTGAAGAAACGTGTCTACGTAAAAACCATGGTTGAACACTGCGGTGGTGTGACGGCGTCAGTCAGGGTTCGCGTGAACAGTCAGCTCGAGGTTCGAGGTGGTGAAATGAGGATCGAGCCGTTCGTTCGCTCGTTCGATCGCTCGTTCGTTCGTTCGTGGATGTTCGTAACCGCGGGCACGAAAGCACACCATCCGTCGCGGAGTCCGGCGGGGAGTAGGGAGGCGGGTTGGTGGAGCAGCGAGGTTGAGGCCAGAGGCCAGAGGTGGGGGGATGCCGGAGGGGTTATTGACAACGCTGTGACGGTGTGTAGACGGTAAAACAGCGCAGCGTGAGGAGGGGTAAGTTGTTTGTTGGGACGGATTGCAAGATACACACGACAGAGGAGAGCGAGATAAGATAGCGGGGTCGGCGGACAACGCGAGAGGTGAATCGGCGGGTAGTTCGGTTGATGGGTGGACGAGCGGGTAGCGGACAGACGGACAGGAGAATGGGTAGAAGTGGACAGTTGATAGTGGAGTGATGGTCAAATGCGCATACTGCCTGTGGCCGAAACTTGGCTCGGATACGTTGTGGAGTCGAGAGTGCGACGCCGGCGACGGCGACAGCCGGCACAGGTGAAGAGTTTGACAAGGCAAGCAGTCATTTTAAAAAGAAATCTTTTGCTGACTTAATTAAGTCGACACAGCGTTGCGCTTTTGGGACGATTTGCAACCGTGGGAGGCGGCCATGAGATTGTTGTCAACCTTTGCTAGCTGCACGCTTGCAGCTACGGTTGCGGCCGGATCTTTCGAAGATGATCTTGTGCAATTGTTGCAGCCAGCTATCAATGAGAAAGCTGACTTCTACAACTGCAGTATTGGAGTTGCTGCTCACTTCAGCAATGGGTCCAAGGTCGCTGCTATTGCTGGATATAAGGACTACGTTAAAAAAACTGCAGCCACACTCGAAGACCGGTTTATTTGGGGATCCGTCACAAAAGTGCTGACCGGTTCGAGTATCTTGAAGGCCCAGGAACAAGGGCTGCTCAACATCACGGATTCCATCGTGCCTCACATTGACCCGATTCTTAAAAAGATGGCGGCAAGCGACCCAACAATGAAGTTCAGTTCGTTGGAAGAAATATTCGGCAAGGACGTCGAATCGGTGACCGTCGAGGACCTGGCTCGCATGCGATCCGGAATTCCTGATTATGACACCGCGAAGCCGAGCGGCGTGCCGCCGACCGACGCTTTCCGCGGATTGTGCTACAAGAATGCAACCGAAGATTACTCGCCGCAGGATATGTTGGGGGTGTCGTGGGTTGCCAAAGGACATCTCGACTTTCAACCAGGAACGAAGTACGCATATTCAAGTACAAATTTTGTTCTCTTGGGCCTCTTGTTGGCTGAATTGTATGGGGCAACGTGGCAAACTTACGACCAGGGAGCAATCATCCCAGCCACTTCCAAGTCGAACACAGTTTTTGGTGTGACCGGACCACCATCGGCGTATACTGAAGTGCACGGTTATGATCGCACGTCGTACAATGGCAACGTCGCGAACACGCCTCCTGGCATCGATGTAGATGGAATTCACTGTGTTTACGCCGGATGGACCGCATCTGACTACACGGCATCACTGCAGGACGCCGCGGACTTTACGTACGATATTTACGGTAAGCTCAAAGCAAGCGGTCGGTGTCGAACATCCCCGTGTTGACTTCTGAACCTGGGTGTTTTGTCCATCAAGGTCCTGAAAGCACCGTCTTGACACCGGCTTCTCAAGCTATCATGAATCCTTCCACGGTACGACTGGCGCAATGAGTGTATCGTATTCAGCACAGAACAACGTGGTTTAATGCCACTGGCGCTGGTCTCACTTAGGCATACTACGGCTTTGCTACGTTCAACCTCGACCGTTACACTGGCCTCTCAACGTCAGACCCGCACGGGATCGCCTATGGGCATCTTGGCGCCACTTACGGGTATCAAAGTGTTGTCTTATTTTTCCCGGTGAGACACTCCACCCTTTGAATTGCGACTCGTGTTTCGTGGACTCAACCTTGTGCATACGCATGTTTGCCAGGCCCTCAACATGTCGTTGGCCGTGGGCTCCAACATTGAAACGACGTATCAGGCGCAACCCTCCGACACTGTGTGCTCAGTGTACGTCGATTCATGATGTATCACAACGTGGAGTCACTTTCCCTTACTGTGGGCGACAACTGATACTTTTGCTAGGTACAACATTGTTCGGTCCTATGTCACCGGAGAGGCACCGCTGAATTGCTCGTAAGTACCCACCCAACAACATGTTGTTTTTGCTATTTCTCGTCTCAACTAGTTGTTCTCTGTCCCCTGCCCCAGTTACGACACCAAATCATACTACGGCTACTGTGTCTGCAAATGAGCCACGCTAACAACCACCCTCGTCGGACGTCGCTCGATGTCCACCGTCGGCAATCCCGTAAAATTATTCCTACACAACTTTCCTGCAGGCTACTTCAGAATAAGTCTCCACTGTTCCGCAAAGTATCAGTCAAATCTTTCACGTCGTTGGTAGTTGTGAGGGCGATCGGGAAGCTCAGTTGATTGGCCGAGTGCACGTATGCCGTTGGCGCAAAATCGAGCCTAACTAGAAACTGAGCTTGACTTTGCATGAAGTGCGGTGAGCGCAGCCAATCCTTGCCCAAAGGAGCCCAAATTTGCACCTGCAGGCGAACAAAATAAGTCATCGGCTTGTACAAGAATTGGGAAAAATAATTCAACGGATCACCAACTTGGCGATCAATTTCCGGAATTTCTTTTGTCTTGTCATAGTACGGGTGGGATGAATGCTTTGCAATGAATGCCTTCAGGATCTACAATATCAGTTGCGTTCAGTAATTGCCGATGACCTGGGACAGCGACGTGCGACAGCGCGTACAACCTCCTGTGACGATTTACTTCGGAGTACATCCGACCACAGCTGTGCTGGCGGTATCTCACTCTCCTTGGACTGCACCGTTGGTGGGGAAAACGCCACGCAGCACTTTATGAAGCGCATCCCGAACCTGAAAGTCCAACAAGTCAGCCATGTTACAAGATGGTTGATGCCCAGCAGTCTGTCCACTGTGCTTACTTGTCATCTTGAACGGATGCTGTCTCAAACTCGTTTGTGATCTGCAAAAAAGGACCAAAATATTTCGCTGCTTTGGCCATGAGGCCTTGAAGAGCTCCTGTGTCACCATGGATAACTGCTTTGACAACCTCCGTGTTCGATGCCGCTCGAGGAGACTCTGCTTCGAAATACTTTGACAGCAGAGTGCTCACCAGCTCGTCAACCCGAAATTGCCGGCGCAACTGATATTGGCATTTGTGCATAGCGCAGAACTTCTGCAATGCTTCCTCGAATATGGGCCGAATGCACAACGAAAGCATGTGCAGTGGCACAATAAAGCGATAATCATTTTTGAACGGCTTCATTGTAGTCTTGTCGAGGGGTATTTGTGGTAGCACGTCGGTATGACGCACTGCTGCCTTGGGGTCAAGATCAAACTGATTATGAGCAAGCCCAAGCAAGCGCTCTTCACTGAGGGCATCGCCGCCGTATACATCTTGCTCGAGCCACTCCTCATACTTCTCTGCGTATTCCAATCCGAACCTCTTGAGATCGTAGTAGTAGGCTTCGGCGCCTTTCCAAAACTTTGGCTCCTGAGTGATCCGTCGTACAATAAAAGCGGCGTGTGAAGTGTGCCGCAGAACCCGCTCTGCCTCATTGCGAGACTTCCCGTCACACCATTTGAGATGGAAGCAGCTCGCCGTCACAAACTTTTGCACCTTGGCTTTGCTGTAAGGCAACTTGCAACCGGATTCCAACGATACGTAAGCAGTCATTGCGTGTTGCCATGTTTGCTTGTCCACGAAAGGAATAAACCCTCCACTTGAGAGTTTGTCGATTAACTTTGCCCATAGCTTTTTCGCGTTTGGGGTGCATCTAGACGGAGCAGCCAGCTCCATGGCCTTGGTGTGAGCCTTTTTCCATTTGTGTATAAACTTGGCTCGAGTTTTGGAATCCAGGTTTGTGCGGAACGAAATCGATGTTGCAGCCCCCATGGTCCGGGCGATATGCTGACTCCTATGCAGCAGTGGAGGTAAACGACCGCATGGCCCTTCAAAGTATTGACGGTAAAGGCGTACTGCGAGAGCACATCGTTCAAATTTTGTGCTCCGAAAAGCAAAAAACACGCAGATTTTGTCGTCGTGTCAAGTGTGCAACACTTAACAGCATCCATTGCTTCATCGCCCAACCACTCCAAACAACTCCCCCGTTCTCCCCGTGCGACGCAACACCGTCTAAAGCCATGAAAAGAACCAGAAGTCTGTGTCTCGACCTACTTCCGGGTCTTGTCGACACGGCACGAACGAGAGAGAGGTCGCAACAGCAACACAAGTTGCATCGGAAACGCAGTGTCTCAACGAACTGACTACTGGCATCGTCATGTCACCACGAAACGCCCAAGCGAAACGACGCAGCACCTCAACCAGCTCAACCAGCTCAACAGCCGCAGCCTCTAAGCAAGCGGCGCAAACGCTCTCAACGCAGGCTGTGTTTGGAGGCAGTTGACGAAGTGCGTGTGTAGTATACAGCCTGTATAACTCTTTCGCTCTAATTTCGCCTTCGACAGGCACCTGCAGCACCCTCGTCGTTCGCTCCAACTTCAAGTGCTGTTCCACATTGGACACCGCCATACAACGTGTAGCCAACCCGGTGTCGAGTAGTTTCGCAAGTCTATTTATAACTTTAAATCACAGCATCAGTAAGCGTCTCGTGTTCACTTCGAAGCGTCGTCGTCATCAGATGCGGCCAGATCGGCGGTTTGCTCCGAGTCGTCATCCGAGTCCAATTGGATCACATCGTCTGAGTTGGAGTCCACATCAACGCGAAGGTTCTCGGGGTCAATCAAGTCATTCGGCATATCATCGTGCACGCCACCACCGCAAAGCATGCCATTAGAGTCACCACCATCAACTGGCATAGCAGACATCGACAAAGAAAGTGCGCGCGCTAGTTGCAAGTCGTCATCGTCGTCATCGTCGTCATCGCCGCTGTCACTAACGAGGTCGATTTCCATGGCAGTGTCGCTATCGTCACGCTGCCGAGGTAATGGAGGCACATTTGGTGTCGAGTCGTCAGAGTCTGAATCATGCACATACTGGCCGGGGTATAATGGGGCATCGGTGGATGACGGCAGTGTGTCCGCGTCATGTCGACGCAATGCATGGTCCTGTTCAACACGTGTTCAAGTTAGATCAAAGTGAAATGGACAAAAACTGACAACAAGCAACCCAACTTACGCTCTCGCCGGCGTCAGTGGTGGCTGAAGAAGATACTTGAGGGTCTTGGTCAATGACATTGCCCAAACTCCCAACTTCATTCGACATGTACGTCCGAATATAGTTGAGCGACGGACTCCGCGACGGGCTACGAGAATTGACAACTCGCAAGGGTTCAGCAACGGGGTAGACTGACGTGCCGGGGTCGTCCTCGACCCGCTCCACATAAGGCAAACGCTCCGCTTCTTCCAATTCGATTTCAGTCACCGCACGCTGTCGGTTGGCGAGCCTGGCCCGGCGCATCGCTTGTCGCCGACGATACACCACGGCGCCAAGTATAGAAGTGGCGACCACAAACACGATGGCAACACCAACAATGATCCAAAGCATGGAGTTGGAATCTCCGGACTGTAGGTACCCATACTCGCTGTAGTAGAAATAGTAGTAACTATTGTGGTAATAGTTCTGCCAGTGACTGCCGGGAGGGCCTGGCCGCGTTGTCGTGGGGGGTGTGGCGAAGGGCGTCGTCGGTGCCAAGCAGTTGCAACCACCACAATTACAGCCTCTCTGCGATTCCAATGTTTCGCAAGTCACAGCCGCAGTGTCAGCGTGTTGGATGATGTAGTCGCAACTCAGATCGGAGGAGGGGCCACAAGTCCACGGGCACTTCACGTAAGGAGTGGGCATGTCGAAGAACTCGCTTTTGTCTCAACAACGATGCTCCGTGTGTTTTGATGTTTGGCGCAATGTATGTCGTGGGACGTGCACTACGACGAACTATGTGACGACAAGTGCTGTTGCCATCTTCGGTGAGTTGGGGAGGCGGCGCCAGATGTACGACGGCAAACGAATATCCCCGGCCCACCCTTCGAGATATTGGACGCTTTCTTGCTGTCAACTGCGCTGATCGATTGTTCCTTTCCTTGTTTTGTGACCAAAAAAACTTATTCTGACCTTCAAAGCGTCGTCCCCCGTTCTGCTCGTCCCTGCTTCGAAACGCAAACCTGTTCCACCACGATGCAAGGAAAGTCTCGTCAATCAACAGATCAGCCACGCGACATCAAAATTGATGGACTGAACTTGAAACACTACCGAGCGCACAAAGCATACAAGCCAAACATACCAAGCAAGCAAGCAGCAAACCAAGCAAGCCACCTACCAAAGCAGTCCGAACAGCAAGTATTTCACTGAACAATCGAACGAGCGAACCTAAGATTGAAACACGCAACAACTCAGCAAACAGCGGCGGATCGCGACACACCTCACAAATCACAAGTCAAAAGTCAAAAGTCACATCTCACACCTCACACCCCACACCTCACACCCCACAACTAACTCACACCTCACAACTCGCAACGAAGTTAATTAATACCAACGAACGAACGAAACAACGCAACAACGAAACAACGAACGAACAAACAAACAAACAAACAAACAAACAAACAAACAATCGATCGAACGAACGAACGAACGAACGAACGAACGAACTGTGACTGACTGTGTGACTGTGTGACTGTGAGTGTCTGACCGAGTGGAAGGAAGGAAGGAAGGAAGGAAGGAACAACACAAAAACGAACGAACGAACGAACAACGAACGAACGAACGACATCCACTGAGTGAGTGAGTGAGTGACTGACTGACTGACTGAATGAGCTGACTGGCTGGCTGCCTGCCTCACTCACAGTGAGCTGACAGTCAGTCAGTCAGTCAGTTAGTTAGTCAGTGAACAGCGACAGTGAGCTGACTGACTGACTGACTGACTGTGACTGTGACTGTGACACTGTGACTGTGACTGTGAGCGGCACAGTGGAGCGGCTTCGTTCGTTCGCTCCAACGCCCTCACTCACTCACTCACTCACTGCCGCTGCAGCTGCTGCCATGGTATCTACAACCAGGACTACGTTGTATTACAGTTTATTATGAAGGGAGATACCGTATAATGCTAAATGTAGATACTATCGTCCATCCAGACTGGACTGAGCGGCTGGCTGAGTGGCTGACGGCTGACGGCGACTGACGGCTGGGAAGATTGTGGAGGATTGAGATTAGGTGTACAGTACAAAAATAGGACAAAGTGTGACTGTGATAAGGTAAAATGTGGTCGTGGTGACATTGAAGAGAGGGAATGGAGTTCACTGTCACCCAGTCACTCACTCACTCACTCACTCACTCAGTCGCAAGAAGCAACAACGTGCATTGATCGTCGGTCGTCGGTCGGTCGTCGGTCGTCGATCGCTCGGCTGGCCGTCGGCCGTCGGATCGTCGACTTTTCTGTCGTTCGTTCGTTCGTTGTTGGTGTGTTGGCTGTGTTGGCTGTGTTGGCTGTGTTGGTGGTGATGTGTTTGCTGGTGGGCCGTCTGCGTGTCGTGGATATCATAGTAGAGTCGAGTAGTCAGGACGGTTGGTGTTGTTGTTGGTGTGTTGTAAAGTTATCAAAGCAATGCATACCCGGTAGGTAGACTACTACTTGTGTTGTTGTTGGTGGTGGCGGTGGTGTTGTTGTGTCGTTGTGCAGTTCTCATCAAAGCAGCGCTTACAATAGTTGCTCGTTGCAGAACACCAGCTGCATGCGTACCGCCATGAATACAAATAGCAAAAAAGAGCAAGACTTTCACAGCACAAAAATCCACTGTCGGAGTTCATTCGTCGCCACACGGCAGTCGTACGGTCACGATGTCCATCCTGCAGGGCGCCGTTGTTGAAATCCACAGCCTCGTCAAGTCCCCTCAGTTGAACGGGTTGTTGGCCGTCGTTTTTAAATGCAAGCCTGCGTCCGTTTGCGTACAAGTCCTCCATCAACCCACCAAGGTCGAATTGAGCAACAGCAACGTGCGAGAAATTGACACTTCGCAATGGAATCTCCCTGATGCACAGCGACCAACACCAGAAACTCCCGATGTCACCGAAGATACCTCCACAAAGAGCTTGTTTTCCCACCCGGCTGCGGTTGCGAGAGTTGGTGAAGGCACAATAAATGCCGCGAAGCGGAAACTCGCCCGCGCCTTCGACGTACAACAAACAGACTTGAACACCAAATTGCAAGCTGCGATGGCAGTGCTCGACATCATGCTCTCACTCCGAGCCGCCGGATTGTACTTTCCGATCTTTGACGAAGTTCAAAAGGTGGTGCTGCCTGGCGGCGTGCTAGTGGGCCATCAGAGTCGTTCTCACTTTTCTTTTTGTAATGTCTGCAACTCGTTCTCGCCGTGTCAGGCCGAGACCGCCTTCGCATCCACCACAGCTAATCCAGAGTTTGCCTTGCTTCCGGGTGAGCGAAGATGCGAAGTATTGAAACGATGCGCGATCTTTTACCAGAGCATCGGCGATATTGCGACAACAATTCGACACATTGAAAATGCCACCGAAGCAGATCCACGAAATGCATCGGTACGCTGTCGTGTGCTCCTTTTTGACCTTGCTAGCTCGTGCTCCCTCTTGTGGCAAGGTTGCATATTATTCACCTCAAGTGGTATTGCACCCTTTGCTGTCACAGGTGCTCAATCTTGCCGCGTACTTCCACGAAATTTCTGGCGCGTACGAAAAATGTGTCAAATTCTGCCGATTGGCCCTGCGGCTTGAGCCGCACAATATTGAATGTCTTGCTCGGCTATGTTCGCACGTGTCGGTGAGCGAAACCCGCCGAGGGCTCCCGTGTATGTTCGTGGGGTCGCATTTACTGACTCCGAGTCTTTTACTCCCGTGTCGGTAGATTTCCTCGGAAGACGACGCAGACTACAAGCTCATTGTTCAAGCAGTCAATCTTGACCAGCGACGTCAGTCCAAGCAAGGGCAGTCCAAGAAATCAAGAGGTCGGAGCCGGAAGTCGAAGGCCAAAAAGCCGGCAGAGGATGGTTATCGAGGTGCCAAGACGCGGTCGATTTTGTATTATGCATACGCCAAGATGCAAACTAAGCTGGGGTTGTTCAAGGAAGCTGCAGCGAGTTTAACTTTGGCAAATAGCATCTCGAAGGCAATTCCAGGTACGAACCGCAAGCATACCCGCGCTTGCATCACGCAGAGCTTGCGGTGGCACGTTTCTTTGTGTAGCCTAACGCCGCGTCCTCGATACGTTCGCAGAAAATGCATTCTCCATTGACGTGGAACGGAAGAAGGCCAGCATTTTGACCACGACGTTTGCGCCGGCTGTTTGGGGTTCGTATGAAGTCAATCGCACGGCACGGCATGTCTCTGGCTGTGCCACGCAATGAATTGCTGAGCCTTCGTTTCACGATGCAGGTGCCGCATGGACAAATCGCCACTTCGGACTCCGTACTCTCGGTTCAGGAGCGAGCCCAACCCCAATATTCATTGTTGGAATGCCCCGGTCTGGCAGCTCTTTGCTGGAGCAAATCCTTGCATCGCACGACGAAGTGTTCGGAGCAGGAGAGAACACATCTTTCGCGCCAATTGCTGCGGAGGTGCTCTCGGTGCTGGGCACCATGAGAATCGAAGCAACTTCTCCTGTATTGAGGGCCGCAGGTCAACGGTACATCAACGCCATGGCGCAACGGACAGGTTTGTTTGCGTTTCGTGCTGGTTCCTTGTCACATTGATGTCAACATGCAGCCATAAACCATGGCGGCCTGCTCAATTCAGGTGGCTGCCCTTTCTTCACGGACAAGCACTTGCTAAACTATTGGCATCTAGGATTGATTCACTTGATGCTGCCAACGGTATGTGCACCCAGTGCAGCTTGGTGCAGGTCGTTCTTCGTGCTCTCTTACCCACACCATGCTTTGTGGTGCCTATCTATTCTGTTGCTGACATCAGGCGAAGATTATTCATATGCGCCGTGATCCCATGGACACCTGTTTTAGCTGCTACCGCCATCAATTCGAGCCGGGGACGATTACTTTTGCCAATTCTCTCCGCGATCTTGGCCAGTACTACGATGTGTACCGGCAAACCGTCGACACCTTTGCATCCGTGATTTCCCCAGATATGCTCCTGAATGTGGACTACGAGGACATCGTCAGCAACTTCGAGGAAACGTGTTCACGAATCTTCAATTTCGTTGGATTGAAGCAGCCGGAAAACCCCGAAAACTTTTGGAAAACATCTCGCGTCATTGACACCAACAGTGCCTCGCAAGCGCGGCGGCCACTGTTCAAAGGTGGTGTTGGGCAATGGAAAGCTTTTGAAGATGTGAAGTGTGCCGACGTCGAAGGCTGTACAGGTGCAGCGCCGAATGCGACATATCTTGGTGAGCTGCAGCAAGCATTATCTCAGTTTTACTAACTTTAACCGTGGCAGAATATTGCGGGCGGGAAGTACTATCACTGCCACCACACTTGGCGTGGCGTGCTGTGGGCTGTGGTCTTCATCCCCGGTGCGACAGTGGACTCGAGAACTTGAGGAATGCCCGACCTGCAGCACTGATAATCATGGCATGTAATAAAATCTTTTATCATCATCATCCACATAAGCCGTGCTTTTCTTCACGTGGTCTTCTGTATTGATCTTGTCTTTTTCAAGTGAGCCTGCTCTTTCCGAAAAGCAACCATTGCCGCAATGCACGCAGCGCGACTGGACCCAATGTTCATCGGTCGCTCCTGCAAAACACAAAATATAACTCGGGACGAAAACACCCGCGGCGCACGGCAGCAAAACGTTCTAGACTAGCAAATTGAGGCATCGGACGTACTGGTTCTCCCCCATTTTTCAGTTCGTACGCAATGCACACCCTCCGGAGGTCAGACAGTCGAACAGGCTGCAGCTTCTCTTTGTACCATTGCCGTATTTGTGGCAAGTCGGGTTCTCGTTCGTGCAAGCGTTCGACTCGGAATCGCTTAATGATTGTGTTGCAGCAATTTTGTATGGCATCTACTACTGCTCGTTCTCGTTGAGACACCTTGAACTCCGTAGCCAGCTTCAGCTGAAAGCTTTGGGCTTCAAAAAGCGCAGCAGACCATGCAGGTTCGGCTCGCACAGCAAAGTTGTCTGCCTCGTCGGCAACTTTCGCGACGCGCTTCAGAATGCTCGACAAGGTCTTCAACTCCTTGCGACCCAGCGGCCCCGGAACCGCCACTTTCGCCGGCATTCTCACCAAAAGATTTGTTGTGGGTGCGTTGTCGTCACATCTTCACGGTCCTAACACGCCCTCCACGGCAGGAGTCCCTCTTATAGCACAATACAAAGAATGACAAAATTTGAAAAATGTACTGCCAAAGTCGATGCCTCGCCTCGTTCAAAACATCACGACAATTTGTGCCAAGCACAGTGCTGTCACGCAGAAAGCCTTCTCCTCCGGGCAAAAAAGCGCACACAACGCAACGTAATTCTTGTGTGAGTCACAGTGACCCCACCACCACCACCAACATCACAGCCACCAACATCAGCGGCAGCGGCGACACGAGAAGCACAACGACACAATGACATCGACACTGCGACAGCAACGACAGTCAGTTTGGTCACAACGACGAAAACGAACGAAGCGAACAAACGAAGGAACGAACGTTGGAACGACGAAGGAACGAACGACTCGACCCACTTCCCATTCTATACCACTCTTAGCAATACCGCAGTACCTATTGAATACCAAAAGTTTCATGAAATTCACTATTTTCCATCTCAAAATTTTCACTCTGAGTGAGCGACAGTGAGTGAGTGAGCCAGCAAAATAATTCATCCACACTCAGTGAGTGAGTGAGTGAGTGAGTGAGGGTGAAACGAACGAACGAACG
>ENA-OWNT01002430-OWNT01002430.1-seawater-metagenome-genome-assembly--contig:-NODE-2430-length-19546-cov-4.003236_pt1 | contig 19546 bp, 19 predicted proteins | sample MGYA00238136_ERZ651165 | MGnify/ENA primary metagenome ERZ651165 (study PRJEB26861, sample SAMN08777766) | seawater metagenome | isolation source: coastal seawater | place: USA: Florida | collected...
CGAGGGAGGGAAGGAGTTACTGGAGGCTTTGTCGAGAAATGGAATTGCTGTTTTAAATTTGGACAGCGAAAAAATCAAAAATCAAATCATACCCCGTATTTACACAACAAATCACGCTCACATTTCATACATCCCGTATTCCCTCAGGTAATATCACTCAAAAGTGGTTCAAAATCCTTGCCAAACTTCACCATAAACCCGGTGAATAAGTAAAACATAAAAAAATCACCAAAGACACGCCATCATTTGCATTCAACAGAACAAACACACCAACAACACCCTTAAAAAAACCAAAAAAGTAAAAAGTGGGAATTTGGAATTTGGGATTTGGAATTTGGGAATTTGGGAAGGAATTTGGAATTTTGTGACCATTTACCATTTACCATTTACTTCACTCTCATCTCACTCTCACTCTGATGCTGACTGAATGAAGGTGAAAATGAGTGAGTGAGTGAAAGAGGCTGAAAGAAAGTGAAAGAAGAAAGAAAGACTCCAAGACTCGGCAAGAAAGTGGGAATTTGGAATTTGGGAATTTGGGAATTTGGGAATTTGGAATTTGGAATTTTGTGACCACTTCACTCTCATCTCACTCTCACTCCGATGCTGACTGACTGAAGGGTGAAATGAGTGAGTGATTGAGTGAGTGGGAGTGTGTACAAATCGTCCCTCACTCTCCAACATCCCGAACAGTGCAGAAATAGAGAAATACACAAAACCACAAGTACGAGTACTGGTACTCAGTACGGATATGTTCATAATTACCGTGCCTTGATTCGCGATGTGCAGCTGCATGTAAAAATACCATATTGGTCAGTACCGAAAGTACAATAGCAAAGTACTCAGTACGAGAAATCGTATCTTTTGTCGACGGCAGCAGCCAGCTGACGGGTGACGGATGACGTTGCTGTTGTTGTCTGTTGTCCCCTCTGCCCTCTGCCTTGGTGCCGTCGTCCGTCGTCGACGCACCGACCGACCAAAAAGTCGCCGACGACAGCGGAAAAAACTGGTGCACAATGCACGCCGTTATCGTCTGGGGTTTGTGGCAAGCCCGTCATTGATCGTTGGAGCATACAGCCCCCCCAGGGGAATGGCATTGACGCGCGGAAACAACTCCAAACCACACTGTGGTACAGTGCATGTTTGTGTACGGGTCTGTCGTGTATCGGCTGCTTTGAATTAGAACTATTGTATTTGCGCAACCGCAACATACCACCAGCTTTGTTTGGTCGTGGACTGGGAGTGTGTCTGGCGGGTGCAGGAGAGCTTGACACCTGATCCGATGGTCAATTCTGGCACTTGGTGCGGCTTACAAGCCCGTGCGCTACTATTATTACAGTATTGATCTTGAAAGAAAACAGACAAGCTGCTGTTCAACATTGTAAAATTTGAAACTTCGTGAAAAAATCAACAGCCCTCGGTTTGGGAAGTGTGAGTGCCTCGTGGCTTTTTTCACCACTGCAGCGCTGCTCAAGCACCTTTGAATTGCCACTATGAGGCTCAATCTCGGCGCACCGGTCCTGTTTGCTTTGACGAGCCCCGTGGCGTCTGAAAGCATCCCTTCCGCACCCGTTGCAACGACGGCATCGGATACACCTCCTCATCTGATTTTTGTATTGACAGACGACAATGGCTGGGCTGGTGTCGGGTACAACAATCCGAACCTTGACACTCCGACGCTCGACCATCTTGCCTCCACAGGACTGAAAATGACGTCGCACTACACCTACAAATTCTGTGCTCCCACGCGAGGTTCTTTCCTCACAGGCCGGCTGCCGTACAAGCTGGCTGCAACGAGGTCGAACCTCATTCCGTGGACATTGCCCGATGGCACTCATCTTTCGTACACAATGCTGCCAAAATTCTTAAAGGCAGCGGCCAACTATTATTCCGTTCACATCGGCAAGTGGCATCAGGTGCGTCATTGTGCTTTGAAATTGAGTGGAGTGGTGAATGCATCGTTGACGCCGCATCTCGCTGTTCCTTCCTGCTTGGGCTGACATAATATGTTGTGGCGCCGTATCTCAACACAGGGTCTCTACACCCCACAGTATACACCTGTGGGCCGTGGTTTCGACGAAATGTTCGGCTTTCTTGAAGGAGGCGAGGATCATAATACGTCAAAGACATTCGGCAACTTTTGCCACAACGGGGAGGCTGACTTGTCTCACAACCAACTTGGTTCCGACGATGATCCTTTTCCGTACACGTGGCCCGAATGTACGGGTTTCGCTCCACTCCCGGACACTGCCGTCTTCGAGTATTACCACAACCCGGGAGCAGTCGATATCGAGTCGTACAACCCGTACGACGGTGTGTTCGAAACCGAGGAGGAATGTGCAGCTCTCTGCAGCGGGTGCGTCGTGTTCCTGGCACAGTGCTCCCGCAACCAATCGTTCCTTCACGCCACCTACATTTTCCTACACTGCTCGCTTGCCGGCGCACCATCGACGAATGCTCATGTCACCGCATGATCAAGACGTGTGGATTGTGCCGGCTACTCATGGCGGAAGGAAGATCCGAGTCACCAGTACTACCACCATTGCTTTTTGGTGTCCAAGATGGGAGATGGCCCGCCTGCGAACACAACCGACTTTAACTCTGGTGCATGCAACCGAACCACTGGCGATCAGCGCACGACAATTCCTGCCGTTGGACAGAACGGCACGTATACAGGAACGCTGTTTCGTAATGCAGCTGCGCAGGTGCGGTTCTGTTGCCGCAGCGCATGACGAAGCTCGATGCTCGCCGGAAGCAGCTAGTCGCACGCCGGGTCACTTGTTGCTTCCAACTTTGCTGCAGGCCATCAAAGACCACTCTTTGCGCATGAAAACTGCACAACAAAAGAATGAGGCGGCGCAACCTCTATTCATGTATCTTGCTTTGCATAACACCCATGCGCCGTTGGAGGCCCCTTGGTCTTACGTCGCCCCATACGCGGTAATGAGTTGTTCTTGCTACAACAAATCAGCTTGGCGGCAACATCAATACACACTGCTTATGTTGAAACGCCGTAGGAAAAGTGGCCTGAAGACATTCACAGAGCAACTTTCAGCGGCATGGTTTCCTTCGTCGACGAGACCGTGAAGAACGTCACGGACACCCTCATGGAGGAAGGAATGTACGTAGCAGTGCGTGACCTTGACCATTTGTTCTCGATGGACGGCTGAAGCAAAGCATTTTTGATCACAAGGTGGAACAACACGCTTTTCGTCTGGACAAACGACAATGGGTCACCCGTCAGTGTCGGAGGCAGTAATCACCCCCTTCGCGGCGGCAAAGGCGCCAATTGGGAAGGTGGCGTTCGTGTTCCAACTTTTGTGAATGGCGGCGTCCTGCCAGCGTCGCAAGCAGGAGCTGAAACCGGTTCGTGCCAGCACAATTTCAATTTCGTCCCTGACTTTTTCTTGTCCGTAACTCGCTGTGTCATCGTATTGCCAGACGCGCTGATGCACATCGCTGACTGGTATGCAACGTTTGCGGACATGCTTGGAGTGCCGATGGGTACGACACTTGTCCTTTTCTCTTGCATGGTCCACCACAGCCATTGTTTGTGTGATTCCCAACGTTTTGATGATTCAGATGTTGCAAACGAATCATCACCCGTGAGTCAGTTTGATTCGATCTCTGCTTGGCCTTGGATTTCTGGTCAAAACAAGTCTTCCACGCGCACGGATCTTGTGTAAGTGTACGCGTGTGTTGTCGTTCGGTGGCGATCTTGGTTAACGCTTCCGATATTTACTTGCAGTTATGATCACATGATGTTCAAATCTCCCAGTGATGAGAACGATGATGACTGTTTCTACGTCAATTCGTCCCGTTACGGCGAACGGTGCCTTTCCGCGGCCGTTCGCAAGGTTTGAGAGAACGATCCTGGTGTTCGAATTTAACTGCGTCGTTAATAGGTCCATGCGTCACATATTACAGGGTCCATGGAAACTGGTATTGGGAGGCGAATCTCAGAATGGCTGGTGAGTCGACATGGCGTGGCACCGAAGCTTTGCTTGCGAGCGTATTGGTCACTGCGTTTTGTGGTGGTGATTTCCGAAGGTTTGGTTGGTATTCTCCGAATGCGTCCGACCCAATGAACACCTCTTGGCCTGAATGGAAGAATGTCGAATGCAACGGGTGTGTATCTGTCCTTGTGCATCTTTCGACTTTTAACAGGACACAACTGTGTCACAGTGGTGCCTTGTGGGTTTATCATGTCTGAATTGTTCGCTTTGCAGATCGAAACCGTGTTTGTTTAACTTACAAGACGATCCGACCGAGCACGATGACGTCGCCGACAGCAACCCAGATTTGGTGCAAGAGTTGGTCGACTTTGCAAAAGAGATTGCCGAAGAGTACCACCCACCACAACACGACCCAGCACAGGATCTTAGTGGTTACTGCGGTGCCATTAAGGTTTCTGCTTGCGTGCACATACTCTCGTCGAACACTCGTGCGTACTCTGACAAAATCCTCGTTGTTTCTCTCCATGCTGCAGGCAAACGGTAACTTTGTTGGTCCTTGGATGAAGAACCCACGTCCACAAAGCAACAGCACGACCGAGCAGTGAGCAATAAATAGTGGACAAGACAACACCATGAAAACGATGGAGAAATGAACAGCGATGTCGTAAATGTTTAAAACAAACAACCGGCATCCCTCGAGTCTGGCGGCCGCCGTCCTACAGACGTTTGCGGCAGCTCAGACCCAAAAAATGGAAAAAAAAAATGATAGAATAAACACTCTCAATTCCGGAGAAAGCCAGACGTGATCAAGGTCATTGTTATTGGACGTTTGTCCTGAAACATGAACTCAACCACAGTCCCCTCAATACGGCAAAGGGCTTCCAAGTGGAAAGAAAGTGTCGGACAGCTCGGTCTCAGACAACACTGCTACTATCTTCGACAAGCACTGCCCTAGCGAACAAGCCGCCACGATCACAGAAATGCAACCAAACTATTGCCTCCGGTTCCTAACACGTGCCACCAGCCTGACGGAGGTAGTCTGACTGGTGGGAAGGGCCACGGGGCCGCTTACAGGATGAAGCAGGCGTCCTTCTTCTTGCGGCCGCTGTCGTTGCCACGGCGAGCGGCAAGGGCGACAGTGATAGCTTCGTCGAAGACGTTCTTGAGTCCCTCCTGGGTCTTGGCAGAGCACTCCATGGTGGTGGATGCGCCGAGCTCGTTACCCTTGGCCTTGGCGGCCTCGAAGTCAACAAGGCGTGTGCCCTTGTTGCGGAGCTTCTCCTGGAGAGCCTTGTCGTTGCGGATGTCACTCTTGGTGCCAACGAGCAAGAAGGGGGCCGTGGGGCAGTGGTGGCGGATCTCGGGAAGCCATTTGTTCTTGACGTTCTCCAGGGAAGTGGGGGAGATGATGGAGTAGCACACCAAGAAAACGTCGGTGTTAGGGTAGGACAGCGGGCGAAGGCGATCGTAGTCCTCCTGACCGGCGGTATCCCAAAGACCAAGGGAGATGGGCTTGGCGTTGACCATCACGTTCGCCTGGTAGTTGTCGAACACAGTCGGGACGTACTCCGTGGGGAAAGAGTCCGTGGTGTAGGAGATGAGCATGCAGGTCTTGCCAACAGCACCATCGCCGACGGTAACGCACTTGACGCCTTCCATTGTGAAGTTAAGGGAGTTTGGGGAGGAGAAAGAAAAAGGAGAAGAAAAGAAAAAGTTTGTGTTGCAGTTTCGCGCCGCTTTTAAAACCTGGACGCCAATTTGAAGAGCCTCCTGACACCACACCAACCACACGCAAAGTTACGAGCATGCCGAAGGCGTCCATCAACCACTGACTGGAACTCGGGGGGAGGGGGGAGGAGAGGGGGGAGGGGGGGAGGTCTGGATGCTGCAATCGGGGAGGTCGTCCGTACGATCGCCTCATGGCTTTCTTTCTCTTCAGACTCACGTCCGCGTGAAGAGACCTCCCTGGACACCACAACACCGCCACAACACGAAAGAAGTCGTGCAACGTCGCCCTGCCCTCGTCGCCGTCCACCCAACCCAACTCAACATCCACCCACCCACCCCACGAACAAACCAACCAACCAACCAACCAACGAACCAACCAAACCACCAACACCACAACGAACGAACGAACGAACGAACGAACGAACGAGCAGCAAAGTCATTGTCGAGGCGCTCCGTTTTTGTGTGGGGGCTGACAGTGAAAGCACCACGCGCGTCGACTTGCGTTGACTCTCCCACTCCCACTCCCACTGCTGAGCCTGACTGACCGACTGTGAGTGAGTGAGTGACTGTGAGTGAATGACTGCGCGGCCGCGAATCTTCGCCGAACTCTCCCGAATTCGTTCGTTCGTCCGAGGGAGAGTCAGCGGATGAATGAATGACGCGACAACATGTATCTCTTTTCGATATTACACAGTTTCTACCCAATAAGCACCCTAGAAAATCTCGAAAGTCTTAGATATAGATAAGTAAGCGTGAGTGAGCGAAGGAGTGAGTGAATGAACGAGTGAGTGGAGTGGCCAGATCGATGAAATGACTGATTCATGGGGCGTATGAGTGAACGAGTGAGGTATGCACGTGCATGCGTGCACTGGCCGAAAGAGTGAGTGAGTGAGTGAGTGAGTGAGTGAGTGAGTGAGTGGGGGCGTGGGGGAGGTTGGCTGGTTGGTTGGTTGGCGTGTGGACGTGGACTTTCGTGGATTTGACTGACTGAGCTGACTGATTTGAGTGGCCTGGCAGTGAACGAGTGGCGGACGCACCGCCGTTGCACTAAGTGAGTGACGTTCGTTCGTCTGTGTCGAACGCTGTTGTCGTCGTTCGTTCGTTCGTTCGTTCTTTCTTTCTTCGTACTGTACATTTCCATTTAGAGAGCTTTGAAAGTTCTTAAATGTTTGATTTATATGGGTTTATAGTGAAGTGTGGAATTTAGTAGATAGGAAAATGTAAGTGTACAGTAGTACAGATTACAGGATAGGATCACCAATCCACGCTGCTCGTTCTTTCACTGCGGACGAACGAACGATCTTCGTTCGACTCTTCGATTTCAAAAAAAAAAGTGTGCGGGAGAATACAGTAATGCCCATAAAGTGAAGAGTTAGATGAATGACTGATAACGCACTGAAGTCAAATGTACTAAAGTAGCGACCCGACAGTTCGCCGTTCGCTCGCCGTTCGTTCGCCGTTCGTTTGCCGTTCGTTCGTTCGTTTGTTTGCCGTTTGCGTTGTTTTTGAACCTCTGTCTTCCGTCGTTGGAACGTTGGAACGTTGGAACGTTGGAACGAATTGAACTTGACTCTGTATCTCTGTAGTGGATATTGCGGATTTAGATTCTACTTCTAGGATTTGCTGTCGACTACTTGCCTTGGTACGTTGTTGTGGACGACTTGCACCGCTGCGCCGTTGCCTTGTTGAGGACAGTGTTGCGGTTGTTGTAGACGATGTGCTTCGTGAACTGGCGCCTTGCTTGACGACAAATGTGTGCAGCAACACACTAAACTCGAGGGGCGAAGGCGAAATTGACGCTGTACGGTGCATTGAAGTGTGTCCGAAGCGACGATGTTGTCTTGCACACGGAATCTACGGCCAGGAAATGAAGGGACGGTGAACCTTGATTGCATATTTATATTTATTCTTTGCGCAAGCAGCTGCCGGCATTTAAATTTGCCAAGATTCGTCACGGGCGTGATGGACACGCAAACAAGCGCCCCGCCAGTCACCAAAGTTCTTGTGCTCCCTGGTGCTGGAGAGTACCCGCGCAAAGGTGACTTTGTGACCGTCCATTGCACGGGATTCGGGAAAGACAAAGATTTGGCGAGTAAGTTTTGGAGCACACGCGATGATGGCGAGGAGCAGTTCAAGTTCCAACTCAGCGGCGGTGATGTGATTGAAGGATGGGAAATAGCGTTGCTCACAATGAGAGTTGGCGAGAGGGCAGAGTTTGTGATTCGCTCGGACTTTGCGTACGGAGAGGATGGCTTCTCTGATTTTGGTATTTTGCCCAACTCCCCGTTAAAATTTGATCTCGAGCTGCTTCGAATAGACCCCATCAGTAAAAGTAGTAGAGGCGCCCAAAACACATCAGGAGTTGGAAGCAGTGCCGCGAATGCTGTGAACCGTTTTCAACCAAGCGTCCCTCTCGAAGGCACGTTCACACAAAGACTTGTCCCTGGGAAGGTGGCGGTGCGATACAAGCCACCGGCAATTGGACTTCAATATAGTTTGTCAAAGAATTTAGCAGCGTCTGCTGCGGTGTCGGAATCTGCGGCACCTGAAGACGGTGAGCCTGGAAAGCAGCAGGTGCTAGTCCTTCCTCTCAACTTGTCCAAATCAGTCGATGCTCCCGGAGTCACAAAGGCTTTGCTCCGAGGAGACTTCGGATGCGCCACGTTCTTTGCGGCGCTCAAGCCAGAGCAGATTCAAAGGGTTGTGGCCGTCCTTCTCCGAAACTTGCAGTGAAACGTCAAGACACAAAACGTCTACGACTCCCGATAGGGGGTGGATCAATCCCTGTGCACCACACTGAGACTGCATCAAACTTGTGAAAAGAGAACGGCAACGTTGGCTAGATAAATCATGCTAGTACAATTTTCATGATTGCATAATAAACTATTGGAATTAAATATTAGAACTGGTTTGGGCCATGGACACCAATGTCGCATCAAAGGCGTTGGGTGGGGAATCTACTGACCCAAAATGGACACGAGTTCATTGATGCGCTGTCCGATACGCCGGGCAGTGCCCGGGTCTAACGACTCATCTGCGCTTGACCGACTGAGAGCCGCACGGTATTGATGCAAGGCATCTGCGTGCCTGTTTTGGGCCAGCATGATTTGGGCAAAGTGGATGCGAGTTTCACTCGATTCCTGTTGAAACAGCGATCGCCGGAATAGTTCCTCGGCAAGCTCGTAGTTTTCGCTGCGCTGGTAACACAAACCCAACTCGTACAGTGTGTCGGCATCCCTCAGACCGAACTTCAACGCATACGACAATGACGTTTGCGCTAGTTCCAGTGTCCGATTTGCGGAAGTGGGTGACTTATCTTGCTGTGCCCGACGGAAGCAGTTCAGGGCGAGCTGCCCCCACACCTGGGCGTTGGTTTTGTCTAGTCGGTTTGCTTGAATAAGAGCCAGCCTTGTTTCATCGAGGGATCCCGGAATCCGGTCCGATGCCAGCGCCACCCCGAGCCACGATGTGGCGGTCGCTGTGTAAGGCTCCTTGCAGCACCGCAGCCACACTTCTTTCGCTGCTAGATAATCACCGGTGGCGTGGTACACCCGCGCTAGCGACATGTAAATTCTAACTGGAGTATCATCCACGTCCTCGCCCGCCTCAGCGATCTCCTCTCGCAAGCGGACGCTTTGCTCCCACATATTTGCAGCTTCGAGGGCCTTTCCCCGCAGCAACAGCGCCCAACCGAGGCCATCTAACGCCCGAGGCAACTCTTCATTCAATTCCAACGCCGCGGAAAAATTCTCCTCAGCTTTTCGGAGCAGCTCACCGGCGGACAGGGGTGCTGCCTCACGACCGTCATCGCCAGCATGTTCCTGGTCTTGGTCGGCAGTCTCATCAGTTCCTTCTTCTGGCTTCGCAACCTCGCCAGATTCGGCGGCGGCTGCAGCGGCTTCGGCAGCCTGAGCCTCAGCTTCCTCTTTTGCCTTCCGAGCTTCTTCAGCGCGCGCATCCGCAGCAGCCTCATCGTCCTGAATGTCCCGCGGCGAGGGATTTGCGTCGCGGACTCTTGCGAGATACAATTCTCCACGAACCACACGACGTCTGGCACTTGTGTCATCGAATGTCCCCGGAGGAAAAGAGGCTGTCTGCTCATCGCCGGTGGCTGCAGCTTCCACCTCGGCTGCGAGACCAATCGCATGATCAGCAGGCCCGTGCAGGCCATGCAATGCACAAAGTTCGGCCGCACTTGCCAAAGCTTCTGCAGCACGGACGGGTTCACGCTGAATCACTCTCCAGTCACGGAATACGGACCGCTTAGACGGCGCAGCGTCGCCACTGCCGGCGTTGTCATCCTCACTTTCGCCTCTGGCACTCTCGGAGACAGCGAGTAATGCCGCTGCGACATCCCCCATGCCGCCTCCGCTTCCAGGCTGCCTTGGCTTCAGATCAGCAACGTTTCGCACTCCGTGCAGCAACACAGCCTCCGCATGATCAAAAGCACTATCCGATATCAGGTATGCGCCGTAAAGCAACAGCGCTTCTGAATTGCTCGGGTCGAGTCCGACGCACTGTCGGAGGCACTCCGATGCTTTCGCGAAAGCATGTTCACTCAACGAAAATTTAGCAAATCGTAGCCATGGTTCAAAGTTCAACGGCTCGGTCTTCGTCAATTGATCGTAGAGAGAGCGGGCAAGGGGTCGGTTTCCTTCTTGTTGCGCCTCGTATGCCAACACCGCGAGCTCAGCAGGTGATGGAGTGGGCTCTTGGAGCTCGTGCTGCACAGGAATACGCCCAGCAGCGGCATGCTTATTGATGATAATGTTGGTTCTGCGCATGATTTCGGTGTATAGATCAGTTGCGAAAGCGTCTGAGGTAATGTCGACACGCTTTCCAGCAGAATCTGACTGCTGCTTGGAATATGTTTTCGCAAAGCGAATCATGGCACTCTTCAGCGTCTCCTTGAACTTGTAATATTCGCCAGTGGTGTTCAACGCATCGTACACAGCCTGGCGCATTGCCTTCGTCGAGGACTCAGCCGAGCCGGTGCCGGCATCTGCGGCGGCCTTGTTGCAGTGATTCAAGACTTTGTCCACAACAAGTTGCAATTGGTCTTTCAGATACTCGTTCGGGTCACTCGTCGGTTTAACTTCATAATCGCGGGCCGTGATACTTGGAGCAACTTCGGTGACTGCAATTGATGCTGCTGCTGGCTCTGTTGCCTGTTGCACAAGTGGTGCATTGAACTTCAAATCAGCCTCCCACAGCGCGTCATGCAAAGGAAATTCAGCTTCACACATAGCCTTATTGTCACTTGCAAGCGACCCAAGGTGAACGTTGCACGACAGAGGTTCGCTTAAAGAATCAGATCCATCTGAGCCGTCGTGGCTTGACAACTTCAGGGTGACATGCTCAAGAGCGTCGTTGTGGAGTGAGAGAACATCCACGGCGTAGCTGTCCAAAAACACCACCCGCTGTCGGGGCCACGTGAATATAAAATCTGTCTGCGGCGATGCAACATCCTCTGTTGCTTTTGATTCTTCCGCATCAGCGGTCTCTGCTGCGCTGTCGCCGCCAACTGCACTTTCACTGGCTTCCTTTCCCTCTTGCACGAGCTCACCATTCCAGATCTCGACGAATTCGACTTCATCCGGCTGAGCGGATGGTGCCAAACTCTTCATCGAAATGGCAAATTTCGACTTTTTGATGGCTGAAGTAATTTCGTCGTTGGAAGGATCTTGAGGTGTGAGCGTCAGCTGCCCGTTTTGAATTAACAGGAATCGACCAAACGAGCAGAAGTGCTGCACCGGCGACGTGACGGACACCTGTATCGCGAGTGAGTATGCCTCGCCAGCGGGACCTTCGGCACCGGGCACTGCCACTTGTCCGTCAAAGTAACCACTTTTGAGTGCATCTATCAGCTGAAGATGCACGGTGCTCAAGAGCGTGTCTGCTGCTGGGTCACCTGGAGCGACTTCGCCTGTGAAAATCTTGATCACAATCGACTGGTTTGCTACACTTGTTACCGAGCTGGCATCAATCGGGAACTCCTCGGAAGTGTGTTCGAATACAAAGGCATTCTTCGATTCAGTCAAAGACGCGTACTCAGATGTTGGTGGGTTGAAAAGAGTTTGGTTTTCTCCGCCCAACACATGCTCCACGTGGACAGTCGCCCATGCCGTGGCGTACGCGTTCGAGAGCGTTGCCTCTTGATCCAAGTCAGCCTCGCTGCCTTCAGCGGCGGGCTCATCATCTTTTGGTGTTGGCTCGTACCCGAAATCGGAAAGCCTTACGGAGAAAGTTCCAGTGGTCAATGGGTCCTTCGCTGACGATTCAGTGCCGGCAGACTCAGCCATGGTGTAATCGCTGACGGCAAAATATGCTGCTTCCTGTAAAGAGAGTGGCGGTCAGGATTCGCAAAATGTTCAGGTGCGCATGACCTCACGGTCTCCAACTAAATGAAGACGCCGAAACTGGTGGGCGTACTATTAACGAAGCGGAAAAAAGCGTTCGCCTTGTTTTAGGGTCTTGACTTTGTTCCAAGCCTCGCCCTCGCCAGCGTCCGTCGTCATTCAACAAACGTGCCGCCGAAACAACGCATGCCACACCACGGCATGTCATGAATCAATCCATCCCAACCACACACACACACACACAGCACAGCACAGCACAAACCAGCCTCGACGGTGGCAGACATCAAGACATCGAGACAGCAGCAGACATCGTCCAACCAACAAGCGAACGAATGCAGCAACGAACAAACGAACGAACGCACGAACGGCGAACGAACGAATGATAACAAACGAACGAACGAACGAACGAACGAACGATTTCGTTCGTTGACTGTCAACCAACAGCATGCAAATGAAAGTGAAACGTCAACGTCACGACTACACTCACCCACACTCCCACACTCACTCACACCCACCACCCACCCATTCACTCACTCACCCACACTCACCCGCACCCCAATACAATCATAACGCCCCAATCACTCTATTTCTAAGATGATACGCCAACACACTTACATAGTATCGACTAACTTCGACAGTCATGTGTTTATTGGTAGTATCGCCGTAATAGCGGCTCACATTGTGATTTGACGGCAGCGCACTTAACACACAGTGGGTAAGATTAAGTCAAAGCGGCCTTTCTTTGGTCACTGCAACGCTGCAACGCTGCAACGCTGCAACGCTGCAACGCTGCAACGCGCTAACGCGCCGCCGTTGTCAACGATTTCAGGGAAGCTATCAAAGCTGCTGCGTTGAGTGTTGGGGTTTGGTTTGCTTGAAAGGTATCACACGCCGTGGTGTGTCCCGCAATCTACCTCCTATGCAGGGAATAAGGTGGCCTCTTCGGAGGAGGTCTCAGTCCGCGCACAAGGTCAGGAGATGTTGACAGTGCCCCTCAATGCCCATTGTTGTGGTCTCCTTCGACTCGTGAACCCAACTTCACTGTCGTAGCTCACAACAAAGTCAGAACAAGAAACGAGGAGTGGCGATGTCGCCAACCGCTACAGGAGTGAAGGGAGTCAAATATGACAATTATCCCGCAACGGCACAATTGCCCGCACACTCCACACAGTTCTCAAACCACCACCACCACCACCACCGCTGCCTCCACATCAGGAGTCAGTCAGTTCGCAGCCCTCGTGAGTTCGTTTGGTTGATTCAAGCATCGATTGATTGACTGGGCTGCGCCTCTGAACGCTGCAACACCAGGACCCACAGCGCTCGCTGACCTGGGCGGGCGTCGCCAGTCGCCGCGTCGCCGCCAGAGAGAAGAAGCGTTGTCAGAAATGAGCGCCAGGCAACGAACGGTGAAAGGCAACCACGAGAACGCTTCCAGAAGTACGGTTCGGTGTTCGAACTTTCACCTGCACTGACAACCGCCGACCGCGTTTCGTGAAGAGTCATGGTGCGGGAGAGTGCGCGTGCACGACTATTCCGTTGTGGTGTCAAGGGTGTCGTAGTACATACGTGCACTACACTGCAGTGTGTGCACGAAACGGTTACTTGGGAGCCATCTCCTTCAGAATCCCATTATTCGCCAACTCAATGCGAACATCTATTGCAGTTATACCCTTTTTCATCAGTCGCCTGATCCTCTAAAACGGCCGACGTCGTCATCAAACACAAACCAGTCCACCCACACAGTCCACACAGCTCCTCAGCAACGAACGAACGCACTCACTCGCTCACGCGCTCTGCCCAGCTGACTTTACTGCAAGTAAGAAAGCATGTGAGTGAGGGAGAAAGAGGGAGAAAGCCGGTTAGAAGGCGGCGAATTGAGTGACAGAGTGACTGCCTGACTAACTGGGAGGGAGTAAGCTGGCTGGGTGGGTGACTCAGTGATTGACAGGCTGGATGGCTGACTGACTGGGCAGCGCTGGTGCTGTTCGTTGCCTTGATAGCCACCCACACACCCACCCACCCAGTCAGTCAGTCAGTGCTGGGCAGTGTCTCGTCTCTCACTACTCACTACCCACAGTTCACAGTCAAAGTCTCCTTTATTTCTCACTTCGCACCCACCAAGCAGCACAGCACAGCACAGCTCGGCTCCACATCTCACTCCAACTTCGTTTACAGCCAACGCGAGCGCGAGAGTGCAGGGTTGCATGGGTGACGTGAGGCAACTCCACGCTTCACAAAGTCGACGTCTGCTTTGTTCACAACACGTTTCTGCAGGTTTGAGTGCATGGAAGGCCCCGTGTACGTCATGCGCAAGACGGAAAAAGGGACGTAACGGTTGGTACAATCAATGCGGAGACGTCGTCACTCGTGGAGATACAAGCAAGGATGCATGAGCATCGCCTTATCACTTGGACGGTGCTTCTCTTCGTTCCTTCGATGTTCCTTCGATTCTGTTTTTCTGTTCGCTCTTCGCTTTACTTTTTCAAGATTTCCAAGAAGTGCGGACGAACGCCAGGAGGATTTTTTTAGGAACGACATAACCTGCGACTTCCCAGTCCGTCGAGGTCCGTGTCTCTTTAACATGCGGGGCGTCGCTGTCCTGTGCTGCGCGGCAGCACTCGCAGAAGTGGCGCAGGCACAAGAACGTTTGGAGTTCTCTGGTCTTGAGAGTCCTTGCGATGAGGCTGCGGGCACCCAAGCGGATGACATGGCTGCGATGGAGGCTACCAACGACGACATCACAGATCAGATTGCTGATTTGCAGACTCGTGTCGACAATGAATTGATCACGTATGGTGATACGACCAACACTTGTCTCTCAACGTAAGTTTGCCGCCGAAAAACGAGTGCTGCAACTTCGATGTCAGGGTTGTCATCATCCTACTCATGCTTCTCTTTGTTTGGTTTGTTCTTCTTGTTGTTGTTCTTCTTCAGATACTGTGCTGTAGGTGGGGGCCAAAACAACCAAGTCGATGAAGACTCTGACTTCTCATTCATTCGAGGTGGCAAAGCGAACTGGTGCTACGAGAGCTCTCCGTACAGCACAATCCTCGGCGGCCAATCCAACATTGCGACCGGCGACTACTGCTCGTTGGGAGGTGGCATTAAAAACAAGTGCTACAGTAACTATGCAGCGATCGGCGGCGGCTACATGAACATGGCAAATGCCCGTTTCTCCATGGTGCCAGGGGGCTCCAAAAACACGGCTAAAGGCCGCTATTCACTGGCATCCGGCTTTGCTGCAGTTGCTGATGCGGACTACGCCGCGACTTTCAACCTCCTTGACGACTCGACCGGTTGCGTCAACGAGGTTGACAACTCTGTGATGGTTTGCGCCGAAATGTTCATCCTCAATGGGGTCGACGTAATTTCCAGCTTTGATTCCCGCCGTATGTTGAAAGAAGATGGCACTGATTGTGCGAAAGAAGACGAAAGCGAAGCCGCTGAGAAACGCCTCGACACTCTGGAGACTATTGTTTCCCTGCTTTCGGTATTGAGCAACTAAAGTAACAACTCAAATTGTGCGTGAGGCGCAAGGTCCGTGTGGACATATTGTGCTGGTGCGTTGCGGCACGCCATATCGCAAGATGTACTAGGTGCCACCGTTGGCAAGTTTCTTTTAAGAATCGATCACAGAACAAGGTTGGCTTACAGTTACAGGAAAGATATAATTCTGCTGTCTTGTTTCTTCCAAGAGTCTCGATGCACTTGTGCCGCCGGTACACGCCACTACAAGTCTTGTTGTTCATATGATATACTGTCGTGAGTATCGTCGCGGTACACAAACCAAACCAACAAGCCAATGGAAATGAGTGTCGCAATAACAAGGCGGAACCACAAACGCTCCCAGAGTTTGTCCGTCTCCGCTTCTGAATGGGTTGGACTTCTCTTCGCCACTTTTGCGCTGGCAGCATCAGTGGAGCTTGCCTCGCTGTGTGCTTTGCTCGCAAACAAAGTCCCGTGCACAGCCGATTGCGGGTCTGGGTTCAAGGCTTGGAACGCCTCCACCGCTACTGGGTTTTCTGGCTCACCAACGACGTGGAACTTCGCAGCCGACACGATTTTCACGTACAACGACGTGCCGCGCAGTTCGTCATTTCGGGGGAGCAATACTTTGACGTAACCCTTCGTGTGTGCCACGGAGTGGCCTGACTTGGAAACTTCTGTGGCGACCCAGACTCTGACGTAGCGCGCGCCAACCATGTGTTCGAAAGGCATGTACGTCTTGAAAAGCGCAGTCAGCTTGCGACTTCTCGCCTTCACAATTTGGGTCTTGACGCGCTTCATGTCAGCAGCCTTGGTTCCTGGGCGAGGATAGAACTGGGAAATGTTAAGAAATGGGAACTTGTAGTGTTCGCAGAGCTCCATCGTTTTATCGAAGTCTTCCTCGGATTCCGATGGGAAACCACATATAATATCCGTGGCCAGGTTCAACCCTGGGACTCTTGCCGTCAGAAAGTCGCACACACGCCGAAATTCCTCGACAGTGTATTCGCGATTCATCATTTCAAGCACCGAGTTGCATCCGCTCTGCACGGGGACGTGGAGAAACGAAAAAACCCTTGGATGGCGCAGCACCTCCGCAATCTCGTCGAGGTGGTCCAAGATAAATGGCGGATTGGTCATGCCCACACGAAGCATCACGTGTTCAGAGTTCGGAGCTGCTTCAACCGCTGCAATTAAAGCTTTCAGGAGCCCCGGCATGGACTCGCCGATGTCACGACCGTAGGCGCCAGTGTCCTCGCTGGACAGCCAAATCTCCTTGACACCTTCAGAAATGGCTGTCTCCGCTCTCTTGACGATGGCACTTTTCTGGTAACTGCCAAGAACACCTCGCGCGTGTCGTGTTTTGCAATACGTACAAGCACCAAGGCATCCTGTGCTCAGTGGCACAATCTCAACAAGAGGATCCTTGCGAATCTTGGGCAGGTCTAGACTCGGAAGGTCTTTCTTCTCCAGCAGCCGAGTTTCGTGGCCCTTGAGGGTTTCCTCGACCACTTCGACGACGCGATCGATCTGGGAGATCCCGACGACGCTTACGCCTTCAAGACCTTTGCCAAGTCCTTTCTCATCGGCTTGTGTCACACAACCAGCGACAACAATGTGCTTTCCCAACACCTACACCAAAGTCAACCATCACGGCGCCATCAGTAAAAGTGCCGACACCACAACACCCAAATCGTCGCGACTGACCTGGCCTGCTCGAACGAGGTTTAAGAACGCAGATTCAGAAGGGTCTTTGACAGTGCAGCTGTTGATAAGCCACAGGTCTGCGTCCTCTTTCTTCTGCACTAGTTCGTATCCGTATGAGTCAAGAGCTCCAGCCATGTACTCAGAATCTGAAATGTTGTGTGAACAGCCGTACGTTTTAACCCAGATACGCTCGGTTCCTGGCACTCCAGTTTTGCTCTCGTCGCTGGCCTTGGGTGCGGCACATGCGACTCCGTTGTCTTCCGAATGGACGCCACGGACGGCTGCAGTGCCCAACATCGGTGCCGGCGGCGCAACCTCGGACCTCACATCGTCGCTTGCGGCAATAATATCTTCGATGTCTTCCATTGTTGTGGCCTGTGGCGCGCAGACCCGTCACGTCAAACCTCCAATCCCAGTGCCGCGCACAGACACGACGGTCACACGAAGTTCGTCAACAAATCCCGCACACGTACAATTCAGCTGCCACAAATTTTGTTCCGATACAGTGCTTGCTTCATGCCAAACCACTCCGTTGCGACCGTGCAACGGATTTGAAAAACTTCAAATCTTCAAACCAAACCTTGCCATCCATCCGCCGTTCCTGCAAAGGCACTGTGACACGTGCAGCACGGCAACCAAACCACTCTTACTCAAAACTTGCAAACACCATCGTGATGTGTCTGTGCGATACTACCTCTACCTTGTGTCATCGCCGTAGCAGTGTCATGATGTATGTATATGTGTCCCTCGTCAGTCAGCTTCCGCGCGTCGTCGCGTTGGTGTAGTGACACAATTGTTCGTTGTTCGTTCGTGTTCGTGTTCGTGTTCGTCGCGCTGGCCAACACTTCCGCGGCCACTCGGCAGTCGCAAGCAGCCGGCAGCGGCCGGCCGAACGTATGGCATACTTCTTCAGCGGCGCCCTGCGCGCCTGACCGCAGTATGGTTCAATTCCGTAATTATGAATCCCAAGTTTTCGTACTAGTACTCCATGTACCATGTACCACTGTATAGAATCAGGACAACTGAGGGATGGGATGGGTTGGGGTGTTGGGGTGTTGGGGTGGGTGGGTGGGTGGGTCGGAGTGGTGGGAGGAGTGTGGTTGGGTGGAGTGGAGTGGAGTGGAGTGTGGTGGGTGGTTGGGTGTTGGGTGTTGCGTGGATGGAGTAGACCATACTCGAGTAGAGTGGAGTGTGGTGATGTATGTCTGTGGTGGTTGGGTGGAGTGGAATGTTCGTGGTGGTTTGTTTGGTTGTCGGTCATTCGGACACACAGAGGTGCAGAGGGAGGGAGGGAGGGATGGTGTGGGTGGGGTTTACTTCTTCCAGCTGGGGTGGCTGTTCACGTGAACAGTCAGTGCTTAGTTGGTTGGAACGACCGAGTCTGTCTGTGATGCCTCTGTGGGTGGGTAGCTTGGGTCGTCACAGTAAAAGATCCGTGAGTCAAGCATCTCCTGGATCACGCGGATTTATCCCCAAAAGTGTATGTTGGTTGGTCAGAGGTTGGCGGAGCCGTACATGTGTTCTTCTGTGTGAGTACTGAATGTCTGGTTTTTCCTCCTTCAACTTTTTTGTTGATAGTCAATCAGCCTTAATCGCATATATGCCTCCAACCGACCCCGCGCCACTTTGATGACTCAACACCGAAGAACGGTACTTTGATTCACACACGGTATGTTGTGTGGTATTGCCCGCTGGGTACTGCGTTCCAGCAGAGTGACAATGAGGACACAACGCCCCCACCGAGGTTTCTGCAAACAACTTGCGATTCGATTTTCGTCGGGATCCGTGTGTGGGGAGGGCGGCGGTGTTCTGTCGGCTTTTGGTGATTCCAACTTCCAGAGAATTCGCCAAAACAACAAGTTCTACGTCGACAAGACACAGTTCGCTGTAAATCTGTTGGATTATGAGCGCGCTGTACTTCTCCGTCCCCCACGATCGGGCAAGACGCTGTTTGTCGACACTGTGGACTGCCTTTTCGACGTACGCTTCCAGGATCAGTTTGACGAACTATTTGGGGGGCTTCATGTTGGCGAGAACAAACCGCAGCAAGCCAACCAGTTCTATGTGGTCAAGATTCCGTTGACGGCAGTTCCGACAAGCAACCTGGATCGATATGAGGACGCGTTCCATGATTGTGTCTTTACTGGCATTGTGAAGTTTCTGCGAAACCATCCAGATGTTCTCGACGCTCTCCCCTTGCCACTGGACTACTTTGTCGACAAGCCTTTCAGCGCTCTGGAGATTATTTGCGACATTGTCGGTGCCGACAAGCTGATGGTGTTGGTGGACGAATACGACCGCGCTCCGATGAAA
>ENA-OWNT01002431-OWNT01002431.1-seawater-metagenome-genome-assembly--contig:-NODE-2431-length-19539-cov-4.234046_pt1 | contig 19539 bp, 24 predicted proteins | sample MGYA00238136_ERZ651165 | MGnify/ENA primary metagenome ERZ651165 (study PRJEB26861, sample SAMN08777766) | seawater metagenome | isolation source: coastal seawater | place: USA: Florida | collected...
CCAAATACCCCTTTCTTTTCTTTTTTTTTTTTTCACCTCAAGCTCTTCCTTCACATCCCCACCTCTCTTCAAAATGGCAAAGTCTGATGCTCTCTTTAAGCAAATGCAGGAGGCCGTGGCCAAGGACGGCAAGACCCTCGTGAAGAAGGTCAAGGGTATCTACCAGTTCATCATCAAGGGCGGCAGTACGTGATATGCACTTGTATTTCTTGCGTGTTTTGTGAGCTCCATGTGTGGATGCGCGCGCTCGGTTTTTTCGCTGACGAACGCGCCAAGAATCGCTGGCTTGTTTGCACAACTAACCTCCATCGATTGACCTACAGACAACTGGATCGTTGACCTCAAGAACGGCACCGGCAAGGTTGAGCAAGGCAAGGCCAAGAAGGCCAACTGCACCATCACCATCTCTGACGCCGACTTCGTTGCTCTCGCCGACGGCAAGCTCAACCCCCAGCAGGTTTGGAAAGCACAACCAAAAGCGTCAAAGAATGCTTCCCCGCCAATACCGGCACACACAGGCGTTGAACTCATGTGCATTTGTTGTATCGATAGGCATTCATGTCTGGAAAGATCAAACTCAAGGGCAACATGGCTTTGGCAATGAAGCTCCAGTCTGTCATTGACGCCGCCAAGAAATAAGCGCGATGTGACGTGGCCATCTGAGCCGCACGCCCAGTCCATGCAGACGGCAACTTACCCATTTGTATTGTGGCAGGGCAGCGCAGTTCACATGTGCTTAAATTTACCCAACCTCTGAGGCAATGCTACTTTTTACAATTTGGGGCCGTTTTCACGTGAGTGTCCTCAGCTGGTCTTATGCATAATAGGATCCAGTATCCTTTCCGCTTCCACCCGCCTGCAATGGTGGCAACGTTGAAAATACAAAACATAGCATGAGCGTATGAGCTTCGCACGGTGAATATTTTCGTCTCATGCGATGTGTCAGGATTGGGATCGCCTCGGACACTTACGATGTCATCAATTCGATCGTTCAAGTCAAAATCCAAGTCCAAAATGTCCATCTCGGCCTGCGCACGTGCATGTCCCAGAAATCAAACGATGGCACGCAATTCAAAATTTGCATGCTTCCATGCATACACGCACCTGATCCAAACGCTTCATAATGGCTTCCAGATCATCGGACACGCTTGCAGCACCATTCAACTTGTTGACAGTTTGACGGAATTCTGCTCTGAACTTGTGCAACTCGTTCTCGAGAATTGTAACCTTTTGCTCGGTATGCTTTGTTTGCGCCGCCGAAACGAAAGAGGCCTCCTTCGCCTCTCCAAACTTCTGGATGGCGAAAAGCAACCCACCAAAACTGAAAACAATGTTGAACATCACGGCAAACACTAGTAACTTGCTGAAACGCGGAGAGCTTCCTCCATTGTGAGATGCTGTTGTTGGCAGCATTTCGCGGAAGTGCAGCTGCGCAGTTGTCACGTCATCAATCGCAGTCGCAAGGAGTGTGGGCTTCGGCGGTTTATGAATCCTCAGTTTTGGTAATCACAGCAGAAAAGTATGATCCTTCGGGTGCATCCACTGAATAACAACGAGTTAGAGCTGGAGTGACCTCACTAGTTTGTCCATGATGCAAGGTCTTATGTGAGAACTCTCTGCCAGTGGTCGCATCGTAGCACGAGGTTTGTTACGGCATCGCTCACAACTGGGGTCGTGTTGAGTGTCGTCGCCCTTACCACGATCCGTTTGCATGCTGACCGCTTCATCGCAGTCAAACAGGCTGTTATGTTGTCTCGATCAGCCACACGTCGCAGTGGTGTGGTAGCGCAGTCAGCAACGTTGATGGTGCGACGCAAGTTTCAGTAGCAACCACGATCCACGCGGGGTCCACTGCAGTGTTTCAGCGACCATGAAATTATTACGCCACAATGTACGCGGGCACGTCACAACAGCAACAGCAACAGTAACAACAGTAACAGCAACTTACGACCGCACGCCACGTCACAACAACGTTGCATGCAACGACGAATGATACGACGTACGACGTCACCACGACGTACGACCGCAACCGCAACCGCAGCAACCAACAACCGCCGTGCCACGAACACCACAACCCACAACGAACGCATGACGACGACGTTCGCTCGTTGTTGCGTGAGGTTGCGTGCGTTGACGTGTTCGTGTGGCTGGCACCCAGACGATTCAGCGAAAGTTGAATCGTACAGTGAAAATGCTCGAAGGTACTAAAAAGACGCTGACGGCGGCGGATCGCCTCTTCGTTCGTTCGTTTGTTCGTTCGTTCGTTCGTTCACTGCGACAACGACGGCGGCGGCGGCGACGGCGGCAGATTGGCCGTGCGCGAATCGTTCGTTCTCCTGTTCTCCTTAACGCCACCGTCGTTGCCGAAAGATCGGAAGATCCAATGTAACGTCGTCACCACTGCCGAACAGTCGCCACGCACAGTCACCAGTCACCAGCCACCAAGCAGCTCGTCACCTCACCAGTCACCAGTCACCAGTCACCACGCCTCGATCGCCCTGCGAAAACGTAGTCAATGCGTTGATTGATTGTTCTGCCATCCAACTCGTACCTTACCAGCGTGTGTGCGGCTGCAAGGATGTTAACTACAGTGGTCACCACAGTACGTTTCACCACTTCTTGTCCTCATCGCAGGGAGGTCGTTGGCTTGTTGGGGTCGTCAGCCTGGGAATATGTCACCGATCAAACCCCACGGCGGTGAAGGCGCGCGAGGCACGCAGGTCGTACGGTCTACGATAGGATTGTCGTCAGCTCCGCTGAGACCCGCTGAGACCCGTTGGAAGTCATCTGTGCAACAAGCAGGGTCCGGCGAATGAGCATTGATTGGCCTACCTAAATTGAATAGGTCTTGCAAAAGTATTCTGAATTTTCTCGTGCAGTCTTGAATCGCCATTCGTCACTGACGAACACGCAGGATGGAGCGCGGGCTTCGTGACCCAATGCTGAGCGGCAGCGACTTCTCCGAATCCGGAGATGCGCCCAGTGCAGGCGTGCCGCGCCGTGAACAGCTGTTGCACGTCGGTTGGATGTTCTTGTTTGCATCTGTGGTGAGTTTGATTGACTTCATTTGTGTTGATGCCTCGTATTTCCTGTTGACGCTGTGTTCCGTCTTCTGGCAGACATTGTTGCTGGAGTTCGTGTTTTTCTACACGGATTTCCCGTCCGCCGCTGGGGGCAACATCACACTCGCAATTGGACTGGTTTCTTCAGTTGAATGGCTCCATGGTTTCATCATTCTGTGGCACTGGACGTGGATGCTGCCAGGTATGATGTGCAAACGTTGCCTCTTGCTCAGATTCCAGGCGTGACAGTTGCGTCTGTGCGATGCCAGGTCCCAAGAACGTCGGGTCGCTCGTTGCTTGCTCATTCAAGACGGTCGCCTCCGTCGTCTTCTGCATCTTCCCAGTGACCGGATTGTTGGGAGCACCTACGCTGTGGTCGAACTTTGTAGGAATCCTTCTCTTCCACACGGGCAACATGATCGACACCTATTTGATGACGCGTTTCCAATGCAACAAGAAGCATTGCTGTACCCCGAGCAATTATCCGACGATTATGATGTGAGTGTCACAGAACTTCGCGGCCAAGCACACAGACTCTGATACGCCTTAACGCTCGAAAAATATGTGTTCCTCTCGACGCAGGTGGATTCTACTGACCGCGACAACTTTCCTCGTCGTCGGAAACTCATTTGCTTATGTCGAGAGCAATGGTGGACTTGCCAACGTGTACGTTGCACACGTGTCATTGCCTTGCCGCCATCTTGATTGGCACTTGCATTCATGCAATCTCTTTTGTCTGTGGCCACACACAGGAGCAAGACAACTTTGTCACTCGTGGAGGAAACTGGACAAGTAACGGGCTCGGTTTTGCTCGCTGTTGGGAGTATTGTGTCCATCTACACTGCGTACGTTCGAGATGTGAGAGCTTGGTGCCACCGCCCACGCCTCTTTCTTACCTGTGTGTTTGCGATTCAAACTCATGCCGTTGCAGTCGTAAAACTGGAAGCAATATTGACGGAGAATAGTCACAGCAACTCTTCAATGCTCTCTTCACACACACACATATATTATATTATTTATCGGTGGCCGTCCACGTCCTATTGTATCCACTACAAAAGTATCATTCGACAACTGCAACACAATCGAAATGTCTCCATGTGCAGTTGGACTGACATGCCATTGATTCTACTTGCCAACTAAAGGACGGCAAACTTCATTTCAGCGCTGTACACTTTTACTGCACAACACTGCAGTGCAGTGCAACATTGGTTCACTGACAGCCATTTCAACACCCATTGACTTACTATGGCATGCAGCTACATCCACATTGCAGTGCAGTGCAGTGCATCGGCGCATCTATTCTCGAGAGTCCAACACTCATCCACTTACTATGACTACATTCACATTCACATTATTTTGCATTGCAGCACAGCAATGATTCTCTACCAGCCGACAGCAATCCCTACGCCCATCCACATACTACAGCTACATTGCCATTCCCATTGTCATTCCCATTGCCATTCTACATTGCCATTCCACATTGCCATTCCACATTGCCATTCCACATTGCCATTCCACATTGCCATTCCACATTGCCAATGCCATTCTACATTGCCATTGCCATTCTACATTGCCATCGCTATTGCCATTCTACATTGCCATCGCTATTGCCATTCTACATTGCCAATGCCATTCTACATTGCCAATGCCAATGCCATTTTACATTGCCATTGTATTCTACATCGCCATTGCCATTCTACATTGCCATTACGCATTGCCATTCCACATTGCCATTGCCATTCCACATTGCCATTGCCATTCTACATTGCCATTCTACATTCCACATCGCCATTCCACATCGCCAATGCATTTCACTTCATTGCAATGCAACGCAACATCCGACAGCCGAACAGCCAACCGCTCCAATTTTGCAGATTTCTGTGATCTTAGTCCGTTGGTTGCAGGTTCACTCACTCACTCACTCACCCACCCACTCACTCACTCACAGTCAACTGTAGCCTCATGAACTTCGTTTTTGATGTACTGTAGGTTTGCTTTCATAGCTGTTGTAAAAATGAAAGCGGTTCATACAGGCGGCGTACGTTGAGATGTACTAAATAGTAAATCAACACTACAGTACTAATTTGGTCAGATCGACCGCGTGAGCAATCGTTCGTCGTTTGTCGTTGCGTTGCCATCGTTCGTTCGTTCGTCATTGCGTCGTTGCGTCGTTGCGTCGTTGCGTCGTTGCGTCGTTGCGTCGTTCCTTTGTCGTTCGTTGTTCCTTTGTCGTTCGTCGTCCGTCGTTGTCATTCGTCGATTGTCATTCGTTAGTTGGACTTCTTTCGTCGTTCGTCGTTCGTCGTTGATCGTCGTTCGTCGTTTGTCGTTCGTCGTTCGTCATTCGTTAGTTGGAATTCTTTCATCGTTCGAGGTCGGCCGTTCGCCGTTGTTCGCGTCGTCGTCGTCGTTGCCGTTGCCGTTCGTTCGCCGTTTGTCACTCGCCATTCGTTCGTTGGACTTCGTTAGCCGTTCACCGTTCGTCATTCATCCCCGTTCGTGTCGTTGTCGTCATTGTTGTCATCGTTCGTCGTCATCTTTTGTGCTCGTTCGTCGTCGTCGTTCCGTGACGTGTCGTTCGTTGTCCGACGTTTTGTACTTATGTTGGTGATCGTTCGTCGTTTGCTATGTGTTGTCCAAGCAGACTGTGCTGCAGCGGCTGTTGTCGTCGTCACATTGGTCTGATCAGTGATGCGGTGTTGTCGCGCAGCGAAAGGCGAGGGGGACTGAGCTTTTGGCCCGTGGTTTCTTTTCCTCTTTGCGGTTTCGTTGTCTTTCCGTCCTGGAGTAGTGTGCAGAAGCAATGTCCGTCACGCCTCCGGCCGCCACCGGAACAAGCTGCTCTTGAAACAAGAGGGAGTTAAGTGCACGGCAGCACGAGTGTCCTGTGAAATCCGAGTGTTCTGTGGTTCGCCGCCGATTGGACATTAGCCGGCGCCCACCACGATGGCGTCGAGTGCGATGCCGAAAGTGGACCGGAGCCCGGAGTCGCGGCTGTACCTCTCGAAACCGAATGAAGCTGCCCTGGTAGTACAGCTTGACTTGTCGGGTGCGCGCCTCGAAAGGAATTCAGGCAAGACACAAGCGTCGGGACGGTCCAAATCACGCCGCACTGACGACGCTCCAAGTCCCGTGGGGCACCGGCTCACAAATGTTCCATCGGTCATTGAGAAATATGTGAACTTGAAGATTTTAGATCTCAGTGGGAACAAATTGCAGTCAGTACACCACCTAGACAAGTGCCCCAAACTCCGCAGCCTTGACTTGTCCCGGAACGCGTTACGCATATTTCCGCTAAGACTCCGTGAGAACAGGCAGTTAACACATTTGAATATCAGCGGGAATTTCATCAGCAAAATTCCGAGAAATATTTCGTTGCTCGCAGGTTTGGTTTCATTGGAGCTCAGCGGCAATCGACTCCACAACTTGCCGGACATCAAGCATCTCAAGCCGTTGAAGCACTTACGGCATTTGTGGATCAAAGGAAACATGTTCAGTGTTAACGAGAATACTCGGTACTTCACCATTTTCCATGTACGTCAGTTGGAGGAGCTAGATGGAGTTGTCATCGACGCGGCAGAACGCCGTCGCTTAGCAGACTTCAACAAGCGCCACGCATCCAAAATTGACAATGCTTCACCGCGACAGCCCAGTGGGCCATCGAAAGTTACAGCATTACAGGAAGAACTAACCAAAAAGTCAGAGCTCTTAAAGCGACAAGGCGAGGAGTTTGCCGATGTCTCGGCAAAACTCAGTATGGTCGAACAAGAGCTTGCGTTTTTGAAGTTGGACAAAGCGTCGGATCGCATCGCGTTTGGGGACGAATCAACGCCCGGTCGAGACAAGCAGCTAGCAAATCCTGGGTCCGAGAGAAGCAGAGCGAATGCACTTGAGCCAGCGACACGCAATACCAGCACAAATCCTCATGGCGACGCCATGACCTCAAAGGCTGCAGCTGAACGAGAATTGCAAAACTTGGACAATGTTGCCAACGTGGCTGCCCGAAGCAAGGCCGCCTTGTTGGAGAAGTTGCGCGAGGTCAGTTGGAAATATGATGAACCGTAAGTGTTGACATTGCCAATTCACAGTGTGGTTGGGGTGGTCTTGTCAATAGGTTGAAGATAAGGAAAAGGTGTTGGCGGACAACTTGAAGAGGTTGCAGGATCGACTCGGCGGGACCATGCTCGCACTGAATGACCGCAAGCGGGGGATTGCACACGAGTTCGGATCCGATGAATTCTTTTCACCTGCAAACATCGACACGAATTTGTTGCTGGAGCAAAAAATGCATGAGCTTCTTCGGCTGAAGCGCCTTGAGGAGGTTCGCACGCTGTAACTGTTGTATCTCGACATCACTGCGCTCTCGTACGACGAAGCTGGCCACTTAGATTCTCACCTGCTGCGCTTCGTTTTTGTAGGTTTTGCGGCGACAAGAGGATTCGCAGAAGCGACGTCTTGTGGACCTGACGGTCACTGTCTCTGCTGCGCATGACTTTTCTCAGAGTGGTAATGGGTGCGTGAAACAGGAACCTGCCGGTTGTGCAGTCCCAAGTTGTCATCACTCACCGCCGGTGTGGCATTTCTGTTGTACAATAGCGTATCCGTGGTCCACCACCAAAGTAGTGAGCAAATTACTGCAGCAGCAGCGTCGTTGCGCAAAACGAAAACGGAGCAGAACATTGTCGGCCTTCGGATGGAAGAGCTGCATAGAGAAATATCCGTGTTAGAGGCGCAGAAGGCATCGGACGGACCGGATGACGAAGAAAGTCAACGGGTACGTTTCTCCCGAATTCATTGTTCGACGTGCGATCAAGCATCAAGCATCGCCACGAACGTTTTGCAGGAGCGAGAAAAACTACGAGAGCAGCAAGCTCAAACAAAGCAGCTTGCCGAACAAGTGAAAGCGGTCGAAATGGATCTCAATGATCTTGCCGAAGAAAAGGAAGGCATTCGACGGCAACTACTTGCTCTGCAAGGCGCGGAAATTCAGGTACGGTTCGGGAGCCTCTGTGCTGGAGAGGACCTAACTAACATTTATGCAACACTCCGTTGACGCAACAGGCCGAAGCGCGACGTGACGAAGCGCAGCAGGCACTTCGAGATGCAGAGGGAGCCGCTCTTAAAGACGCAGCAACAGCGTCTGCTCTGAAGCACATGCAAGCGCAAGTTGCTGACGCCATTGCATCGAGCAAAAGTGCACAACTGGACGATGATGCTCACAATGCATCGCTGGAACTTCTCGTGGCTGAGCAACGTCACGAAATCGATGTGAGTAAAGTTGGGTTTTGTTTGCGTGGGTCATGTGTGTCCATGACGCCTCTTGTTTCGGCTGCAGTCTTTGCGGATGAGGGCGCAGCACGAAGAAGAACTTCGCAAAAGCCAGAAGAAATACTCGGAGGAGATAGCACAACTGAAAGAGGAGCTTGCACGGTCCCAACCTGAGTCTTCGCCAAAACCAACCACACCGCCGCCACGACTTGACGAGAAGCGTCAGGAAAGGCAGTCGCGTCAATCTGAACGCGACGAAAATGTCGCGCAATCTACGGCTGATCCACCGCCGAATCAACGGAGCAATTTTGGCAGATCAGCCCCAGCAGTTCACCCTGAACAAGCCAAACACGAGCTTACCCCGCCACGAGACAACTTTTCCGTTCCTGAGCCGCATCCCAATGTACTGGTATGCCTCATCCAAGCACTCAAGATGCATAATTGATCTTTGCATGTTCACGTTTTATGTGGGAATGTGACCGTGGCTGTAGGTCACAACTCCAGTGCCACGCCCGCGACCTCCACCACAGCTTTCATCAGTTCAGGGCGACGAAAGATTTTTAGCCCCGACCATATCTTCGGTGAAGAAGGTTCGTGGATCCTGTTTTTGTCGTTGCTAACAGTTGCTGTTGCCGGTGTGGTGCAAACTTGTAATCAGACTCGTATCTCGCAGGCTCGTTCTCCGTTGGCAAGGGAACCCGCTGGAAATCCTGATGGGCACTTCGTAGAAGTAGATCCTGGACCCAGTCCCAACAAACTTCTCGTTCACGACGACAGGTCGTTGATGTTTGACTCCTTGGTTAGGTCCGACGACGAAGCGATTGCGGCAAAAATGAAGGTATGTTTGCGGTTGGGTATTCGTGTATCGTCACAGGCATCAGGTAAAGTCTAGTTGCTCTGGAGCAGGCTCTGAAAGCACAACGCGACGAAAAGTTGAAAACGCTGCAGGTGCTGCAATCGCAATTTCACTCAACTGTGGACGCTTTCAACAGTGGTCAGGCTCTGCCGGCGACCCGGCATCCAGGATCTAGCGTGCCGCAAGTTCCAGTGCTCAATGTGTCAGCCGCCACCAGAGCCGCATCGCAGCGCTTGGATGCATTAGTGGCTCAACATCACCAACCGTTTGGTATGCCCCAACAACAGCAACAGCACCCTGAAATGCCGCCACCGCGAGACAACCAACCAGACACGCAAGACACCGATGCCCACCACCACCCCCATCATCCAAGCGCGGCCGAGCCGAGGGAGACTGTGTTGAACGAGTCGGTCCCAGAGATTCCTCCAATCGAACGGGACGGAGACGCCAGTGACCACACACATGAAACACACGCTTCATATGTGTACCCTTCTGGTCTCAGGGTGCAATACTCTCCTCACCAGTCAGCAACTCCCGCGCCTCAACCGTCGTTGTCAACGGCCCCCCAAGGTCGGACTCCTGTAGAAAGGTTGACAGCCCCATCCACATCGCAAAGGCGCGCACTGGAGCGAACCGAGGGCTTGTCGAGGATTGCGTCGGCGCTGTCGAGTGCAGAAAAAGCTTTGCAGGATTTGACATTTGATCTTGAAGACACGGATGACGAGGACCTGCGCCCTCGGCATCGCAGGTCCGTGCGGCAGCGACGCGGCTCGTCCAGGCGAAGGAAGCATGGTCATTCACGCGACGGATCGGACGACGATGGCGTCTATGGTCGAAAAGTTGAAGGATTTTCGGAAGACTCAGACCGGTCTGACTATCACAGCCAACTGTCAGACGATGACGACTCCGACATAGACTTGGATCAATTGTACGAGAATTTGGGTGTCGTGAAACCCAAGCATGGGCGCGACTCCTCGCGTCACCGGTCGTCCGGACGCGGGCACAGGCGCCATTCCAGCTCAGACAGTGCTTCGAGTCAGGATGATCGAAGAAAGAAAAGCAGACACGGAAAATCTCACCGCTCACCGTCTCACAAACGGAACGGACGTTCCCGAGACCGAGATGATACTGGCAGACGACGTCGCCACAGCCGCGAGCATCGTGGGCGGCACCGAAGCCGAAAGCATGACCACGGTTCTGACAGTGACGACAGCCGGTTCAGCTCATATTCTGAAGCTCGCCACAACAAGCCGCGTGTGGACATGTCGATATTCAAAAGCACGTGGCACAAACACGTACCACCGAGCTCAAATGCTAGCTCTCGTCAATTGACCAAGCCACATCGCCGGTCACACAACCGAGGCTCGCGGCAGAAAAACCGACAGCAACTTCAAGTCAGAAAGTCGGGTTACAACACCGACGATAGTCAGGTTGGTGGCTGCTTTCGTATCGCTATGTCATTGATAAGCAACATTTTCAATCGTTTTGCTCCGCCACGTGCAGGTCAGCATAGTCAGCAATGGATACGAAACAGACAACTACAATCGGGTGCGTCGATGCTGCCGGCGTTGGGTAGCCTTTCGCAGCACCTTTGTTCTCACGCGACGGTTTCCATTATGTATCACAGAGACTAATGAAGGAAAAGGAACGCATTCGCATGGAGACCAGGAGCTCAAAGAGAGTGTTCAAGCGCCATTGATAAGCATCGGACAAAAAGCGTTGACTTGAAAGGATCACAGTTCGCAATTGTCAACTGCTGCAAGTTGGACGTATCGACTTGTCTCTCTGTTCGCTCGGCCATATCTAAAGTAAAACATCTTCCTCGTCGCACACTCCACCGCATGCGTCTAATTCTTCACGGATTATACATGCGCGTGAGCTCCTTGAAACCGACTCTTCGCCGTCCGTTACACGTCACAACGACGCGGTGAATGAAGAATCAACTGCCACCAACTGCGAGCAGAAGTGAACGGATGCACTGCAGCTAACTGATCCATTACTCGAAGCGTCGCCGCCGCTCCGCCGCTGAATTGTTGTTAGCCATTATCGTTTCGATGCACAACTTGGCGAAACCCCACTGTAAATGTACCCCGCAATACCACATCACAGCGCTGAACGTTCCAAACCATTTATGACAATAGTGCGTTGTGTATTACTCTCGTATTATGAAAATGTTGGCATTATGTGGCTGGGAGTCAGTCAGTGGGAGTCAGTGGGAGTTTCCGTTTGCGAACGGCGTTTCGTCGTTTGTCGTCGTTCGTCCGTTCGTTCGTTCGTTCGTTCGTTCGTTCGTCGTTGTGTCGTTGTGCCGTTGTGTCGTTGTGTCGTTGTCGTTGTGTCGTTGTGTCGTTGTGTCGTTGTGTCGTTGTGTCGTTGTGTCGTTGTGTCGTTGTGTCTTTGCCTCAATGCCTCAATGCCTCAATGCCTCGTTGCCTCGTTGCCTCTTTGGTGTGGTTGTCGTTGTTGTTGTCGCTAGATTATCGAACCAATGAAGCCTCAACTTCTACCGTGCGCAGCCCCCAACCTACACTCCGCAGTTGTCGTTGTCGTTGTGCTGTTCGTCCTCCGTGTTTGTTATTGTCCGTTCGTCGTCTGTCGTCTGTCGTCGTCGCTGTGACGTTCGTTGTTCGTCGTGTGCCGTGATCCTTCGCCGTCTGTTGGTGCTGTTCTGGTCTGATCGGTTCGTTGCAGCTTGCTCGGGAATTGCATTGGGCTGCACCGAGCTGCACTTGTTCGCTCAGGGAGTCCCCCTTCCGAAATGCGCTGAACGTCGCCACTCGTCAGGTTGCTCCCTGCTTCATTTCATATTGTTTTGGCGCTGTTCTGTTGTTTCTCTCATTTCGTTTTGCCTGCTTCGGCTTCGGCAATTGTCGCCAACGAAATTTGTTCATTTTTGTTGTCGCCAACTGAGCAAGTGACTTGATGGGTCTGCAGGTCCGAATGTGCTTCGATGGCACTTGAGGGAAAGCAAATCAAGTAACACAAGCGGGGATCCACGATGGCACTAACTACAGAGGATATGGTCGCGTCGCTTCTGGGCCCCCCAGAAGATGACGACGACGATGGCGAAGAGGAGGTCATGGACGACGAGGAGGAGGCCGATTACAAGCTCCGCCGTCGCAACATCCAACAACGGCAGACAATTGAACAGTATCTCGCCTCGAAAACCCCAGAAGAAGTATTCAAAGAATTTGATACAGATGGTTCCGGGACAATTGACTTTGAAGAATTTCGAGAAATGCTTGACCGTCTCAACTTCAATATGACTGAGGCGAAGGCGTTGAAGTATTTTCGATCGTTGGACACTGACGGGTCCGGGTCAATTGATCTCCCGGAGTTCAAAGCAGCTATGTACGCAGTTGATCCGGTGACCGGAAATTCGTTGGGTTTCGCCCCGACGTCGCTGTTGACGCCGCAAGACGCATTCGAAATGTTTGACGAAGATGGCTCAGGTCAGATCGACGAGGACGAATTCGCGGACATCCTGGAGTACATGGGCATGGATGTGTCTGATGAAAAGCAAGAGAAGATGTTCAAGCAGTACGACTTGGATGGTAGCGGAAGCATCGACTACGATGAGTTCCGGCATATTTGGGCCGCTTGCGTTAATGTGCGGCAAGAGCTCGCGAATCGTGGGCTTAAGTTCAGCAAGTTTGTGCCGACGTACGTTCTTCGGCAGAAACTGAAGAAAATTTTGGACGAGGAAGAAGATCGCGAAAGTGAGGCTTTGGCTCATGCAGAGGCATGGAAGATCTGGCAAGACAAGATGTCGGAGAAGAAGAAGTTGTTTGCGGAAGCCAGAGAACTAGCGGACCGCGCTTTGTCGTTAGCTCTAGATGCTGGAGGCCAGGTTCGTTGGATGCTTGCATCGCGGCCTGGCTAATACCGGTTAGTTACATCCGTATTTTGCCTGCTAGGTATACATGTTTGGAGGTGGCACACACGGGCAATTCGAAGGGGCAAGCTTCGAGCATCCCTTCGAGCATTTTGCAAGCGTCCAAGAAACGTGGGAAGCTCGTGTGGCGCAGGACCCAGACATGGCGTCGTACGTCCCGTAATCTGCCGACCCTGCGCTCGTGTAGAACCTCCACCAAACCTTTGTTCTGTGTACGATCACAGATTTATGGCCGAAAAGCGAGAAAATCAAATTCGATCCGGAGTCGAGTCGAAACCTGAAGTAGCGCCACCGGAGGTGAGGTTGCCTTGTGCCGCCGTGCACGGTTGCACATTGGCCCCGTCACACGCGTATTGCATTGATGTACAGTCTACTCTGTGGGGGAACCCGTTCGGCGTTTGCAACGTCATGTCCAACACCGCCAACCTTTGGGGCCGTGGCATCATTCAAGTGTCATTAGGCCTGAACACGGCATTTGCTCTAACTTGGGACGGTAATATTTTGAGTTGGGGCGGCAACAGTGATTTTCACAAGTCAACCAATATGACAGACGCAGAGGAAGCAACCTTGAGCTTGAACCGAGGTGCGAGCATTGTTTCATTTGTTGGTTTTGTCTTGGGACACAACATTAACGCGCGACCTCTGTGACTGTGTTCGCACAACAGGCATGGTCACCGAGCGAAGTGCCAGGCTGAAAGGTACGATCGAAATGGAAGAACCAGAACTCGTCAACAAAGGTGGCGTGACGAGTGAGGAAATCAAGCAAGCAAAGGAGGACCAAGAACTCGATAGATTGAAAAGAGTTTTCATGTAAGTTGCTCCCGAATCGCAGCGCGAGTTGAACGACGCTGACCTGTGCCTTGATTGTGCGCAAGGTATTACAACGTGTTCACTCCAGAGCCAGTGAAGCAGATGCGGAAGAAGCACTACAAAGTAGGATTGCTGCCGAAGGTGCGTGTCAACAAGCCAGAAACGGAATTACAATACCGTGGTGTTTGCTTCATGGTTGACACATTTGTTTGCCACATTTACAGGTTAGCCTAGATGAACTACGATTGTCCTTGACACTTCGCCATGGAAAAGAGTTTCTTGCGAGCGGTAAAAGCGAAGATAGACCAGAAGATAGTGACGATGAACCTGAAAGTTTGATTCCTCAGAGAAAGAAGAAGGGAAACAAGCTGAACAAACTGCAGATGGCCAGCCGCCTCGCGGAGGATCTAGAGTTTGAAAAGTTCAAGCAAATTGATTCATCCGCGCTGGCACAAATGGAGACCGACATCACAGTCCTGGAAAAAAATAAGCAAACAAGAAAGGCCGCCAAAATTCGAAGCGCCTTCGCCGAGATCTGGTCCAACCTCGAGGCCGAACAAGATGTGTGGTGGGAGCAGCTGCAATCGGAGCAGGAGGCAGAACTAGATGAAATGGCACAGGAAAAAGAAAACCAATTCGTGGTGCGTACTATCTTGGGTCGCGTGGTGTTTACCGTTCGTTGCGACTTGCCGTCTTATGAAACTACTGGGTGTCCCAGGCCTTGAAAAAACACGAAGAGGAGTCTCGCTTGAATCAAATAGCTCAGTACACACCGCGCGGCAGATCACTCGATATTGGGATTGGTGGCATCACAACTCGAGGTAAGTTTGACCTCGAAGTTGTACGCATGCATATTTTGTGTTTGTGAAGCGATCTCACACACTCGTCCTCCTGTTCGTCCTCCACAGGTCGCCGCCCAAGAACGCCGCGCGGCTACAATGCAATCATTTTAGTTCGAGCCGGGGCGCATCACGTCGCCGCTTTGCACAGTAACAGCCAAGTGTATACTTGGGGCACCGGAACATTCGGTCGCCTTGGACTAAGCATGGGTGACGGCAAGAAACTCCGTGATTCGGCGCATCGGCCGACCTTGGTCGAGACATTGAACGGCCGTCGAGTGGTAGATATTAGTTGCGGGTACACCCACTCGTGCGCTGTGATCGAAGGAGGGGCAGTGGTCGCATGGGGTTCTGCTGTCAGTGGCAAGTTGGGGTTGGGACGGTAAGTGGTGCAAGAAAGTGTGCGCCCCCAATCGAGAGATGTCGTCAACTGAAGCCATGAGTGTGACGCACAGATATTCCGAAGAGCATGAATGCTTTTGCCCGACCCCGACGCCGGTGACCATTCCGGCTGGTCGACGGGTTTGTCTCGTTGAATTCATCCCCTTGCCTCCACGGCAACTGTTTTGTCTCACTTTTTGTTGGGTATGTCGCAGGTTAAAGTGATTTCCGCCGGTCATTCCCACACTGGATGCGTTACCATGAGAGGCGAGGTTTATATGTGGGGTTGCGGAGACAGTGGGCGTCTTGGTCTCGGGCGTCCTTTGCAGAACATGTACGTCTTCGAGTCATTTGTAGTCTCATCGGGTCTGCTGGCGTTGGTTCAATTGTGCCGCTTTGTGGGTCCAGGTACAAACCGGCGTTGGTGAAGGGACTCTTGCACGAAAAAATCAGCTTAATATCATGCGGCTCGTCGCACACCGCCGTTGTTACGGGTGTTGAGTAAGTGGAGTGTGATTGAGTGCCAAGCGCCGGTAGGCGCTCGTCATTGACGTTTGGTCATGATTCTGCAACAGTTATGAAAGCGAAAGCGGTGTGCAGAGCGTCAGTGGTGGCAAGATGTTCGTTTGCGGAGCAGCCGCCATTTTGAAGGTACAGTGCGCTGTCTGTCCAACCACAGTTCTGGCTGGCTACATTTCTCTGACTGCCAGCTCATCGTTCATAGGTTTTGACTCCAACATTTAAGCGGGTAAAGTCACTAGTGGACGAGCACATCACTGATGTCAGCTGCGGATCGATGTCAGTGGTGAATCTGTTTGTCTCGACCGTTTACGCCGGATTATGACTCGTTTTTGTTGTCGAAAACAGGTGCATTGCGGTTGTAACCCATCGGGGAGAAGTGTATTCATGGGGCCAAAACAATGGCGGCAGTGCTTTCCAGCCTATTCCGCAGTCATTCGTGGAAGTACCACAGCTTTGTCGAGCACTGTGAGTTGCGGTGGCCACGGCTTCTGATGCGTTGCGCCCCTGACTGACAAGCAAAACTTTGCAACTGCAGTTATGTTAGTCCTTTGAACCTAGCGCTCGGGAAAACTTCCAGCCAAAGCAGTGTGTACAACCAGCGCGGACCACACATCGCCAACAACGGCAGTGCGGACGGACAGGGCATGTTGAAATGCATTCACACGCAGTTAGACATCCAGCCTTGGTGGGAGGTGAGGCCGACGTTTGAGCTCTGTGCAAGCAAACGATGCTTGGAACAATGTGCTGATTGTGATTGCCGTGGCACAGGTTGATCTGGGTGGCGAGTGCATCATCGAAAGTATCACAGTATGGAATCGTCAAGATTCACCGCCAGACCGTTCAAGGCCGAAAGATACATTCACGAAGCGACTTGTTCCATTCTGGATCATCACTTCGGTACACTCTACATGCATCTGTTGGCCTCGTGAATCTTTCTCTCCAGCCCTAAACCGCAAGCATTGTGTTTGTTGGGTGGGCAGGCTGTTCCCTTTCCACAAAAAGTCAACGACAGAAGGGGGCTTTCGAAGTCACTTCGGCGGGCAAATGACAAAAAGCGTTTCACACGAGATCGTCGACGCACAATGTGGACCCTTCCGCCATCGTCTTCGGCTCGATACGTTCGAATTCAACTCGAAGGACGAAGTTATCTCCACATCGCTGAAGTTGAGGTCGTTGGCTACGTGGGCAAGCGTGTTGGTGCGTACTGTTGTTTGCGCTTGGGCGCCGATTCACACTTCCAATGACGCCGAACTTCCACAATACTCTGCTGTCAACCGCAGGCGTGGGCAAGGTATCCAAGGTCGAATGCGGGACGGGGGCGAGTATTGCGTTGTTGCGACCATCGTTAGACCAAGACGCACTAGACTCGGCGTACAAAACAGCTGTGCGGTCTGATGCAGCCGCACGGGATGTGTTGAAGTACTACAACATTTACCAAAAGAGCTACGAAAATTATGACGACTGCGCATACGTCAAAACGTACGTGTTGCAACGTTGTTGATGAAGATCACATTTATCTTCGTGACACTGTGATGTGGATGTGCATGATTGTGCAGGTGTGTCTTTTGCCGAGGCGGCAAGAAGTGTGCTGTGTGCTTGATGAGTTCTCAAGCAAAGTGGGGCTTGACTGATTTCGAAATGGACAAAATCCGTTCCGGAGGACCCCTCGGCAAGCGCATGACGTTGAATCAAATCGGAGAACTGCTGTTGGACCAGCCGCAACCAGAAGTAAGTTCACGTGATTGTTGCTACCATTAGCGGTGTCCTGTGTTACCTGGGTTCGTTCGTCAATTTCGCGTATTGCTTAGGTTGCATTCAAGCCCAGGGAGAGGAAAAAAATAAAGTCGAGCGCATGTACGATTCAATAGTAGTTGTGGTCAATATCGCGATGTTGTCAGCAGTTGTAACTCTTTAGTATCAATACTAGTCGGCTGTTGCGTCGACAATGTCGTTCAAGGTGCAGTTGCTTTTACAAGGGGTCTAGAATTAGGTTGGTGCATTCGTCTCGACTACTTGGTGCATGTCGGTGTTTGGAACGAAGTGCAGCTAACTCTACATCGATGGTGTCATCGATCCTCCTGGTCGTATTGGTCCACCACTCCGTGTGCCATTGAATCAGTCGCGCCCGTGTTGCAGCGATGTCATTCTCTGAAACGGACTCGATGAACGGCGCGAGTCCGTCCCAGGAGTCGAGGATAACGATGGGTGGGTTTGTGCGAAGGACATCTTCAAATGCGTCCGGGCATCTTGGTGGCCGCGAAGAAAGTTGACGACGAACAAATATCGGAATTGATCCAGCAGCAATCGCTTCCCAAAACCGAAAGGTGTCGTCAGCTGTTCCCACAGGTGTGAGCGTGAAGGATGAAAGCAAGAGCGTCTCACGATACGTGAAGACATCGTTGTTGTTGGGCGTGCGCACCAATTCGTCGAAAGCCCGAAACCTGAATGGCACTGTCCAGTTTGTGCCGTTCACAACATCTTGCATGTGAACTCTGTCTTTCTCGACCCCATCTTCGCCCCGAATACTGCCCATAAAGTTAAACATGATCGGCCGTCGCGGACTCCGTTGCAACGCCGGGGAAACATCGTCGAATTCGAACCTTGGCCCCAACGACAGTGCGGGAAGATCCCCGTACTTGCTCGAATAGTATTGCCTTGCAATGATGTTTGGGCGAATGAAAGAAACGACGTCCTCCCACTCCAATGGCTTCTCAGCAACTGCGTCAGCAAAGCACGGGTGTTTAGTCGCTGCTTTGATGAATTTTTGCTGAGAGTGTTCAGTTGTTGGCTTGTTCAGAAGCAGGCGCTGCCACTGCGCTTGCGAAGCTGGGGCGCTGCACTTTTCGTCGCCAGTTAAGATGCACGGTAATGATCCCGTGCAAAAGCGCAATAAAAAGTCTGCTTGGACAAACTTGAGCAAGAATAGACGGACCTGCGAGCCAGTCGGGCAGCTCGAGTTGCCACGGCCCAATACTACGGTGAAATTGTGCCGAGAACCATGCGCTTCGAGAAGGCCTCTGCTAAACAGGGATGCTGTCCGAGGGTTGTTCGCCCGGTTGACGACACATATGTTGAGCGCCGACGCAGAATGCAGCGCCACAACAATCGCAACGGCTATGCAACAAACCCAACGCAAAAGAATCATTGCGCGGGCCAATGATGAGATGCGGGTCCAGAGCCTGGCATTTATTAATTGCCTCTGCTTTCACAGATACTAGCCTGCAAGATTAAGGGTCCTTTGTTTCGACGACTGTTCCGCCTGTTGCCGGCGCAGTACCGCAAGGCTACACTACAAACGACATCAACAGGCTCACAGAGAACTGTGAATTCTGGGAACACACCAACGCTTTCGTCTGAGAAGCGAGAGAAGAAAAAGAACACGTACACAAAAGAAAAGCAATAATTGTGCGGACAACCTTCAATAAAGAACTGCCGTGCTGCTGCTGCTTTCCCCGTGGCGCTGACGGCAAGTACTATCACAAGAAGAATGTCACTGACAACGACGAGACAACGATGTCGCAGCAGATGATGACGTTACAAAACCAACAACGACAACGGCAAAACTATCAACGACAAAACCATCAACACACGCAACCACCACCACCAACAACCACGACGTCGACGGCAAATCATCGCTTTGGTACAGTACCAGACTTCAAAACGTTACAACGACAACGACAACGACAACGACAACGCAACACCACGAACACCACAACGCCGCCGTGTCATTCCTGGCCGCTGATTGGTTTTGCGTTCGTTTGCTCGATGCAGCAGTTCTATACAGTAACGCTCGTAATCATAAGACTAGCTCATTGCAACGCACGTTTATCACAAACTATGTGGAATGAAACAGTACGATTTCCTAGATCAGGGTACACCAATCAATGGTCGTGATAACGACGATGA